>Ga0207868_1000398_pt1 | contig 49294 bp, 48 predicted proteins | sample Passage237B_FD_187370 | JGI IMG/M metagenome (GOLD analysis project Ga0207868, IMG submission 187370) | Cellulose adapted compost microbial communities from Newby Island Compost Facility, Milpitas, CA, USA - Passage2 37B (SPAdes) (version 3) ... | reverse complement strand
GAAGCCTTGAGGGCGTATCGCCAGAGCCACCCGCGTTTATCCGATAATATATATTATGATAAATAACATATGAGGTGTTACGGCCATTCAGGCCGGAAAACCGCCAGATCCTGTTTCCCCGGACATGTATTCTAATCCTGGCACGCCGATTTTCTGAACTTCCCGGCGGCTGAGTTGTTCTACCGGCTGAACCTTTGTTCGGGTGCTCACAGTCTGGAGGAATGACTCCCATGACGCAGTTCAAGACGTATCTGCTTGTTGGCGTGACCAGCGTGTCGCTTGCGACCGCGCCGGTTGTCCCGGTTCATGCGGCCGATGTGCTCGGCGCTACCACAGGCACTGTCTCTGGCGTCACGTCAGGTGTCACCGGCGACGATGCCTCGGTTGATGCGCGCATGGAAGCCGCTGGCGCGGCCTCAGGCATCACAGGATCGGCCAAAGGTGCGCTTCGCAGCGACACGGATGCAGGCACCGAGACTGACGTTGAGACGCGCGGCAATGTCGTGAATGACATGTCGGCACAAACGGGCACGCAAATTGCGCCTCTGGAAAGTCAGATCCCTGATCTCGATCCGGCCCTGAAACTTGTCGATCAGGGTTACAGCAATATCGAGCCGTTGGATGGCGCCGCCCGTGCCGAAGGTCAAACATCGTTCAGCGCCATCAATCCGGCGGGCGCTGAAGTGACGGTCGTGGTGGATACGCGCACTGGCGCGGTTTTGAGCGAACAGTCCGCACAGTAACGCGGTTTTGCATAATATGACGAAGTTGAAGATTAGCTGAAGGGCGTGGGCCGCGAGAGCGTTCCGCGCCCTCTCCTTTCCGATCCTTCAAACAATCTGCTGCGTGACCACATGAGAGGCAATTTCGTGACGGAGTGAACGGATCGCGGTGTTGTTGGTTCTTTCAGGTAATGGGCGGCGGGCTACAGCGAAACTTTGTTCTGGAGGAACATGACCATGACGCAGTTCAAGAAGCTTCTTCTCGCCGGTGCCGCTGGTATCGCGCTGATGGCGGGTCCGGCTTTCGCGAATGATCCGGCCGGCAGCAGCGCAGGCACCGACATTGCTCCCCCTGCAGCCACGGGTGATGTGCAGATCGATGGTGCGATTGACACCAATGGCGCGGCTGGCGCGGATTCCATCGCGCAGCTCGAGTCTCTCGGCTACACGGATGTCGAGCCGGTGGATGCACAGGGCGATGCCGCGGCTGAGGGTGAAGCTCTCTTCACGGCCACCAATGCCGATGGCGAGCGTGTGAATGTGCGTCTCGACACGGAAAGCGGCACGGTGATCAGCGAAGACGCTGCTTACTAATCTTCGTCCATCGACGGAGGCCACAGGCACGGCGCAGAAGTTTCGGCTTCTGCGCCGTTGCTTTTGCGCGAAACGCCGGAGCGATTTGGCGCCTCGCGCATTGTTACGGCGAGGGTTCACGGGGACCAGCAACGCCAAACTCAGATGGAGTACATGCCTATGTCGAAATTCGGAAAAGCCCTGCTGGCTGGCGCGGCTGGTGCCGCCCTTCTCCTTGCGCCGTCGGCAATGGCCCAGACCACCATCCAATCGCCCGGTGTGGTGCAGACAGATGCCGGTGCGGCAACGCAGGTTGATCCGGTTACGGGCACGATTGCCACTACGACTGTCACGACCACAACGACCCTTATTGGTCAGCAGGCGGACATTTCTGATCCGGTCGCCTGGCTTGAAGAAAAGGGATATTCAAACGCCAAGCAGGTTCCGGGCGTGACCCTCGAAAGCCAGATGGCCTTCCATGCGGCAAACGGCATGGGCGAGCCGGTGGAGATCGTCATGGACCGGAAGACGGGCGAGATCGTGCGCGAGACGGATCTGCGCAAGGTGGATACGCCTTCGAAGCGCTGAACCATATAGCAACCGGAAATAAGGGCGCGTCGAAAGGCGCGCCCTTTTTATTCAGAGATCGAAGGTCAGCAGCATCCCGTCATAGGCGGGAACAACATTATCCGGCAGCTGGTTCTTGAGCGTCATATAGTCGAGATCAACATGCATGTTGGTCAGAACGCCCTGACGCACCCTCGCTCGCTTCAGCCAGTCCAGCGCCATAGCCACATGCGCATGTGTCGGATGCGGCGTGTAGCGCAGCGCATCCACCACCCAGCATTCGATGCCTTCAAGCAGCGCGAAGCTCTCATCGGGAATGCCAACAGCATCAGCCGAATAGGCAAGCGGCCCGAAGCGGAAACCGAGCGACCGGATATTCCCATGATCCTGATCAAACGGAATGGCGGTGATCGTGCCGCCCGGCCCTTCGATGCGAATGGGTTCGCCCGGACGCTCGATCAGATGGTCGTTCAGAATGGCCGGATAACCGGAGCCAGGCTTTTCCCGGAAGCAGTAGCCGAAGCGCGAGAGAAGCGTTTCGCTTGTCGGCTCGTCCATCCAGCAATCGACACGGCGGCGCTTGTTGATCGCGAGCATACGCAGATCATCAATGCCGTGGCACTGGTCGGCATGGTCATGGGTAAAGAGCACCGCATCCACCCAGCCGATCTTCGCGTCAATGAGCTGGTCACGCATATCGGGCGACGTGTCCACCAGTACGGCGGTCGTCTGGGTCGGGTCCTTGTCCCATTGCTCGATGAGAAGCGAACAGCGCCGCCGCCTGTTCTTCGGCTCGTTCGGATCGCACGCCCCCCAGAACGGGCCGCCGATGCCGGGCCGCGGAACGCCGCCAGATGAGCCGCAGCCCAATATGGTCGCGCGCATCTTCATGCTCTGCGCACAGCCTCCGGCGGCACGCGCGAGAACAGCCGCAGGAAGTTCTCTGTCGTGCTGGCAGCAAGTTCGACAAGGCTCACGCCCTTCACTTCCGCAAGCTTCGCTGCCGTGTGGACCACGAAGGATGGCTCATTGCGCTTGCCGCGCTTCGGGATGGGCGCGAGATAAGGCGCATCTGTTTCAACGAGCAACCGGTCCATCGGCACTTTCGCTGCCGTCTCGCGCAGCTCTCCCGCATTCTTGAAGGTGAGGATACCGGACAGTGAAATGTAGAGACCCAGTTCCAATGCTTTTTCAGCGAGTTGCGGGCTTGAGCTAAAGCAGTGCAGAAGCCCCGGAAACGCACCCTTCCCCATCTCATCCTCCAGAATGCGCGCCATGTCATCATCGGCATCGCGCGTATGGACGATGAGCGGCAGGCCCGTTTCCCGCGCCGCCGCGATATGCGAACGGAAGTTGCGCTCCTGTGCGGCGCGCGGGCTGTGCTCGTAGAAATAATCAAGCCCGGTCTCGCCAATGCCGACGACTTTCGGATGTTTCGCTAGTTCGACCAGCGTTGCCGTGTCCGTCTCCGGCTCGCTTTCCGCCTCATGCGGATGGATGCCGACCGTGCAGTAAACATGCGGGAAGCGCTCGGCCACCGCCCTCACCCGGTCAAACTCGCTCACCTTCGTGCCGATGGTGAGCATCAACCCGACGCCTGCCTCATGCGCACGCGCAACCACCTCCTCGACCTCCGGCCCGAAATCCGGGAAGTCAAGATGGCAATGGCTGTCAACGAGCACAGGCAGCGTCATGATTGCGACGCCTCCGTCTCCACAAAACGAGGGAACACGCCTTGCGGCGCGGGTAGCGCGGTGCCGGGCACCAGCGGCCTGTCAAGCGCATCGAAGCCGCGCTGATCTTCCGCCACCGCCAGCAGATCGAGCAGTCGCGCGATCGAGGCCGGCATCACCGGCTGAAGCAGGATCGCGCAACGGCGCACCGTTTCTGCAGTCGTGTAGAGCACGGTTGCCATGCGCTCCGGGTCGGTCTTTTTCAGCGCCCAGGGTTCCTGCCCTGCGAAATAGCGGTTCGCATCAGCCACGACTTCAAAGACGCTCGCCACATAATTGTGGATCTCGAGCCGCTCCATCTGTGCGCGCGTCACCTCGGCAAGGGCCGCGGCCTTGTCGAGCAGAGCCTTGTCATCCGGTGAGAAAGAACCGTGAGAAGGTACGACACCGTCACAGTTTTTTGCGATCATTGAAAGTGAACGCTGAGCAAGATTGCCTATGTCATTGGCAAGATCGGCATTGATCCGGTTCACCACACTTTCATGGCTGTAGCTGCCGTCAGCGCCATAAGGCACTTCGCGGCAGAAGAAGTACCGGATCTGATCGACGCCGTAAGTGTCTGTAATCGTAAAGGGATCGATTACGTTCCCGACTGACTTCGACATCTTCTCGCCGCGCACATTGAGGAAGCCATGTCCGAAAACGCGGCGCGGCAGCGGCAGGTCGGCCGCCATCAGCATGGCCGGCCAGATCACCGCATGGAAACGCACGATGTCCTTGCCGATGATGTGAACATCGGCGGGCCAGTAACGCCGGAAAAGATCATTATCCATATCGGGATAGCCAAGCCCGGTGATGTAATTGGTCAGCGCATCGATCCAGACATACATCACATGGTTCGGGTCGCCCGGCACGCCGACGCCCCAATCGAGCTTCGAACGCGCGCGCGAAATGGAGAGGTCTTTCAACCCCCGCTTCACGAAGGAAACGATCTCGTTGCGGCGCGACGACGGCTGAATGAAATCGGGCTGTGCCTCGTAAAGCGCGAGCAGCCGGTCCTGATAGGCAGAGAGACGGAAGAAATAGGTCTCCTCCTCCATCCATTCGACAGGCGTGCCGGTCGGCGCGAATTTCTGGCCGTTCTCGTTCACGGTCAGCTCGTCTTCGTCGTAGAAGGCTTCGTCACGAACCGAATACCAGCCCGAATATTTGCCGGTGTAGATGTCGCCCGCAGCCGCAATCTTCTCCCAGATATGCTGGCAGGCGCGCTCATGCCGCGCCTCGGTGGTGCGGATGAAATCATCATTAGAGAGATTGAGCCGCCGGCCCATCTCCATGAAGAGCGGCGCCATCTCGTCAGCCAGCGCCTGCGCGGTGATGCCCTTTGCCTTGGCGGTCTGCGCCATTTTCTGGCCGTGATCGTCCACCCCTGTCAGGAAGCGCACGTCATAGCCATCGAGCCGCTTGTAGCGCGCAATGACATCCGTGGTGATGGATTCATAGGCATGGCCGATATGGGGCGGGCCATTCGGATAGGAAATCGCTGTCGTGATGTAGTATTTTGGAGCGGTCATTTACTCATCTGCTCGGAAAAGAAGAACGCCGGGCTTCACGCACCGGCGCGCATGGACGCGGCTTCCTCAAGCATCGAAAAAGCGTTCAGTATCACGAGCTTGCGGTCTGTATTCAGGGCCTCGCCGCGCACCGTGGACTGAACGACCTTTTCCCATACCTCGACCCAGCGATCAAGGCTGCCACCAGCGGCAAGCCGCGCCATGGAAGCGCCCTCGCCCGGCACGATATCAAGCCCCGTATCAAGCCCCGCCCCTGCGCGGATGAGGCGTTGCAGCCAGAGCGTGATCAGCTCGACCATTGCCTCATATTGATCATCGCTCCCCTTGCGCCCGGCCTTGTCGGCAAGCGCATGAACACCCGCAATGTCGAGACGCGGCAAGCCGGACAGAAGGCGTGCAATCTCCTTGTAAAGATCAAGCCCGCCGCCACCCGCAAGCGAGAGCGCACGGCCCGCGCTGCCCTCCGCAAGCTGCGCGATCTGCAACCGCTCTTCTTCGCTTGGGTCCGCAGCCCTGCCCCTGCCGCGCGCGGGGGCTGCGCCCGCCATCGCATCGGCCATCAGCCTGGCAATATCGGAGTCGCTCAGCGGCATCATGCGAAGCATCCGGCAGCGCGAGCGGATGGTCGGGAGAAGACGTCCCGGCTGATGGGAAATGACCAGAAAGAGCCCGTTTGCGGGCGGCTCTTCAAGTGCTTTCAGAAGTGCATTGGCCGCATTGGGGTTCATTTCATCCGCGCTGTCGATAATGACAACACGCCACGCACCGCGCTCTGCCGCTGTCAGCCCGAAGAAATGGCCGATGCGGCGCACCTCATCCACGGTGATGACGGTCTTGAGCTTCTTCGTCTTGTCATCCCATGGGCGGCGCACGGTGAGAAGGTTCGGATGGCTTCCCGCCACCACCTGATGAAAGACAGGCGAGTTCTCCGGGACGGAAAGATCGCGCGCGCCCGCCGCGCGGGCGGCGTCAGGCGTGCCGTAATGCAGTGCGAAACGCGCCATGCGATAGGCGAGCGTCGCCTTGCCAATGCCCTTCGGCCCCGTCAGCAGCCAGGCATGCTGCATCCGGCCGCTCATGAAGGCGTCGAACAATGCCTGCTCGGCTTCCTTCTGCCCGACAAGCTGCGAAACCTCACGCGGATGCGGGAAGTCGCCCAGCCGGTCGCTTTCGGGAATCTCGGTCTCGCTCATGCCTTCTAGGTAGCATGAGGGGTTCCGCACGTCATGCGGTGTAACGGGGAGGAAGCGCGGTCAGCGCGTTTCCGGCGCCGTGCCCTGCCGCTGGGCAACCCGCCCCTTCGGCCGCTCAACCTCGGCCGTGAGGACGTTCACCTGTTCATTCAGGTCGCTGGCGAGCGGGTCGATATGCTCGTCATTCACCACCACCTCGTAATAGAGGTGGTTGCCGGTGGCGAGCCCGGTCATGCCGACATAGCCGATGACCTCGCCCTTCTTCACTCCGACGCCCGGCCGGATGCCCGGCGCGAAGCCGGAGAGATGGGCGTAATATGTTTTCACGGAATCGGAATGGCTCACCGTGATGAGCTTGCCGTAATTCCCGCGCCAGCCCGCCATGCTGATAATGCCGTCTTCGGTCGCATAGACCGGCGTGCCCTTGGGGGCGGCGTAATCCACGCCCTTGTGAAAGCGGCGGTCCTTCAGCACCGGATGGGTGCGCCAGCCGAAGCCGGATGTCATGCGCGCTTTGGAAGTGTCGATCGGATCGATGAAATGCAGGCCGCGATTGGGATAGGTGGCAGGCGCCACTTCGGGCTTCATCAGAGGCAGGATGTAGCTTGTCGCTTCAAACCCGCGTTCGGCCTCATTGGCCGAGGAAGATGTGGAGGGCAGAAAAACCAGAGCGAGGGTCAGAGCCGTCGCAACAGCAGGAGAAACAAACGCGCCCGTGGCGTCGCGGTGTCGTCGTTTCATCGGCGATCCTTTATGTCGGGCGCGGCCTTGGTGCCGGTTCTGTCTGCGGGCTCAAAATCAAACCCGTGTTCTATAGTCGACAGATCGCATCAAGGTAAATGCTGTTAACTGAAATTTTTTGTCACAAACTTGGGGATATGTGGCCGTCCTCAGGGGGAGAGCCGTTCCTCGACAACCCGCCAGATGGCCGAGGCAACCTCGTCTTCCGAGGCTTCAGCGTCAATCAGGACGCAGCGATCAGGCTCATTTTTTGAAATATTTTCAAAGGCTTGCCGAAGGTTCTTGTGAAACTGGATATCCATGCGCTCATAGCGGTCCTCGCCGCTCGTGGCGCGCCCTCCGGCCCGTTTGAGGCCAAGTTCCGGGTCAATATCGAGGATCAGCGTGAGCACGGGCATATCGTCGCCCACAACGAGATTGCGCAGCCGGGTGATGAAATCCGCCCCTAACCCCTGCGCCACGCCCTGATAGGCCATGGTGGAGTCGACAAAGCGGTCGGAGATTACCCAGTCCCCCCGATCAAGCGCAGGCCGGATCGTGCGGGCGAGATGTTCCTCGCGCGCGGCAAAATGAAGAAGCGCCTCCGTGCGCGGCGCCCAGCGGCCCGTCTCACCCGTTACCAACAGCTCGCGGATGAGTTCGGCACCCGGCGCGCCGCCCGGCTCCCGCGTGGTGACAACCTTATGCCCCCGCGCGGTCAGCCGTTCCGCAAGCCGCCTGATCTGAGTGGACTTCCCGGCCCCCTCGCCGCCTTCCAGCGTGATGAACCTTGCGCGCGCCACGCCGTCAGTCGCCAAGGATCATGTGTTTCAGGCCGCTCAGCGCCCGGGCAAAGATGCCCTGACGCGCCACGTCACCGCCCGCATAGAGCTTGTGCTCCTGAGGGGGCATGTCCGGCGCCTCGATCTTCAGCACACCCACTTCCTGTCCGGCCGCAACCGGCGCGATGATCGGCGTGTTATAGGCGACCGTCACCTTCATGTCCTTGCGCTGCTGCGGAGACATGAGGACGCTAATATCCGACTTGGCGACCAGTGGCACCTGCTCATAGGTGCCCTGCCAGACCGGCGCATTCTCGATCGGCGTTCCGGCCTTGAAGAGATCATAGCGCTTGAAGGAGCGGAAGCCCCAGTCGAGAAGCTTCGCGCTTTCATCCGCGCGCGCCTTCTCGCTCTGCAAACCATTGATCACAAGGATGAGCCGCTGCCCGCGACGCTGTGCGGAGGCAACAAGGCCATAGCCCGAAACCTGCGTATGACCGGTCTTGAGCCCATCCACCGTGGGATCCAGATAGAGCGCCGGATTGCGATTGCCCTGCCGGATGCCATTCCAGGTGAACTCAAGCTCGCGGAACATCGGATAATATTCCGGGAAGTCCTTGATGAGATGGCGCGCGAGCAGCGCGAGGTCGCGCGCGGTCGTGACATGGTCGGGATGCGGCCAGCCGGTCGAGTTCACGAAATGGGAATTGTTGAGGCCGAGCTTCTTCGCCCGCTCGTTCATCGCTTCCGCAAAGGCACTCTCGGAACCTGCAAGCGCTTCAGCGGTCGCAATGCAGGCATCATTGCCCGACTGCACGATAATGCCGCGCAGAATGGCGTGAACCGGCACATAGGAATTGAGATCCGCAAACATGGTGGAGGAGCCGGACGCCGCCCCGCCCGCGCGCCACGCATATTCGCTGATGCGGAACTCGTCATCCATTGAGACGGTGCCTTCGCGCAGCGCATTGAACAGCATCTCCAGCGTCATGAGCTTGCTCATGCTCGCCGGATACATCTCCTCATCGACATTCTTGCCCCAGAGAACGGTACCTGTGTCGTAATCCATCAAAATGGCATACTCGGCCGCCGTCTCCATCGCGGATGCCGCGCGTGGCATAACCACGGCAAAGGCGAGCAACACGAGGAAGAAGGCCGGAGCAAGCGTCTTGCGTATCATGGCGGGGGCCGATGCTTTCTTTCTAGAGGTTACGGTCAGTCTGAGGCCAACAAGCAGGCCATATCAATCAATGACGATGCGCGCACTCTTATGGCCATGTGCGATCACGCTCTGGAGCGAACTGTCGGCGGCGGGCACATCGCTCAACGGGCCAACGCGGACGCGATAGAAGGGCGTACCGTCAACAGTTGTTGTATGGATTTCGACGCGGCCAACACCTGCAAGCTGCTGGCGAACGCTTTCGGCATTCTGAAGGTTCTGGAACGAACCGGCCTGCACATAAATATTGCCGGGGCCGGTCACCGGCACCTGCTGCACCGTGGGCTGAGGCGCGGGCGCAGCATTGTCGGGAATGGGAGCCATGGCGGAGGTATCAGGCGGTGGCGGCGCAGAGACGGCACCTGCAGGGGCCGCAAGCACCGCGGTTGAAACCGTCGCAACGCTCGTAACAGGCGCGGCAGCAGCAACCTTTCTTTCCTCGGCGGGCGTTTCAACGCGCGGCGCAACAAAAGTTTCGGCAACGGCGGTGCCGTCCCCTATCCCGCCATCAAGCGGCGCACGACCGATATATTGCACGCGCACCTTTGCCGTGCCCTTTTGCACGAATCCCAGCTCTTCCGCTGCCTTGCGCGACAAGTCGATCTCGCGGCCTGCCGCAAAAGGCCCGCGATCATTGATACGGACGATGACAGAGCGGCCATTCTCGAGATTGGTCACCCGAGCCAGCACCGGCATGGGCAGCGTCGGATGCGCGGCCGTCATCTGGTGCTGATCGAAAATCTCGCCATTCGCCGTCATCTTTCCGTGGAACTGCGGCCCGTACCAGGAGGCGATGCCGGTTGCGTCATATTTCTCGTTCTCGGCGGGGTAATACCAGATGCCGTTGATCTGATAGGGGTTGCCGACCTTGTAATAACCGCCACCCTGCTTCAGCGGCGTACCGGCCTTTGGCGCTTCGCTGCTGGTGCTACAGGCGGCCAGTGCAAGGAAAAGCGGCAGGACAAGCGTACGCGAAAATCCGCGCGACACGACGCGGCGGCGGATGCTTCCTGCAGACTGAGAGTTCATCGGAAAAAACCCCGGTTCGTGGTCACCAGCCGCCCGGCAGGCAGACGAATCACCCCGCGAACACACCTGAATCCTTATAATCAGCGCCGCTTTTCACGGCAAGGCGCGCCGCCCTGACGTTATAGTCGTGAGCCGCAGCATCGCCTTGCATCACCTCACGGTGTATCAGGAGTGAGAAGCCTTGCGAAGATTCCTCATTTTGTGAGCGTCCGCCAGTGAACGAAATGTCATCCGCCCGCCCGGAACCCCTCTCCCTCACATCGGCCCTTGTCCGGCTCACGCGGGAAAAGCCGGTCACGCAAGCCGATCTCGACATGGCGGCGCTCTTCACGCTGGACGCGCTGGCAAACAGCCTTGCCGGGCGCAACTCGGCACCGGGCCGCATCCTGCTCAAATGGTTTGACGGCAACAGCGCCGCCAATGTCGCGCCGGACCCCGGCCGCATGGCTTTCCTGCTGGGTGGCCTCTGCCACATTCTGGAAACAGATGATCTGCACCGCGAGTCCGTCGTGCATCCAGGCTGCGTTGTCGTGCCTGCTGCCTATGCGCTCGCCGCAAAGCATGGCAAGGGCGGGCGTGAATTGCTCACCGCCATTCTGCATGGCTTTGAAGCGGCCGCCCGTGTCGGCATGGCGGTTGGTCCTGAGCATTACCGCATCTGGCATAACACCGCGACTTGCGGCCCCTTCGGCGCGGCAATGGCAGCCGCCGCCCTGCTCGACCTTGACGACGAAGCGGCGATAAACGCGCTCGGCAATGCGGGGAGCCAGTCCTCCGGCCTCTGGCAGTTCCTCGAAACAGGCGCGATGACGAAGCACCTCCATGCGGGCCATGCGGCGGAAGCAGGCGTGCGCGCGGGCGAGCTTGCAGCGCTCGGCTTCACCGGCCCGGCGCGCATTCTTGAAGGAGAAAAAGGTTTCTTCCGCGCCGCCTGCCCGGACGCAGACCCTGATGCCGTGACGCGAAACCCCGATGCGCCGTGGCAGCTTGTCCGCACTTCGATCAAGCCCTGGCCGTCCTGCCGCCACACACATCCGACGATCGATGCGGGCGAGGAATTGCGCGCAAGGCTCACACGCGATGGCGTGTCGCTCGATCAGATCGCGGAGATTGTCGTCGAGACATATCAGGCGGCACTCGATGTCTGCGACCGGCCTGTAGCGGCAAGCGATTATGAAGCGAAGTTCTCGCTGCAACATTCAATCGCCGCCGCGCTCATTTGCGAGCAGGTCAACTTCGATGCCTTTGGCGAAAAGGCGCGGGCCGATTGCGCGGGCCTTGCCGCAAAGGTGCGCGTGCTGCGCGCCGACCCGTGGGCGTCCGCCTACCCCGCCTCATGGGGCGGGCGCGTAACGATCCGCCTCGCCTCCGGCGAAACTCTTCACGCAGAGCGCACGAATGCGAAAGGCGACCCCGAAGCGCCGCTCAGCAAGCAAGACATGATCGCAAAGGCGAAGATGCTGCTCACGCATGGAAAGGTCGCCGAGCCGGACCGCCTGATCGACGCCATACTAGACATGGCAACGGGCGGTGAAACGCCCGCACTCAACCTCTTCTGATGTGCGATGGCAGCGCGCCTTACTGCGCGCCCGCCTCCAGCATCGGCTTGATGTAGGTCAGATAGGCCTGCCCGGCAAAGCCGATCAGGAACGGCATCCAGATCCAAGCCGTCCGCCAACGGAGCTTCCGCTTCTTCTTTTCTTCGGGGGCGGCCGCCGCAACAGGCGCCGCAGCAGGTGCGGGCGCAGCGCTTGCTTCGGCAGGTGCCACTTCTGCAGCAGCAGGCGCGGCCTCAGCCGATGCGGCTTCTGCCGGTGTAGCCTCGGCAGGCGCGTCTGCCTTTGCCTGCGCCTCTTCGGCCATTGCGCGCCGCGTATCGCGACGCTCCTGAATGAACTGGGCCACCATATAAATGCCAAGCAGCCCGATCAGGCCAAGTGGCATCCAGATCGATGTGAAATCGAACGGCACTATTACGCTCCCCCCTAAACTAAACCCCGCGGCTATTCCGCCGTCCTTTGTCCCATTTTGACAAGCTCCACCCCGACTTGCAAAAGAGAATTCGCGTTAACCATAAAGAGTTAGGGGAAACCAGAGTCCGCCGTCATGAATCGGGCAGGCTAGGCTTGCCCCCTGCTCGACCAACGAGACGGTATCGAAATCGCGGGAATCTGATGTCCAGCTAGAAGGGTATATCGCCGTCGCCAAATTGAGCGGGCGACTTCGATGGAAGTAAAGCACCTTTTGGAAGCGGTAAATTCGTAACGATGAACAGGTTGAGAATGTCGTCCCTGTCCATAAACATGATCTGCGAGCGCTTGGCTGCGTCCAGTTTGTTGCCGATCCAGTTACGCGCCTGCTTCGTGATTTCGCCGCCCGCGACAATGAAAGCGTGGTCAACCAGCACGCGCCGATTCAGCTCCGGGTCGAATATCTCGTGCCCGAGCATCATGTTTACCTGATTGTGGATCTCGGCGACGTTGGAGGAACCGTCCTTGCCGACGCCAGCCGCGTCTAGCTTGCCCTTCTTGACCTGTATGCCGAAGTAGAGAACGTGAAGAGTCGGCAGCGTGTACTTCATCCACACGTCCTTGCCGTACTCCAAGGCCTTGTCCTTGTGGCCCGCTGCGGTGATGCGGTGAAAGCCAAGCTGGCGAAACAAGGGTAACAGCACTTCCTCTATCAGTTCGTCCTCGGAACACTTGTCGAGGTAGGACGTGAGGTGATCTCTGCGCTCCAATTCCGCAGGCGTCATTGGGCGATGCGGGTTTGCCATTTGGGCAACGGTGTTCGTGGCAATGTGGCGAAGCTGACCGACGCCGTGCTCGTCGTAGAACGCTTCCCAGCCTTCACGCGCCAACACGGTATTCAGCGTGGCAAGCGCCTTGCTCCTATCGGGGTCGCCGTCCTGTGCCTCGCTCTTGTCGAGCAAGGCGCGAATGATTCGGATGAACGCATCAGGAGGAACGGAAGGGCTGGGGTGCGGTTGTGCGAGCACTTCTTCCAACCGGCTAGCTACCCACGCCCAGCGAGTCGAACCGTCGTGGGCAAACTCAAGGTCGCAGTCCTCGAAGAACTCTGTCAGGTAGCTACTCGACCGATATCGGAAGTAGTTCGGTTTATTGGGTTCGCCATTTCCGCAGATCAGTTCGGCAAGATCGCGGAGATTTCTGTTCTTCCACTTCATGCCGATTCCAAATGCCAATAGGCACAAACAAGAATGGGCCCGACCAATAGATAATCAAGCTTGAAACAAGACTATCATACAAGGTCACTTCCCTCGACAAGAAGCCGCATGATCATTCGCTGATCGCCCTCTTATCCTTAAGAGAAGCATTGGCGGATGGGGTGGGATTCGAACCCACGGTGGGCGTGAACCCACGCCGGTTTTCAAGACCGGTGCCTTAAACCACTCGGCCACCCATCCGGACCTTCTGACTATCGGCTGGCGGAAGGTTTCTCAACAGGAAAAGCGTCGGAGCGCCGCGATCACGCGCCAATCTTGAAAGTGGCGCTGCCTTTGGCCACCAGTTCGCCCGCTTCATTGCGAAGTTCGGCCTCGGCAAAGGCGATGGATTTGCCGCGGTGGCGGACCCACCCTTCCCCGATCAACTTGCCGGTATCGGCGCGGCCCACAAAGCTCGTCTTGAGTTCGAGCGTCACTTGCGGCGTGCCGGGCTTTTCATGCGTGAGGCGCACGGCATGGCCGCACAGTCCGTCCAGCATGGCGGAAAGAAAGCCGCCAAAGATGCGCCCGCCGCGATTGACGAAATTATCGCCCGCAATGAACGACGCGCGGATATAGCCGCGCGCCGGGTCTTTCTCGAGAACCTGCTTGCCAAGCGTAACTGCCGCGGGCGACTCCCAGTCCGGGTCCATCGCCGTTCCGGTATCGTCCGCAGCACTCATCTCGTCATCCTTTCAGGGCGGTTTCGCCGCCCTGCCCGGCTCAGGCGAAGGGCGGAACGAAGGTCTTCTTGAAGCGCTCCTTGCAGGCCGCGTGCGCTTCGCTCATGAGCGCATGACCTTCTGCCGTACATGCCTTGTCAGCCCGGTATTCGGCAACCCCCTTGTTGGTGCAGCCGCGCAGATCAGGCTCGAAAAGGAAGATGCACACCATCGGGATATAGCGCTGCTCGCAAGGCAGCTCGCTGATGTATTTCTTCTCTTCCGCCGAACGGCGGTTCCACCAGGATGCCATCTTGGCCGGATCGCCTTCCGGAATGTCGATGCATTCCGGCACGGGCTGCGCCTTGGCGGGCTCGCCCGAAAAGCTCATCGCCAATATGCCAAGTCCAAGCGCCAGACAAAGCTGGACGAGATACTTCATGATGTTTTCTCCCACTCGACTATCGCCTCCCCGACAATAGTAATTCTCCTTTATCAGTTTGGCAGAAATACGACGCGCCGCAAGAGACAAAAAGGGCGCCCCGTGGGAGCGCCCTCTGATTTTTGTCGTCTTGTGTGAGAATCAGGCAGAAGCCGCTGCGGAAGGCCGCGCCTTCATGCGCTCGAACCATGCGACGATGTTCTTGTGCTCCGGGTTGATCGGCTGGCCGACCACCGCGCCGAAATCAAGAAAACCGAAAAGTAGAATATCGGCGAGCGTCAGCCGCTTGCCCGCAAGGAACTCCTTACCATCCATCAGGCCGTTGAGCCAGCCGAGCTTGTCCTGAGCAATGGCCTTGAGCCCCGCCGCCGCTTCCGGCAGACAGCGCATGCGGTTTTCGAAAAGGGCCAGGCCTTCCGCATAGCGGAAACCGCTCGTCATCGGCTCGCAGATATTGAGATCAACGCGGCGCGTCCACATGCGGGTTTCAGCGCGCTCCTCAGCCGTGTTGCCAATCAGCGATTCGCCCGGAAACTTCTCGTCGAGATATTCGCAGATGGCCGTGATCTCGGCGATGACGGAGCCATCATCGAGTTCAAGCGCGGGAAGCTGCCCGGCCGGATTCTTTGAAAGGAAAGGCTCCTTCCGGTTCTCGCCCTGCATCAGATCCACTTCAACGAAGGGGATATTGATGCCCTTTTCCTGCATGAACATTTTGACGACGCGGGGATTTGGCCCGATCGAATTATAGAATTTCATAAACTCACTCCCTGTGGCTCCGGCCTGTTCTGAATACCGGTATGGGGAATGATTACCGGAATGAGGGCGGAAGCGCCACCGCAACAGGGTTCGCGCCTTTTCATGGTTGGTCCCGGCTCAGTCCGTGGTTATCTAGGGGCAAGTCGGCGTGAGACCGGCCAGAGGAGGAGCAGCATGAGCGTGAAGAACGCCACTGAGAAGGTCGGTCAGCCCGCAGGCGGCACCGGCCCCTTTTATGGCTGGTATGTCGTTGCCGCTGTTTTCACTGTCATGACGGTGACGGCGGGTCTCGGTTTCTACAATCTCTCCGTCTATCTCAAGGCCTTTGTGGCGCAGGGTGGCTTCTCCGTTTCCGCAACATCGGGAGCCACGGCCTGCTTCTTCATTGCCTCCGGCATTACGGGCCTCGGCGTGGCCTCGCTGATCGAGCGATATGATCCGCGCTGGGTTATCACGGCTGGCGCAACCATGTGCGCCATTGCAACGCTCGGCGCAGGCCATGTCTCGGAGCTTTGGCAGCTCTATCTTTTCTATGTGCTGTTCGGCATGGGCTATTCGGCCTCGGCACTTATTCCGGGTACGACGCTTGTTGCGCGATGGTTCGCGCGGCGACGTTCCGTTGCGCTCTCCATTGCATCAACCGGCCTCTCGCTTGGCGGCATTATCATCACGCCTTTTGCCGCAAGCCTGATCGAACGGACCGGCCTTCAGGGCGCGACGCCCTGGCTCGCGATCGGTTTCATTGTCGGCATCGTGCCGGTGGCGTGGCTGCTCATCCGCCCTTCCCCGCAAGCCATGGGAACGGGACCGGATGGCGATCCCATCCTGCGTGACGACAGCGGTCAGCCCCTGCCCGCAGACGGGATTGAATATCGGTCGGCAATCAGCAGCCGCTTTTTCATTCTCTCCTGCTCGGCCTTCATCTTTGCGATGATGGCGCAGGTCGGCGTCATCGCGCATCAGTTCAGCCTCGTGGCCGGACGCAGCGGCAGCGACGACACCGCCGCGCTTGCCGTTGCCATCATGGCCTTTGCGAGTATCGCGGGCCGCCTCGCAGGCGGATGGGCACTCACCTTCATTCCCTCGCGCGGCTTCGTCATTGCCCTTGTCATCACGCAGGGCGTGGCGCTGATTTTCTACGCCATGGCAGATACGACGACCGGCCTCATCGTTGCGACCGTTCTCTTCGGCATCACCATCGGCAATCTGCTGATGATGCAGCCGCTGATGCTTGCCGAAGCCTTCGGCCTCAAGGCCTATGGGCGGATCTATTCGCTGAGCCAGCTCTTCATGACGGTCGGTGTGTCTGTCGGCCCCGCCGCCATGGGCTTCCTCTATGAGTGGCTCGGCGGCTATGGCATCGCATTCATCATCATGGCGATGGCCTCCTTCCTCGCCTGTGCGCTCATCATCGCGGCCGGCCCCGTCCGCGCCCTAATCGAAAGCAAGGAACATGCGTGAGTTTGGCCCCGGTGTCGTGCTCGACAACCCCGCATTCATTCATGAAACGGCGCTCATCTACGGAAAGGTCTATATCGGTGAGGGCGCGTCGCTCTGGCCCTATTCCGTCATCCGCAGCGAAATGCATGAGGTGCGGATCGGCAAGCGCACCAATATTCAGGATTTCGTGATGATCCATGTCGGTAATCAAACGCCGACACTCATCGGCGAGAACTGCTCGATCACCCATCACTGCACCATTCACGGCGCAGAGATTGGTGATAACTGCCTGATCGGCATCAACTCGACTTTGATGGATGGTGCGAAGATTGGCCGAAACTCGATTGTCGCGGGCCATTCCATCGTGACCGAGGGAACGGTGATCCCGGAAAATTCGATTGTGGCCGGTGCCCCCGCCAAGGTCATAAGAACGCGCGACAGCGGCACCGCCAACATCATGAATGCGCGCTTCTACTATGAGAATGCGCTGGCCTATGCCGCGGGCGATCACCGCGTAACGGAGCGGGAAAGTTTTGCCCGCGCCATGGCCGAGGAAATGCAGGCGCTGGCGGCGAAAACATAAGATTCCTCTTGGGCAAAGAGGTCCAAAGAGCTATCTACAGTCTAATTCGCTATTCATCTTTCCGATCATCGGAGCCTGAAATGGACGCTGGAACGGCGCCAGAAATGCCGCGCGTACCCCCGCGCGGCCCGGTCTTCTATGGCTGGTATGTCGTCGCAGCCGTGTTCATCATTCACACGGTTTCCTGCGGGCTGATCTTCTACAATCTGTCGATCTTCCTGAAAGCCTTTGTAGCGGAAGGCGGTTTTTCTGTATCCGCCGCGTCGAATGCAACGGCGATCTTTTTCGTCTCCTCCGGCATCACCGGCCTTGCCGTTGGCTGGCTCCTCGACCGCTATGACCCGCGCTGGGTGGTGACGGCAGGCGCGCTGATTTCGGCAGGTGTTCTCGCAGGCGCGGGGCACGTCACCTCGCTCTGGCAGCTTTACGGCTTCTATGTGCTGTTCGGCATGGGCAATGCGGCAGTTGCCGTGATCCCCGGCATGACCATTGTGGCGCGCTGGTTCAACCGCCAGCGCTCCAAGGCAATCGCCTATGCCTCAACGGGGCTTTCGCTCGGAGGGATCATCTTCACCCCGCTCTCGGCAGGTCTCATCGAACGCTACGGGCTGATGGATGCGGCCTATTGGCTCGGCCTCATTCTCGTTCTCGGCGTGGTACCTGTGGCGCTCGTCATTCTGCGTGCAAGCCCGGAAGCCATCGGTCAGTCGCCCGATGGCGACCCGCCGCGCCGCAGTGCGGATGGCAGCCTCCTGCCGCCGGATGGCGTCTCCTTCGAACAGGCCATGCGGAGCCGCTTTTTCCTTCTCTGCACAGGCGCGTTCGTTTTCTCGATGATGGCGCAGGTCGGGTCACTTGCGCATCAATTCCGCCTTGTTGCGACCCGCACGGGCGATGACCATGTTGCGGCCCTTGCTGTCTCTGTCATGGCAGCGGCGAGCATTGCCGGGCGGCTGATAGGTGGCGTCCTGCTGTCGCGCATCCCGTCGAAAACCTATCTCTCTGCGATCTTCGTTTTGCAGGCACTCTCCTTCCTGCTTTTTGCCTTTGTGGAAGGGATAGTCGGGCTTTTCATCGCCTCGGTGATCTTCGGCACCACGGTTGGCAATATGCAGATGATGCAGCCGCTTATCGTGGCAGAAGCCTTCGGCCTCAAGGCCTATGCCCGCATCCTCTCCGTGTCGCAGATGATCACGACCTGCGCCAATGCGGCTGGTCCCGCCCTGCTCGGCTTCCTCTACGTCGTGGCGAATGGCTACCAGCTTGCTTATCTCACCATCACCCTTTCCTCGGTCCTCGGTTTCGCCTGCCTCTATGCGGCCGGTCCCGTGCGCGCCGTTCTTGAAGCACAGGAAAAGCAGACCCGGGGCTGATATCGCTCATGGATTTGCCCCGCCCTGCCCGCTAGACTGCGCGTGAACCACCCTTTCCCGAACGGATTGCCATGAAACTGCCTTCGAACTTCTACAAGCCGCTCGCCATTGGCGCCCCTGCTCCTTACCGCGAACTTCCTGTCGCGCTGGAACGGATGATCCATTTCTTCCCGGGCCACAACGAAAAGGTCCGCGCGAAGGTGGGCGACGTCATTCCGCAGGTGGACGTGCTGCTCGGCAATCTGGAAGACGCCATCCCGGCGGATGCAAAGGAAGCCGCGCGCAAGGGCGTGATCGAAGTCGGAAAGAAACATGATTTCGGCTCGACCGGTTTCTGGGTCCGCATCAATCCGCTGAACAGCCCCTGGATGCTGGATGATGTGATGGAACTCGTCGCAGAATTGGGCGACAAGCTCGATGTCATCATGCTGCCCAAGGTAGAAGGCGCATGGGACATTCACTATCTCGACCAGTTGCTGGCGCAGCTTGAAGCGCGCCACGGGCTGAAGAAGCCGCTCCTCATTCACGCCATTCTGGAAACAGCGCAGGGCGTGAAGAATGTCGAGGAGATTGCCGCCGCAAGCCCGCGCATGCATGGCATGAGCCTCGGGCCTGCCGACCTTGCCGCATCCCGCAAGATGAAGACCACCCGCGTGGGCGGCGGGCATCCCTTCTACCGCGTTCTCGAAGATCCGAAGGAAGATGGCTCGGAACGCATGGCCGCGCAGCAGGATCTCTGGCACTACACCTTTGCCAAGATGGTCGATGCCTGTGTGGCGAACGATATTCGCCCCTTCTATGGCCCCTTCGGCGATATTCAGGATCTGGAGGCCTGCGAGCAGCAGTTCCGCAATGCCTTCCTGATGGGCTGTGTCGGTGCCTGGTCGCTGCACCCGAACCAGATCGCCATTGCAAAGCGCGTCTTCAGTCCGGAACCGGACGAAGTCTTCTTTGCACGGAGGATTCTCGAAGCCATGCCGGATGGCACCGGCGTCGCCATGATCGATGGCAAGATGCAGGATGATGCCACCTGGAAACAGGCGAAGGTGATCGTTGACCTGGCGAGGAAGGTGGCCGCGAAGGACCCCGACCTCGCCAAGGCTTACGGTTTCTGACGATCAGGAAAGCGTTGCAAGCGCTTCGGCGCGGAACGGCATGAGCTGATCGAACGCGCCGGTGCGAATTTTCCGCGCCCAGGCAGGATCAACCAGCAATGCGCGGCCGACGCCGACGAGATCGAACTCGTTCCGCGCGAGGCGTTCGAGCAGTTCGTCAATGCCCGTCGCTTCGGAGCTTTCGCCCGCGAAGGATGCAATGAACTCGCCGGACAGGCTGACGCTGCCGACCGTGATGCTCGGCTTGCCGGTGAGCTTCTTCGTCCAGCCTGCAAGGTTGAGATCAGAGCCTTCAAACTCCGGCTCCCAGAAGCGGCGCTGCGAGCAGTGGAAGACATCGACGCCCGCATCGGAAAGCGGCTTCAGGAATGCGCCCAGCTCTTCCGGTGTGTGTGCAAGCTTCACCGTATAGTCCTGCTGCTTCCACTGCGAGAAGCGCAGGATGATCGGATAGTCGTTGCCGACACGGTGACGGATCGACTCGACAATCTCCACGGCAAAGCGCGTGCGGCCAACCAGATCACCGCCATATTCATCGTCGCGCTGGTTCGTGCCTTCCCAGAAGAACTGGTCGATGAGATAGCCATGCGCGCCATGCAGCTCGATGCCGTCAAAGCCGATCTCGCGCGCATCAACGGCTGCCTGTGCGAAGGCCTCGATCGTGTCCTTGATCTCCTGACGCGTCATCGGTTCGGAGCGCTTCTTGCCCGGCATGGCAAGCCCGGATGGACCGTGGCTCGGGAGATGCGAATTGGTGGACTTTTCCGGGTTACGGGTCATGCCCGTGTGCCAGAGCTGCGGCATGATCTTGCCGCCAACGCCGTGAACTTCCTCAACCACGCGCTTCCAGCCTTTCAGCGCGTCCTCGCCCCAAAATTGCGGTACGTTGGGGTCGCTTGTTGCAACCGGCGTGTTGACGGTGGTGCCTTCGGTAATGATAAGCCCACAATCGGCTTCCGCGCGGCGGCGGTAATAGGCCGCTACGTCAGGCCCCGGCACGCCACCCGGCGATTTGGAGCGCGTCATGGGCGCCATGACGATACGATTCGGAAGTGTCAGCCCATTGATGGTAAAGGGCTCGAACAAAGGTGCCACGTTGCTGCTCATCAGCGCTCTCCTGCCGGTTGAAAAATATCGGTTTGCGCCATATTGGGTGTCCGGACGCGAATGGCAATCCTGAACTTGGACTTCGGGGGTGGACGGATTTCCCACCTTTCAACCGGGATTTGCAGAACTGGGTATGCGATGAAAGACCGAAAGCCGGAAATCGGGATCAACCGCGAAGCGAAATTCAGGATCGGACAGATCGTCCGGCACAGAATATTTCCGTTTCGCGGCGTGATTTTTGATGTCGATCCGACCTTCAACAATACGGAGGAATGGTGGCTTTCCATTCCCGAAGAAATGCGCCCGAGCAAGAACCAGCCCTATTACCACCTGCTCGCAGAAAACGCCGAGACGGAATATGTCGCCTATGTTTCCGAGCAGAACCTGCTGCCGGATGAGACGGGAGAGCCGGTGCGGCACCCGCAGGTGCGCGAGCTTTTTGGTGCTCTCGAGGGCGACACTTATGTACTGCGCACGAAATCCGCACACTGATACTTGCCTGTGTGCTAGGCAGAAGGTCGCTTGACGACACACGGCGGGATCAGGGGGCACGATAATGCGGCGGGACAGACGAACCTATTTCATTCGCCGCATACAGGCTGGCTGGAACCGCTTCTATGTAAGGCGCTTCATCGCTCCGGCTTTTGATGCGCTCGGCGATCATGCCGACATCACCAGTCCCCGTGACATCGAAATCTGGGGTGCCGGGATCACCGCTGGCGCGAACCTTCATCTCCATGCCGCGCGCGGCAATCTCACCCGGCTTGCAACCTGGCGGACAGGCGAGCGCGAAGGCCGGATTGAAATCGGCGATAATGTGCTCATCAGCCCCGGCACGCATATCGTTGCGTCAGAGCGCATCGTGATCGGCAGCAATACGATGATTGCAAGCGGCTGCTACATCTCGGACTCAGACTGGCACGACACCTATGACCGGACGGCGGAACTGGAGAAGCACCGCCCCATCGTGATCGGTGAAAATGTCTGGCTGGGAGTCCGCGCCATCATCTGCAAGGGCGTCACGATCGGTGAGAACAGCATCATTGGCGCCGGAGCGGTCGTGACCTCCAACATCCCTGCAAACTGCATCGCCGCCGGAAACCCCGCCCGCGTGGTGCGCGAGCTTGACCCGACACGAGACTTCCGCACGCGTGCCGAACTCTTCCGGGATCCCGGAAAGCTCGACCGCGATATGGACATGCTGATGCGCTACATGCTGCGGGAGAACACGACGCTCGGCTGGCTTCGCAGCGTCTTCGCGCCCACACGCACGGACTAACGCCGTATCAGGATTTCGGCTTGGGCAGCGCCGCAATGGCCTTGCTCACGCCATCAAGCTTCACCGGCACCTTCACTTCGCCCTGTCGCAGAAGACGGAAAACAACCTCCATCTCCTTGCCGGCCTTGAGCGCCTTCAACCGATCCTCATCAATGAGGATTTCGGTCTGACAACCGGCCGGAAGGCAGTAAAGGAATTGCTGGCTGAAGCCTTCCTTGTCGTCGATCTTCCAGCCAATGCCGCCGGGGAGAACCGTGGCAAGCGGCGTTATCGCAAACATGAAGAGATCCTTCGACCCGTCATTATTCACGTCACGGGCGCCATAGCCGATGCCGAGGTACAGGATGCGCTGCTTCTCTTCTCCGATGCGGACATCAACGAAAGCGTGACACTGCTCCGCCCCGCCTTCAACCGCTTCACATCGTGTGCTCCATGTGCCGTAGCTCTGAATCTTTGCGTTGTCTTCCTTTTCCTGTGCCTGCAAGGGCGCAAGGCCGGAGAGCATCACAAGGAGGGCAGCCGAGACGCCGGTAAGCGAGCGGCGGAGAGACATAATGGAAATCCTTTCGGAACCAGGAACAATGGCACATGGGTTCACATGAAGTCTTATTCTCGCATTTCGGCATAAAGAAGGCACCGGGAAATTTTGAAAAACGCGCCGAATTGCGTAACCCTTGGCACCGTTAACCACCCGCCGCCACAGGCCAGAACAAGAAAGCCGCCGAAGTGCGTTTAAAGTCCATTCTGACATGGAGCCTGCTCTGCGCCTTCCTGTTGCTGCCGGGGCTTGCCGCCGCCACGGAGGGACCGCGCCACGCCATTGCAATGCATGGCGAGCCACTTTACCCGGAAGGCTTCACGCATTTCAGCTATGCGAACCCTGATGCTCCGAAGGGCGGTGCCATCACCTACGGAGCTACCGGCTCGTTCGACAGCCTCAACCCCTTCATTGTTCGCGGCACCGCCGCACTCGGCCTGCGCGAGCATGTCTTTGAGAGCCTTCTGGCGCGCGGCTATGACGAGCCGTTCACGCTTTATGGCCTGCTTGCCGAAAGTGTTGAAGCGCCGGATGACAGAAGCTGGGTTTCCTTCACCCTGAACCCGAAGGCCCGCTTTTCGGATGGTCAGCCGGTCACGATCGAGGATGTGATCTATTCGCTGGAAACGCTGCGCGACAAGGGCCGGCCGAACTACAAGACCTATTACTCCAAGGTCGAAAAGATCGAGCGCATCGGCGAGCGCACGGTGAAATTCGTCTTTACGCCGGATGGCGACCGTGAAATACCGCTGATCCTCGGCCTGATGCCGGTCATCCCGAAGCATGTCTATGAGAAGCGCGATTTCGGCGCGGCGGGCTTTGATGCGCCCATCGGCAGCGGCCCCTATCTCCTCGATCGCGCCGTTCCCGGAAAGCGCGTTACCTATCGCCTTGACCCGAATTACTGGGGGCGTGACCTCCCGGTGAACGTCGGCCACAACAATATCGGCAGCATCACCTATGAGTATTTCCGGGATGCGAATGCGTCCTTCGAAGCATTCAAGACGGGTATTTATCACGCCCGACCGGAAGATGATCCGGGCCGCTGGGCAACGGGATACAACTTCCCTGCCCTGCGGGACGGCAAGGTACGCCAGCAGAAATTTGAAAGCGGTTTGCCCTCCGGCATGTATGCGCTCGTCTTCAACACGCGCCGCCCCGTCTTTGAGGATCGGCGGGTACGCGAGGCGCTCATTCAGCTTTTCAACTTCGACTGGGTAAATGAGAACCTCTATTACGGTGCCTATGTGCGCACGGCGAGCTTCTTCGATAATTCGGAACTCGGCTCGCATGGCCGCGCGGCAACCGCGCGCGAGCGCGAGCTTCTCGCGCCTTACCCGGATGCCGTCACACCGGAAATCATGGAACAGGGATGGCAGCCGCCGCAGGGGGACAAAACGGGACAGGACCGGGCAAACCGGGCCCGCGCCATCGCCCTCCTGAAAGAAGCCGGATACGCCATTCGAAACGGGCAGATGATCCATCTTTCATCGGGCGCACCGCTTTCCTTCGAAATCATGGTGGCCATGCCTGCCGAGGAGCGCCTCGCCCTCACTTTCGCACGCATGGCAAAACGTGCAGGCATCACGATAAATGTGCGCAATGTCGATCCGAGCCAGTATCAGGAGCGGCGCAGCAATTACGATTACGACACGCTTTTCAACAGCTGGTTCTCGTCTCTCTCGCCGGGCAATGAACAGAGCTTCTATTGGGGATCAGCCGCAGCAGACGTGCCGGGCACGCGCAACTATATGGGTGCGAAAGAACCCGCCATCGACGCGATGATCGATGCCATGCTCGCCGCACGCAGCAGAGAGGATTTCGTGGCCGCCGTGCGTGCCATGGACCGCGTGCTGCTCTCCGGCGCCTACATGATCCCGCTCTTTCATCAACCCGACCAATGGCTCGCGCTATGGAACAAGGTCCGCGTGCCGGAGAAGACATCGCTCTATGGCTATCGCAGCTCAACCTGGTGGATTGAAGAGAACTAGCTTCACCCTGCGTTTCTGATATCGCATCGCGGGGCGGCCTGCTGTTATTCTCTCTCCAAAAGAAACGACGGGGAGGAGAATCATGACAGACCGGATCGGGCAGTGGCGCGCGCGCCTCACCCTGCCGCTCGTCGCAGCACCCATGTTCCTGATCTCGGGGCCGGAGCTTGTTCTTGCCGCTTGCCGCCAGGGTGTGATCGGCAGTTTTCCCACACCCAATGCGCGAACCGTGGCCGATCTCGATCAATGGCTCGACCGCATCACCACAAGCCTCACCGAAAAGGATGCGCCTTGGGCGGCCAATGTTGTTGTCCATCGCTCCAACACGCGGCTCAATGAAGATCTCGATCTTGTCATGCGCTACAAGGCGCCGCTCGTCATCACGGCGCTGGGCAGCCCGCGCGCCATTGTCGAGCGCGTGCATGATTATGGCGGGCTTGTCTTTGCAGATGTGAACTCTGTCGCCTTTGCCCGCAAGGCCTTGGAAGCAGGTGTGGACGGCCTCGTGCTGGTGGCCGCAGGTGCAGGCGGCCATACAGGCAACATGACGGGATTTTCCTTCGTGCCTGCCGTGCGCGAATTTTTTGACGGACCGGTGATCCTTGGCGGCGGTATTTCCGATGGCGCAGGCATCCGCGCAGCCGAAGTGCTGGGCGCCGACCTCGCCTATATGGGAACGCGCTTCATCGCCTGTGATGAAAGCCTCGCCGCTCCCGCTTATCGCGACATGCTGGTTTCGTCCACCGTTGACGATCTCATTCTCACCCGCGCCATCACGGGCGTCGCGGCAAACTGGCTGAAGCCGAGCATCATCAATGCGGGCTTCGACCTCGATACGATGGAGAAGAATCCAGACATCGACTTCACCGACCCGCAATCCGGCGCGAAACGCTGGGCGCAGGTCTGGTCTGCCGGACATGGCGTCGGTCTGATCGACAGAACGGAGCCGGTCGCAAGTCTCGTCGCCCGGCTTAGGCAGGAATATCAGGAAGCAAGGAAGCGTTAGCAGAACATCACGCAGCGGTTCCACATGCAGCTTTGGGAGGGGCGCATGATACTGGCGACGAGTGAGGAGATTGCGGCTTTCACGAAAGCGGGATGGTGGGGAACCGAAACGCTGTCGGAACGGTTTCTCGCAAATGCCGCCGCAACGCCGGAGAGGACCGCTGTTGCCGATCCACCGAACCGGGAAGAAATCGATGGTCACGCGTCGGGGCGCCTGACCTATCGCGAACTCGAAGATCTCTCGGCGCGCATCGCGACCGCGCTTCTTGATACGGGTCTCGGCAAGGGCGATGTGCTTGCGATCCAGCTTCCCAATACGTCAGAGCTCGTTGCGGCCTATCTCGCCGCATGGCGCATCGGCCTCATCGTCACGCCTTTCCCTGTCCAGTGGCGCGCACATGAACTCGGGGACGTGCTGAACTTCGTCGGCGCGAAGGCCGCCATCACGGCGCGGGCAATTCGCGGGCACGATCACGCTGCCATGTTCCATTCTCTCAAGCCGTCCCTGCCTGCGCTGTCACAGCTCTTCATCATGGACGAAGCGATATGGCCAGAAGCTGACGCCGCGCGGCTCGCGGCGCTGCTAAAGCAGGATGCCAATGAAGCGGCCACCATCTGCTGGACTTCCGGCACGGAAGCGCGCCCCAAAGGTGTGCCGCGCAGCCATAATCACTGGATGATTGCAGGTCTCGCCTGCGCCGATGCAGCAGGCCTTCAGCCGGGCGATGCGGTGATGAACCCCTTCCCGCTCGTCAACATGGCGGCGATTGGCGGTTGCTTCACGCCCTGGCTTCTCACGGGTGGTACACTCGTCCAGCATCACCCGTTCGACCTGCCGGTCTTTCTGAAACAGCTCGTCGGCGAAAGGATCGCTTATACGGTTGCCCCGCCCGCCATTCTCACGATGCTTCTCAAGGAAGAAAAGCTGATGGCGAGCCTCGACTTTTCAGCCGTGCGCAGCATCGGCTCCGGCTCTGCGCCGCTTGCCCCCTGGATGGTGAAGACGTGGCAGGAAAAATATGGCCTGCCCATCGTCAACATCTTCGGATCAAACGAAGGCACCTGCCTCATCTCCGGCGCGGGCGACATTCCCGACCCCGAAGAGCGCGCGCAATTCTTTCCGCGCTTCGGCGTGAAGGGATTTGAATGGCCCGCAAAGATTGCTGGCGCCATTGAAACGAAACTTGTCGATCTGCACTCTGGCGACGAAATCACCGCGCCGAACCAGCCCGGAGAATTGCTGATCCGGGGCGCGACGATCTTTTCGGGCTATTTCCGTGCAGGTGATGGTGGCGGACCGGTTGACGCCATAGACAGGGATGGCTTCTTCCACACGGGCGATGTTTTCGAAATCGCCGGGCCCGGCAATCGCTACTACCGGTTTGTTGAACGCGCGAAGGACATCATCATTCGCGGTGGCATGAATATCTCGCCCGGCGAAATCGACGGGCTGCTGGCGAGTATGCCCAAAGTCCGGGAAGCCGCCGTGGTCGGTTACGCGGACCCCGTATTAGGCGAGCGCATCTGCGCCATTGTCGTGCCCGTAGAAGGCGAGACGCTGACGCTCGATGACATCCGCCAGCATCTTCAGAAGGCAGACATTGCAGCCTACAAGATTCCCGAAAGGCTGGAGCTTGCCTCCGCCCTTCCCCGTAATCCGCTTGGCAAGGTGCTGCGCCGCGAATTGCGCGCGATGATCGGGGAATGAACTAGCGGGGATTCTTGGCGAAGATCGCTTCAAGGCTCGTCATGTTCATGCCGTGCTTGACGTAGTTATAGGGCGTGACATTGACGGATTTGATGAGCGCGCGCTGAATCTCCGTGCCTACGTCACCATTCTCGGCAGGCACCATGTCGAAGTCGATGACATTGAGGCAGGCTGGATCCTGCTCGAAGGCGCGTACCGCGCTGAGCGCGTTGGCGCGCGAGCAGCCCGTGGCCGCCCAGCCGAGAATAAGCCGGTTGATGCCTTCATGCGCCGCGATCAGCATGGTGTGCCAGCCCGGCTCTGCCAGCAGCTTCTCCACAGCGCTGACAGCACGCTCAAGCGCATCGCCGAAGGCTTCGCCTCCCTCCAGCATGGTGGCACCGGGCTCACCCGCCAGATCGAAGTGATAGGCCATCCGCGCAGCAAGTTCGGCACGGCTTGCAACCCGGCCAAACTTTCCGCCATGAATTTCGACAAGCTCCGGCTTTTCTTCAAGTACAGGCGGCTTTGCCTCCTGCGCTGCAAGCACGAGTTGCGCCGTCTGCCGGGTGCGGGGCACGCCGGAACAGACCGCGCGATCAAATGCAACATGGGAAAGCGCCAGCCCTGCGGCCTTTGCCTGTTCTTCCCCGAGCGGCGTGAGCGGCACCACTTTCGGGTCGCCGCCCGCCGCCATGATCTCGGGTCCGAAGTAATCCACATGGCCGTGGCGCATCAGATAGATGCGCCGCCGCCCTGTCGTACCGGGGAGAGCGCTCAAATTGCCTCCGCCTTTTTCAGCCCCTCGACGTCGCTGTCAGAGAAGCCCCAATCCTTCAACGCGCTTTCCGTATGCTCGCCGATGATGGGTGCCGGTCCCTGGATCTTCGATTCCGTGCGCGAGAAGCGCGGCGCGACGTTCGGCTGCACCACACCGTCGATCTCCACGATCGTCTGACGCGCCTGATTATGCGGATGGTGGATTGCTTCCTTGATCGAAAGGACAGGCGCAAAGCAGATATCGGTACCTTCCATGATCTCGCACCACTCATCGCGCGTCTTTGTCTTGAAGACCTCTTCGATCTTCACCTTCATTTCCGGCCATTTGGAACGGTCCATCTGCGCGTCCCAATAGCTGTCGGTCAGCCCGGCCTTTTCACGCAGCAGCGCATAGAACTGCGGCTCGATGGAGCCGATGGAGATCCACTTGCCGTCCTTTGTTTCATAGGTGTCATAGAAATGTGCGCCACCATCGAGCATGTTGGTGCCATGCGGCTCCTGCCACATGCCGGACGCCGTGAAGCCATAGAACATGGCCATGAGCGAGGTCGCGCCATCTGTCATCGCAGCGTCAACCACCTGCCCCTTGCCGCTTCTCTGCGCTTCAACCAGCGCGGCCAGCATGCCCATGGCGAGGTAGAGCGCGCCACCGCCAAAGTCACCCACAAGGTTGAGCGGTGGCACGGGCTTCTCGCCGGGGCGACCGATCGCATGCAGCGCGCCGGTGAGCGAGATGTAGTTGATATCGTGACCCGCAGCCTTGGCGAGCGGACCTGTCTGGCCCCAGCCCGTCATACGGCCATAAACCAGCTTCGGATTGCGCTTCAGGCACACATCCGGCCCAAGACCCAAACGCTCCATCACGCCGGGACGGAAGCCTTCCTGCAGAATATCCGCCTTCTCGATCAGCTTGAGACAGGCCTCGACCGATTCCGGCTTTTTCAGATCAAGCGCCACAGACCGGCGGCCACGCGAGCCGATATCATATTTAGAGCCGCCCTTCGCGCCCTTGCGATCAATGCGGATAACGTCCGCGCCCATATCGGAAAGCAGCATGGCGCAGAACGGGCCCGGCCCGATGCCTGCAAATTCGATGACCTTGACGCCGCTGAGAGGTCCGCTACCCATCTCTGTCACTCCCGTGTTCAGCCGATACCGGCATTGCCTTTGTTGGGCTGATTTGTACAGCCTGTGGCAAGGTCCGTAAACGCCATGCGGTCGCCCATCAATCTGACGCAGCGTCCCGCTTGCGAAGCCCCTGTACTGCCCCTAGAAAGCTCAGCATGACCCACGCTTCAAAGCCCGTTTCGCAAGGTTTTACCGGCGCGCCCTGCCCCGAGCGCTTCAACATGGCGCGCTATTGCCTCGCGGAATCAGCGCGCAAAGCGCCTGAAAAGGTCGCGCTCATCGTGGTGTCGGATGCCGATGCCCCGCTTGAGGACGCCGAACGCTGGACCTATGGCGCGCTCGACCATGCGGTCAGGAGCATTGCGGCGGGCCTGCTTGCCGAAGGATTCAAGCCGGGCGAGCGGTTGATGATCCGTATGCCGAATACATCGGATTACGCACTCGTTTTCTTCGGCGCGCTGGCGGCGGGTCTCGTCCCCCTTCCTTCTTCATCCCAGCTAACAGAATCCGAAGCCGCATTCTTGCTGAAAGACTCCGCTGCAAGCGCCGTTGCGATAGCCCCCGGCATGGAAGTGAGCGCGGCGGACACGCGCATTCTTCGCCCGGAAGATATTCTGCGCTTCAAGGCGCATGAGCCGCTTGCCGATTATGCGGATATGCGCGCGAATGATCCCGCCTTTCTCGTTTACACCTCCGGCACGAGCGGAAGGCCGAAAGGCGTGCTTCACGCCCATCGCAGCGCATGGGGCCGCAGGCCGATGTATCGCGGCTGGTATGGCATTGAGCAGACAGACATCATCCTCCATGCAGGCGCCTTCAACTGGACCTATACGCTCGGCGTCGGGCTCACCGATCCGTGGGCCAATGGGGCAACGACCGTTCTCTATAATGGCGAGAAGGATGTTCAGGTCTGGCCGAAGCTGATGGCCAGAACCGGCGCGACAATGTTCGCCGCCGTGCCGACACTCTACCGGCAGATACTGAAATATTGCGATCTGGGTGCACATGATCTCTCGCATCTCCGCCACGGCCTCACCGCCGGCGAGGCGCTGTCGCCTGCTTTGCTGGAGCAGTGGCGCGCGGCCACGGGGCTCAATCTCTATGAGGCACTGGGCATGAGCGAATGCTCCACCTATGTCTCGACCGGCCCCGGCATGGAAATACGCGCAGGCAGTCCCGGCAAACCGCAACCGGGGCGCTGCGTGGTTGCGCTGCCTGTTGACGGTGGCACAGACCCTCTGCCGCCCGGCGAGACGGGCCTTCTCGCCGTCCATCGCTCCGACCCCGGCCTCATGCTGGGATACTGGCGGCGCGACGATGAGGAAGCGGAAGTCTTTCGCGGCGACTGGTTTATCGGCGGCGATCTCGCCCGCTTCGATGAGGATGGCTATATGTGGTATGAGGGCCGCGCCGATGATGTGATGAACGCGATGGGCTATCGTGTTTCACCACAGGAAGTGGAAGCGGCCCTTGGGCGGCATCCCGATGTGCAGGAAGTTGCCGTCACCGAAAAGCGCGTCCGCGCCGATGTCAGCGTCATCGCCGCTTTTATTGTCCCCCGCGAAGGGGTGACGCCGGATGCCGACGCACTCGCCAAATGGGCCGCGACGCAGCTCGCCGCCTATAAATGCCCGCGTGAAATCATCTTTGTAGAAAGCCTGCCCCGCACGGCGAATGGCAAGGTCATACGCCGCGCCCTCGCAGGGCGCTAGCCTAGAGCGCTCCTTCTGCCAGTGCGGGTGCCTGTTCCTCGGCCACGGACGGCTGCTCCGTTTCAGCGGCGAAGCTCACTTCCACTTGCCTGATGCGGTCGATCAATGCGACCGCCGATGTAACCGGGTGTACGCCGAGCGCCCAGACACAGAGAAAAAACCCCACCACTACACCGACAAGAAAGTTGGACATGGTTCTATCGGGCTGGCTGACCGCCCACCTTCCGCATCGTCACGAATCGATCTTTCTAGGGTGCGGATGGGAAGGATAAAACACAAGCAAAATCAAAGGCTTGTGCCATTGTGAGACGGTCCCCGCAGGCAACAAAAAAGCGCCGGATTTCCGGCGCTCCCTGCTCTCGCTCATGCGAGCCTCACATGATGGGCGGCCCGCCTCCGGGGTTCAGCCAGTGAACAGCCGGATAGGCTCGGTCATCCACCACGACCCGATCACCGGGAACATCTTCGATTTCCCGCACGCCGCGATGATAGGTCGGATACTGACCTTTATGGCCATAGCGGGCATCGACGCGATATTCTTCCTGCAGATGTTCATGCGCCGCTGCCAGCTTGTGGCTGAAGCCAAAGGCAGCCTCGGTCGGGTCCAGACCATAGGTCCAGACGCAGGCCAGAAATCCAAGAATGAAGCCGCCGACAAGCTTTCCCACGGTCGCTTTCCTTTGGTCGCGCCCCCGCTGATACGGGAAAATTATGCATCACGCATGGTTAACCAAAGGTTACTCGGCCTGCCGCTCAGATCGACTGGCCGTCATCCACCGTGAAAAGCGAACCCGTAATGAACCGTCCGGCTGCGGAGGAAAGAAGCAGCAGCGTGCCGTCGAGATCTTCTTCAAGGCCAAGACGACGGCGCGGCCAGGATTTGATCTGTTTTTGCCCGCCCTCTGTCTTGAACCAGTCCGAATTGAGTTCCGTTTCGATAAATCCGGGGCAAATCGCATTCACATTGATGTGGTGCCGCGCCCATTCCTTGCCGAGAGACCGCGTCATCATGCCGATGGCCGCCTTTGTCATGCAATAGATGGTCAGACCCGGCAGAACCGTATGCGCGCCGATAGAGGCGATGTTGATGATCCGCCCGCCTTGCCCACGCGCGATCATCGAGCGGCCCGCCGCCTGCGCCATGAAGAAGGCGCCACGCACATTGGTGTCGAACATCGTGTCGAAGCCTTCCGGCGTTACATCCGCAGGAAGCGCCTGCACATTCATGCCCGCATTGTTGACGAGAATATCAAGCGGCCCGAGCTCGGCTTCGGTCGCCGCAAGGCAAGCGGCGATACTGTCCGTATCCGTCACATCAAGCGCGATGGCAGCAGCGGTGCCGCCCATGGCCTCGATCTCCTGCTTGAGTGTCGAAAGCCGTTCCACGCGGCGTCCGGTAATCGCAACCTTTGCGCCCGCCTTCGCCAGAATCAGCGCAAAGCGGCGGCCAAGTCCGCTAGTCGCCCCCGTCACCAGCGCCACCTTGCCGGTCAGATCATGGTCGGGAAGCCTGACTTCCGTAACGTTGCTCATGTTCCGCACCTCCCCATCCGTTTGATTTTCTTGCCCTTTCGGCGCGGCGGCATCCTAGTTTGCGCATTTCCCCGGTCAAGCGCCGATGCGCCTTGCCCTTACGGCTCCCGGCTCCGCATAATCAACCAAACCAAATTACGAAGCGAAGGAGGCCGCAAATGCAGCTCGACGTCGTCTCCGACACAGTCTGCCCCTGGTGCTATATCGGCAAGAAACGGCTCGATCAGGCGCTTGAGATTCACGGCGGCGAAGGCATCAGCATTGTCTGGCGCCCCTTCCAGCTCGACGCCTCCATTCCGCCGGGCGGTGTCGATCGCAAGACCTATCTCGAAAAGAAATTCGGCGCCGAGCGCGCAAAGGAAGTGGGTAACACGATCCGCGATTACGGCACGGCGGTCGGCATCAATTTCCGCTTCGACCTCATCGAGAAATCTCCAAACACGCTGGACAGCCACCGGCTGATCCGCTGGGCAAGTACCGCCGGCTGCCAGAACGAAATGGTCGATATTCTCTTCCGCCGCTATTTCGAGGATGGCGAGGACATCGGCTCGCATAACGTACTGGTCGATGCTGCCGCTGAGGCCGGTATGGACACGGATATTGTCCGTGACCTCCTCTCGAAAGATGCCGACAAGCAGCTCATCGCTCAGGAAGACGCCGCCGCCCGTCATATGGGCATTCAGGGCGTTCCCAGTTTCGTCATCAATTCGCAATGGGTCGTTACAGGCGCACAAGAACCGGAAACGCTTGTTCGCATGTTCAACAAGCTGCTCGCGCGCGAAGCAGAGGAAGCCGCGACTTCCTGAGAGGTCGCTATCGGGGGGAAAAAATGACAACGCAATACTCGCCGCTCGGCCAGCGGCTGATACTTCTCGGCATGATCCTGTTCATGATCGGGCTGCTGACCGGCTTTGTATCCGGCACATTCGAAAATCCGCGCATGGGTATCTCCGCGCATCTCGAAGGGCTGATGAACGGCACCTTCCTCGCTGTGCTCGGCCTCTTCTGGCACCGCCTTGCGCTCAGCCCCCGCGCCTCTCTCATCGCCTTCTGGCTTGTCGTCTATGCCGCCTTCGGAAACTGGCTGGGTGTTCTCCTCGGCGGATTGTGGGGCGCAGGCGCGTCGGTGATGCCGATTGCCGCAAAGGGCCTCACCGGCACCCCCATTCAGGAAGGCATCATCGGCTTCCTGCTCATCTCCATCTCGGTCACCATGGTCCTCGGCGTGGCGATGATCATCTGGGGCCTGTGGCGCGCAAAAAATCAGGGCTGACAATTGCCAGCCCTGACTTTTTCTTGACCAGTAATCTTGATCAGCGCGCGCCGCGCGGCTTGAGCTTCGGTTCTTCTTTCGGCGGCTTGGTGTAAAAGGCCTGTCTGCGGGTCTCTTCATCGAGCTCGCATTGCTTTTCATGTTGTGCGCGGTCCACCGCCTCATATTTACCCTTAAGCAAAGCAAATTCCTCGGCGCGGTCTTTGGTAAAGGCCGTCCCTATTATCAGTGGCATCGACACGATCAGAAATCCGGCAACGAATACGGAGTCGGCCTCCGCATTCTCTTCCTGGAGATCCCCGATCTCCTTTGCCTTTACAAGCAACGCAGCCCTTTCGATCGCAAGCTGTTCGCAGGAATAATCAGAATATTCCTTCGGGCTTACATAACTGCTCTGGATTTCGTGAGTGCGAGGCGCACAGGCAGCAACCGACAGAACCGCCGCGATCACGGCGTAAGTGATGTATTTCAAGCGATATCCCCCCAAACAAAATTCGGGGAATTATGGCCAAAGTTTCTTCAACGGCCAACGGAGACTTTCGTGAGTATCAGGCTTGTCCGGTCTGCCCGGCCAGCTTTGCAAGCGTTCCCATCAGTCGATGGGTTCCTGCAAGCCGCTCGGCGGGCGTGGCCCAGTCGCGCATGAAGACGAGTTTGTGATCCGGGCGAAGTTTGGCTTTGCCCCGCTCATCATTGATAAGTTCAACGAGTGCAGCCGGATTGGGGAACGTGTTGTCACGCAGCGACAGGACAACACCCTTTGGCCCCGCCTCGATCTTCTCGACATTCGCGATGCGGCACAGACCCTTGATCTCGACAATCTTGAGCAGGAATTCAACCTCTTCCGGCAGCTTGCCGAAACGGTCGATGAGTTCTGCGGCGAAGCCGTCGATCTCCGCGCGCGTCTCCACATCGGAAAGACGGCGATAAAGCGCCATGCGCGCATCAAGGTCGGGAACATAGTTCTCAGGAATGAGAACCGGCGTACCGATATTGATCTGCGGGGACCATTGCCCGTTGTCTTCGGCACCGCCGCGCATGGAAGCAACCGCTTCTTCGAGCATCTCCTGATAAAGCTCGTAGCCGACTTCGCGGATATGACCGGATTGCTCGTCCCCCAGCAGATTGCCCGCGCCGCGAATATCAAGATCATGGCTCGCAAGCGAGAAACCGGCGCCGAGCGAGTCCAGAGATTGTAACACTCGCAGGCGCTTCTCCGCCGCAGGCGTCAGCGTGCGATGCGGCGGCACGGTGAGATAGGCATAAGCGCGCGACTTGGAACGCCCCACCCGTCCGCGCAACTGATAAAGCTGCGCAAGGCCAAACATGTCCGCGCGGTGAATGACGAGCGTGTTTGCGGTCGGAATATCGATGCCGGATTCAACAATGGTGGTAGAAACCAGAACGTCATACTTGCCATCATAAAACGCCGTCATCCGGTCTTCGATTTCTCCTGCCGCCATCTGGCCATGAGCGGAGATGAACTTCACTTCCGGTACATAGGCTTTGAGGAATTCTTCGGCATCTGCGAGATCGGCAATGCGCGGCACGACATAGAAGCTCTGGCCACCGCGATAATGTTCGCGCAGCAGCGCCTCACGAATAACGACCGGATCGAAGGGCGAAACATAGGTGCGCACGGCAAGACGATCGACCGGCGGCGTCGCAATAAGGGAGAGTTCGCGCACGCCTGAAAGCGCGAGCTGAAGCGTCCGCGGAATGGGGGTCGCTGTCAGCGTCAGCACATGCACCTCGGCGCGCAGCTTCTTCAACTGCTCCTTGTGGTTCACGCCGAAATGCTGCTCCTCATCCACAATCACAAGGCCGAGATTGCGGAACTTCACCTGCTTGCTGAGAAGCGCATGCGTGCCGATCACGATATCGACATCGCCGCTCGCAAGCCCTTCGCGCGCCTCCGCCATATCTTTCGCACTGACAAGGCGCGACATCTGCCGCAGTTTCAGCGGCAGACCCTGAAAGCGCTGAACAAAGGTGCGGTAATGCTGGCGCGCAAGCAGCGTCGTCGGCACGATAACCGCAACCTGATAACCGGACATGGCCGCAACAAAAGCCGTGCGCAGGGCCACTTCCGTCTTGCCGAAGCCGACATCGCCACAGATAAGCCGGTCCATCGGCCGCCCGCGCGCGAGATCTTCGAGCACGGCTTCGATTGCCTGTTCCTGATCTTCCGTTTCCGTGAAGGGAAAACGTGCGCAGAATTCATCATAGGCACCAGGCGTCGGCTCCATGATGGGGCCGGTCTTCAGCTCGCGCGCCGCCGCAATACGGATAAGCTCGGACGCCATCTCGCGGATGCGTTCCTTGAGCCGCGCCTTACGCGCCTGCCAGCCCGAACCGCCCAGCCGGTCAAGCTGTGCGTCGCTGTCATCCGCGCCGTAGCGCGAAAGCAGTTCGATATTCTCGACCGGCAGATAGAGCTTGTCGCCGCCGTGATAGACGAGCAGCAGACAATCATGCGGCGCCCCCATCACCTCGATCGTCTGCAACCGCTCGAAGCGGCCAATGCCGTGATCCACATGCACGACAAGATCGCCGGGCGTGAGGCTTGAGGCTTCGGTGAGGAAGTTCTCCGCGCGCTTCTTGCGACGCTGCCGGATGAGCCTGTCGCCCAGAATGTCCTGCTCGCCGATAACGGCCAGCTCATCTGTCTCGAAGCCCGCTTCAAGACCGAGAACAATCAGCGAAACCGTCGCTTTGCTAACACTGTTAACATCGGCCCAGCTATCGCAAACGAGAACATTTCCGATACCGTGATCCGTGAGCACATGTTGCAGCCGGTCCCGCGCGCCTTCACTCCAGCTTGCAATGGCAACGCGCTTCCCCGCGCGCCGCAAGCCGGTGATGTGACCACCAAGAACCTCAAAGATGTTGACGCCATCCTGCGCGCGTTCGGGTGCGAAGTTGCGTCCCTGCTTGCCGCCAAGGTTGATGCCTGCTCCTTCTGGCACACTGAAAGGCGAAAGCTCACGCACGCGGCGGGCCGACAGAATATCACTCCACTCCCCTTCGGAGAGGTAGAGCATGTCCGGCTTCAGCGGCTTGTAGCTCGGCACATCTGCGGCAATCTTCGCCTCCTGCCCGTGCTTGCGCGCTTCCATTCGCGCATCATAATAATCCGCGATGAGATCAAGCCGCGCTGCCCGCGCTTCTTCCACCTGCGCGTCAAACGAAATGAGCCCGTCGGGCACATAGTCGAACAGCGTTTCCATCTTCTCGTGGAAAAGCGGCAGCCAGTGCTCCATACCCGCATGTTTGCGGCCTTCGCTCACAGCGGCATAAAGCGGATCATCGCCCGTCACCGCGCCAAGCGTTGCCACATAGCCGGCGCGGAAGCGGCGGATCGCTTCGCTGTCGAGAAGGAATTCGCTCGCGGGCACGAGATCAAGCCCCTTGAGCTGGCCCACTGTTCGCTGCGTTGCTGCATCAAAGCTGCGGATCGCATCCAGCGTGTCGCCGAACATGTCGAGCCGAACCGGCAGTTCAAAGCCCGACGGATAGATGTCGACAATGCCGCCGCGCACGGCAAACTCGCCCGGCTCACGCACGGTGCCTGTGCGGCTGTAGCCATTGGCGGCGAGATAGGCCGTCAGATCATCAAGATTGATGCGGTTGCCGGTGCGCGCCGACCAGCCTGACCGTCTGACCGACTCCCGCGGCGGCACGCGCTGCAGGATAGCGTTGACGGTGGTGAGAAGCAGAACCGGCTTTTCCTGCGCCGCGCCGCCGATCGTTGCAAGCCGCGAAAGTGCCGCCATGCGCCGCGCGCTGATATCCGCATTTGGCGACACGCGGTCATAAGGCAGGCAGTCCCATGCAGGAAAGATGATGATGTCTATTTCAGGCGCGAAGAAACCGAGAGCCTCCGCCAGCGCCGCCATGCGCGCATCTTCCCGCGCAACATGCACGGTGACGCCGCCGCCCGCTGCCCGCACCATATCGGCGAGCACCAGAGCATCGAACCCTTCGGGAGCCTCACCCAGCGTAAGTCTGCCCGGCGCCGAAATTACTTCCGCAAAATTCTTCAAGAACTACGACCCCCGGCCTATCGCGGTCCGAGCGGTCCCTTCATATGGTTGAATGTCTTGATCCGGGCAAACAGCTCATGGTCATGCTCGGGGGGCACGTTTTCGCGCCCGGTGAACCAGTTGTAAAGAGACGTGTCCTCGACCTCGATCAGCTTTTCATAAGTATCGAGCTCCGCATCGCTCAGGCTGTCCAGTGTAGTGTCGGCGAAATGCCCGAGGATAAGATCCATCTCCTTGACGCCGCGATGCCAGGACCGAAACTTCAGCTTCCGCAAGCGAATAGCGCGCTCTGTGTCACTGTTATGGCTGGTTTCGCTGGTCATTTCGCTCTCCTGGGCCGCATCCCGTCCGCCTGCCGGGATATAGACCGTGAAGGGCCATATGTCATTAGAATGGCTGCATGATTCCCGTCTTTTCCCGGAGTGCGGGCAATGCGGCCTGAAATCCTCTTTCCGCTCTTTGCACCGGCACACACGCTGCCGGGCATCGGCCCGCGCCTTGAAAAGCTGCTGGAGCGGATTGCCGGGCCAAAAGTCGTGGACCTGCTCTGGCACCTGCCTGTCGGCCTGATAGACCGGCGCAGCCGCCCGAAGATCACCGAGACGCGCGATGGCGAGATTGCCACCATGGAGGTGACGGTCGGCCTTCACGTTCCCCCGCGCACAAAACGCCTGCCCTACCGCATCCATGTCTCGGATGAGACGGGCGAGATGCAGCTCGTCTTTTTTAACGCGCGCCCGGACTATCTGATGCGAGTACTCCCGGAAGGCGCGCGCCGCATCATCTCCGGGCGTATCGAGTTCTATCAGGGCGCGCCCCAGATGACGCATCCCGACCACATTGTCGGGCCGGATGAACTGGCAGACATGCCGCTGCTGGAGCCGATCTATCCGCTCACCGCCGGCCTGCCGCTCAAGGCTGTGCAGAAAGCGCTTCGCGGCGCCCTCATCCTGCCGCCCGAGCTGCCCGAATGGCAGGATGATGCCTGGCTGAAAGCAAATCGCTGGCAGGGCTGGCGCGCCTCGCTCATGGCGGCGCACGAGCCGCAATCGGCTGCCGACCTCTCGCCGGAGGCTCCTGCCCGTGCGCGGCTTGCCTATGATGAATTGCTCGCCAATCAGCTTGCGCTGGGTCTTGTCCGCCTGCGTATGAAGAAGCGGCCCGGAAGGTCTGTCGTGGGGGATGGCCGCCTGCGCCGCAAGGTGGAAGCCGCCCTTCCCTTCGCACTGACGGGCGCGCAGGTGCGCTCGCTGGCGGAGATCGATGCCGACATGAAAGCCTCCCACCGCATGTTGCGGCTGCTGCAGGGGGATGTCGGCAGCGGCAAGACAGTGGTTGCCCTTCTCGCCATGCTGAATGCGGTGGAGGCAGGCTTTCAGGCCGCCTTGATGGCACCGACCGAAATCCTCACCCGACAGCATTTCGCCACCCTGCAGCCGCTCTGCGAGGCGGCGGGCGTGCGCCTTGCGCTTCTCACGGGCCGCGAGAAAGGAAAGCAGCGCGAGAACGTTCTCAGCGCCACCGCAAATGGCGAGGTGGACATTCTGATCGGCACCCATGCACTCTTTCAGAAAGACGTTGCCTTTAAGGCTCTCGCACTCGCCGTTGTGGATGAGCAGCATCGCTTTGGCGTGCATCAACGCCTGATGCTTGCGGAGAAAGGCGGCGCCGGAACGGATGTGCTGGTGATGACGGCAACGCCTATCCCGCGCACCCTCACACTCACCGCCTATGGCGACATGGATGTGTCGAAGCTTGATGAAAAACCGCCGGGGCGGAAGCCGGTGGACACGCGCGCCATACCGCTCGACCGTCTGGATCAGGTAGTGTCCGGCCTTGGCCGCGCGCTTTCAACCGGCGCGCAGGTCTATTGGGTCTGCCCGCTGGTGGAAGAATCCGATGAGGTGGATGCAGCCGCCGCAGAGGAACGCTACCGCCATCTTCAGGAACTGTTCGGCGACCGCGTCGGCCTTGTGCATGGCCGGATGAAACCCGCTGACAAGGACGCCGTAATGGCGCGCTTTGCGGCGGGCGAAATTGCGATCCTCGTAGCGACCACGGTGATCGAAGTCGGCGTCAATGTGCCATCGGCTACAATCATGGTGATCGAACATGCAGAGCGCTTTGGCCTTGCCCAGCTTCATCAGTTGCGCGGCCGTGTCGGCCGGGGCGCGGACAAATCAAGCTGCCTCCTTCTCTACCAGACACCACTCGGCGAAACGGCAGAGGCACGCATCAAGATCATGCGTGAAACAGAAGACGGTTTCCGCATCGCAGAGGAAGATTTGCGTCTGCGGGGTGCGGGCGAGTTGCTCGGCACGAGGCAGAGCGGCCTGCCAACCTTCCGCATGGCAGATATCGAAACGCAAAAGGAATTGCTCGCCGCCGCGCATGATGATGCCCGTCTGATCATCGAGCGCGATCCCGAGCTTGAAACGGAGCGCGGCAAGGCGCTTCGCATCCTGCTCTATCTCTTTGAGCGCGACGAGGCTATCCGCTACCTCCGTTCGGGCTGACAGGGCCAGAAGCGAGATTCTGGCCTTCATGCCCGTCACGCCCGCCCCCTGCTTGAGCCAACACCTCTCACCTCTCCGCCATTGACGCCGGGTCATCCAGCCATTCCCCTGCGTCGTATTTTCCGCAATGCGACAGGGGCTTCCATAGGACGCAAGAGGGCTTCATCATGGCTGCCAACAATCATTCGAACAGGCGAAAAGCCCGCACCACTTGAGGGAGAGAACGCATGGCCAAGCCCGCGCCCGGCACGAAAATCCGGCTCCTGCCGGAAGACGAATACACCCACACGCCCGACAAGGCGCAGAACTATAACGAGAGCATGTATTTCAACATGTTCGATCCGGTGCGCAAAACGGGCGGCTGGTTCCGCCTCGGCAACCGCCCGAATGAAGGACATGCGGAAATGTCCGTCTGTCTCTACCTGCCGGATGGCCGCGTCGCCTTCATGTATGCGCGGCCAAAGATCGCCAATAATGACGAGATGAATGCAGGCGGACTGAAGATCGAAGTCATCGAACCCTTCAAGCGTTTGCGCGTCACCTATTCGGGCCGCGTCGTCGTTCTCGCCCGCCCCTTTGACATGGCCGACCCCGCACGCGCCTTCAAGGAAAACCCGGTCGTCCCCTGCGAAGTCGAACTCGACTATGAGGGCGTCTCTCCCATGTTTGGCGGCGAGACGGTGAAGGAAGACGGATCACCCCTCGATCTCGATCCCGAAAAATCCTTCGCCAAAGCCCATTACGAACAGCACATGGCCGCCAGGGGCCACTTCAAGATTGGTGAGGAAGTTTTCGAGGTAGAAGGCTTTGGCCTCCGCGACAAGAGTTGGGGCCCGCGCTACTGGCAGGCGATCCACTGGTATCGCTGGCTGCCCATGAATTTCGGGCGCGACTTCGGCATGATGATTTCCATTGTCACCAATGATGAAGGCAAGGAACGCCACGGTGGCATGGTGCTGAAGGACGGGAAATACGACCTCATCACAAAATGCAGCATCGAAAGCGACTGGGACGAAAATTGGTATCAGACGGCGCTGCGCGCAAAGGTCGAAACCGAATCCGGCGCAACCTATGAAGTGGAAGGCAAGGTGCTGTCACTCATCCCGCTGCGCAACCGCCGCAAGGATGCAGATGGCAACGAGCTCAACACGCGCATCACCGAAGGTATGACCGAATATCGGTGCAATGGCATGGTCGGCTACGGGCTTTCCGAATATCTCGACCAGATCGTGGATGGCAAACCGGTAGGCGTAGGACACTGAGATGAGCAGGGAGGCAAATCCGATCGAGGCGCCCCTCGCCGAAGTCGCAAGAAAATACATTCCGGGTGCAACTGGCATTGCATCGCTGAAGCGCCTGTCGGGCGGCGCAAGCCAGGAAATCTGGTCGTTTCAGGCCACAACGAAGGACGACCCTGTTGCGCTTATTCTCCGCCGCGCGCCGGGCGGCTTCCGCGACACCGGCCGCTCCGGCACGGCAGTACCGCTTGCGACCGAAGCGGCCCTTATAAAGCTTGCCGAAGAGGTGGGCGTGCCAGTGCCGCCGGTGCGCCATGTGCTGACCGAAGAGGATGGCATCGGTCAGGGTTTCATCATGGATCATGTGCCTGGCGAAACGCTCGCGCGCAAGATTCTCCGCGATGAAGAGTTTGCCGAGGTGCGGCCGAAGCTTGCCCGCCAATGCGGTGAAATCCTTGCGCGGCTTCACACCGTCGAGAAATCAAAGCTGCCGCCGCTCCGTACAGCCACGGGGCGCGACGAGGTGGAGCAATATTTCTCGACCTATGAGCAGCTTGACTACCCCCACCCTGTCTTTGAGCTCGCCTTTCGCTGGTTGCGGGACAATGCACCGGACGACACGACCAGGCTCACGCTTGTGCATGGCGATTTCCGAAACGGCAATCTGATGATCGGGCCGGATGGCGTCCGCGCCGTGCTGGACTGGGAGATCGCCCATATTGGCGACCCGATGGCGGACCTCTCATGGATATGTATCAACCCGTGGCGCTTCGGCAATATCGACCTTCCGGTCGGCGGCTTCGGAACGCGGGAAGACCTGTTCGCAGGCTATGAGGCAGCCGGCGGCGACAAGGTCGATCCCGCCCGTGTGAAGTTCTGGGAAGTGCTCGGCACATTGAAATGGGGCGTGATGTGCATGGGAATGGCGTCCGCCTTCCTGCAGGGAGACCGCTCCGTTGAACGCGCTACCATCGGGCGGCGTTCATCGGAAACTGAAGTGGACCTCATGCGCCTGCTCGCGCCGCTTACCGGGAAGGAATGACCATGCAGGATCAACCCTCAGCCATTGAGCTTATCGAGGCGGTGACCGAGTTCATCCGCAATCACGCCATGCCCCAGCTACAAGGCCACGCGGCCTTCCACGCGCGCGTTGCAGCCAATGCGCTCGACATCGTGAAGCGGGAAATGGAAATCGGCCCGGAGGCAAACCAGCAGGAGCGCACCCGCCTGATGGCGCTGCTAGGACGGGACGGGACGTTGGATGAGCTTAACCGCGCCCTCTGCGGAAAGATCAGAACCGGCGAAATGGGCCTGGACACGCCCGGCCTTGTCGATCATCTCTGGGATGTCACCCTGACGAAACTCGCCATCGACCAGCCTAAATACTCAGGGTATCTGCGGGCGCTTGAAGAAAAACACAAGGCAAACTCGTAGAACCCAGTGACTATTTGGTAAGCGATACGCCCTAAAATCCGGGAACTCTTGTATTCGAGTTCCCGGTGCTTACGTGATTCCCAATACTCAGTCTCACTGCGAAATTGATGTCGCCACGCTTGGTCACCACCACCCTGTGCGTGCCTTCGCGACCTATTGGCGTGAGCGGGAGCTGGCGGGCAAAGTGCCTGCCCGCAGCAGCATCAATCCCGGTGAGATCACCTCCATCCTGCCCTGGATGCTGGTGCTGGAGATCCTCCGCTTCGAGACGGCGACGGAATATCGATATCGCCTGGCGGGAACCGGCTGCACGGAAATCTTCGGCGTGGACTATACGGGCAAGATGCTTGGCGAGTGCATGACGCAGGAAGGATATGAAATCCGCCGGCAAGAATTTGCCCGCGTCCTTGAAAACAGACAGCCGATCATTTCCACGACAACTCTCCCGATCAAGTCGCGGGAGTTCATGATCGTGCATCGCGGCGTATTTCCGATCCGCGCCTCCGGTGAGGAGATCGATCAGCTCTTCGTCATCGTCGCACCCGCAACGGCCATCTCGGCCAGTCCCGGACTCGCGCACACCGCCAGCTAGTTGCTGTCAAGCACGACGCGATATTGCGCCAAACGTTGCCGGTAGCTCGCAAGAACTTCCTCGACTGTCATTTCCTTGAGATCAAGCGCCTCGCCCTTGCCCGGCGTCAGCAGTGCTTCTGCAATCACGCGGTTGGCAGGTTCGGAATAATGTGTCCCGTCATAGGTATTATCGACATTGATGGTAAGCGCAGAGGGAATGCCGAAGTCCCGGAATTTGTCGAACTTCGCTGCCGCCGTGTGAATCGCCCTCACATAGTCCGGAAGCCATCCCGCCTCGTCATAGGCATCAATCGCCCAGGCTGAGATGGGCGGCACATAGCCCACAAGCTCCGCCTGCGGAAAGATTTCCCGCATCTCCTCGTAGAAGGACACGCGCTCGGTCGCGGTGAAGCGCCCGGCCATCATGTCCGGAACCGGCTTTGCCGGATCATAAACCGGCGCCCCCGGTGCGATACGGCACTCGAAATCCGGCGTATAGACGCGGTCAAGCGGCGACGTCCCAAAAAGCGTACGCCACGACATGGAAAGTGCATCGAAGGAAAGATAGGTCAGCAGCGCCGGTTTGGGATCGTCACCGCTGCGAATGAAGTCGGGAATATTCGTGCTGCCGATCCTGGCGCGAAAGGCCGCCGCGGGCACTCCCATGATGACGAGGCGCGGCGCGAAACCTCGATCTTTGATGTAGCGCGCATAGGCAACCGCCTCCTCCGCCTTTCCCGCCGAAAAGGCAAAGTTGAAACAGCGATAGCCTTCGATCACTTGCTCCGGCAGAAGCGTTACCCGGCTGTCGCCGAAGATCACGCAGTCATAATTTTCGGATCGGTCGAGAAACAGGTTGAGTTTGCTCAATCGCTCGTTGAACGCATAGTTGATCGAGCCAAGCCTGTTGCCGCCGAAATACCACATCGGGTCAACTGCCGCGTTGACGGCAAACACAGCCGCCGCGCAGGCAAGCACCGTTGCTGCAAGTGCTGCGAGATAGCCGCGAATATATCTGCTCATGGTCATCGGCATATCTGCTCAGAACTGGAAATACAGAAATTCGCTGACGCGTTGCAGGCTGAGGAATGACGCTGCCGCCAGCAGCCCGACACCCACCGCAACGCGCTTGCTCGGCCGCCAGAGAACAAGCCGCTGAAACCGCGTGCCGTCCACCGGCAGCAGCAGCGAGTCAGCCTTGCGATCAGCCCATTTGTAGTTGAAGGCGGGCCGCACCATGGCAAGCCATTGCTGCGTGTTCGGCCAGAACCATACAATCCCCATCCAGAAAGCGAGCCAGCCGAAATCTTCTGCAAGCCGCGCCATATCCGGCATATCGGGTACGGCAATCAGCCCGCGATAGATCGCCACGGCCGCATCAAGATCAGCAGCGCGGAAGAGAACCCAGGCAAGCGCCACACAAAGGAAGGTGAACGAGCGCGCAAAGCCGCGCGACCACCATGTGTTGATCCGGCGAACGGGGAGCGCCTGCCAGCCATGATTGATGATGAGCATCAACCCATGCGCTGCCCCCCAGAGCATGAAGGTCCATGCAGGCCCATGCCAGAGACCACCAAGCGCCATGGTGATGAAGAGGTTCGCATAGCGCCGCAGCTTGCCGCGCCTGTTGCCGCCGAGCGAGATGTAGAGATAGTCGCGCAGAAAGCGCGACAGCGTCATATGCCAGCGCCGCCAGAAATCGCTGATATTGAGCGCCTGATAGGGCGAGTGGAAATTGAGCGGCAGCTTGATCCCGAAAATCCGCGCCACGCCAATGGCCATGTCGGAATAGCCGGAGAAGTCGAAATAGAGCTGGAACGTATAGGCGAGCATCCCCTCCCAGGCGTCGAAGAAGCCGATATCCGCGCCGCTCGCTGCTTTGCTGAAAACAGGCGTCGCAACCATCGCCACATTGTCTGCCAGTACCACCTTCTTGAAGAGCCCGATAAGGAAGATGGTAAGCCCGATGGCCACATTCATCCGGTCAAAGCCGAAGGTACGCTTCTGCTTCGTCTGCGGAAAGATTTCCTTGTGGTGGACAATCGGGCCCGCAATGAGCTGCGGGAAAAACATCACGAAAAAGGAAAACTCGAGAAAATTATGCCGCTCCACCTTCCCTGCCCGCGTGTCGGCGAGATAGGCAATTTTCTGAAAGGTGAAAAAGGAAATCGCCAGCGGCAGAATGATGTGCTGAAGCGGAAACTCTGTATCGAGCAGCGCATTCGACGTGCCGATAAGAAAGTCGGTGTATTTGAAGAAGCCGAGCGAGATGAGATCGATGCTGATGCCGAAGACGGTCAGATGGGTCGCATAGCCGCCTCCCGGCTTTATCCTCTCTGCACTGATCGCCTTTGCCACCACATAGTTGAAAATCGTGATGCCGATCAGCAGGGGCAGATAGACCGGATTCCACCAGCCATAGAAGAAAAGAGAGGCGACAACGATGAAGCCGATACTCGCCTCACGCCCGAATGCCGTCCGGATGGCAAAGCAGGTAAGCGCGGTCAGCGGCAGAAAGATGAAGATGAAAACCGGAGAATTGAACAGCAATTTTCGCGCAGGGCCCCGGTCCCGGTAACTGGTCAAAACACAGGAAAGCCGGGGCGTTCGCCCGGCTTCGAGATGGCGATGTTAAGGAGAGAAGAAAGGCATAAAAAAGGCCGGGAACACAGTCCCGGCCTTCTTCCTCACGTTTCTTTTCAGGCTATTCACGCCCCATAGGCGCCGACGATCGTCACCGAGCAGACATTCTGAGACGGTGCGCCGCCGAGATTGTGCGTCATGCCGATCTTCGGGTTGGGAAGCTGGCGCTCGCCCGCCCGGCCCGTGAGCTGGAGATACATCTCATAGGCCATGCGCAGACCGGAAGCACCGATGGGGTGGCCAAAGCACTTGAGGCCGCCATCGATCTGGCAGGGCACCTTGCCATCGGCATCATAGAAGCCGTCCATCACATCCTTCACCGCACCGCCTTCAGGCGAGATGAACAGGTCTTCCATGGTCACAAGCTCGGTGATCGAGAAGCAGTCATGCACCTCGATCATGCTCACCTGCTCGCGGGGATTGTCGATGCCGGCTTCCTTGTAAGCCTTCTTCGCGGCAATGCGGGCCGTGTGGAAATAGCTGCCATCCCAGCTATTGTGCTGCGCCTCAAGGCCGTTCGAAACGGAAAGCTGCATCGCCTTCACCGTCACGATGTCCTTCTTGCCCATCGCCCTGGCGATTTCCGGCGTCGTCACGATAGCCGCCGCCGCGCCGTCCGACACGCCGCAGCAATCGAAGAGGCCGAGCGGCTCGGCAATCATCGGCGCATTCAGCACCTGCTCTTCGGTGACCACATTGCGCAGATGCGCCTTCGGGTTCTTGGAGCCATTCGCATGGCTCTTCACCGACACATGGGCAATGGCGCGCTTGAGGTCTTCCTTGTTCACGCCATGCTTCGCCCGATAGGCGGAAGCAAGCTGCGCAAAATTGCCGGGCGCGGAGCCAGAGGGCGACCACTGCGGGTTGAGCGTACCCATATTGCCGACCGGCAGACCGCCATAGCCCGTATCCTTGAGCTTCTCGACACCGACCGCGAGCGCAATATCCGCCGCGCCCGAGGCCACGGCATAAACCGCACCACGAAGCGCCTCGGAGCCGCTGGCGCAGAAATTTTCAACGCGCGTCACCGCAATGTTCGGGAGACGCAGCGCGAGCGAAAGCGGCGTGCCGCCCTTGCCCGTGCCGATCTCATCAATATGGGTGGAGAACCACGCCGCATCGAGCTGCGTCGGCTCGATGCCTGCATCCTGCATGGCCTCGAGATAGGCTTCCACCATCAGTTCTTCCGGGCCAACATCCCAGCGCTCGCCGAACTTCGAGCACCCCATGCCGAGGATCGCGACCTTGTCCTTGATACCTGCCGCCATGTCCGTTTCTCCCTATTCGGCCGCCTGGCCCGTTTGTGATGCTGCTGTGCTGGAAGTGATCGGCACCGCCTTCCAGAAATAGCGGCGGAAGCCGCGCTTCTCGTCAAATTCCTTGATGCGGAAAACGAGCTTCACTTCCATGCCGGAATCGACCGTGCCCTGCTCCACATCCGTGAAATCCATCATGATCCGTCCGCCTTCATCGAACACGACCATGCCGTAATGGTTCGGCGGGTTCATGCTGAAGGACAGGAAGTCAGCGGACCAGGAAAGGATCTTCGCCTTCCGCTCCGCAAACTTGTAAGGCTCCTGCGTATCAACCGTGTGGTTGTTCGGATTGACCGAAATGCGCGAACGTGGGAACTGGACAACGCCCGTCTCCGTGCAGCGGCCGCCAACAAGCCCCATCAGCATATCTTCATTGCGATAGAGCGTGGTGAGAGCAGTCTTCTTGTCCTGCTCGGCGCGCATACCCTTTTCCCACTCGATCAAGCCGTTGAAAGTGAGGAACTTCATGTAGTTCGTTTCCTCGACGCGGTTCTTGAGCGAGCCGACAATGCCGCGCTTCGAGGCCTGGCTTGCAAGCTTGTCTGTCACTTCAAAGACAAGCGCGTCACAACCGCCGCCGAAATGAAGCACCATCACCTTGTCGCCGGGCTTCGCTTCCGTCTGGAGCGTATGAACCAGCATGACGAGCGAATGGGCTGCACCCGTCTCACCGCAATTCGCGGCAAGCGTGTCGCGCGCGGCTTCAGGCGCAATGCCGGAACGCTTGGCGAGCTGCTGCGCAAACTTGTCGCCAAAGACGCATGGAAGAACGAAATGCTTGATATCGCTCGCCGCCACGCCGGAGTTTTCGAGCGCGGCCTTCACGGCCTTCGGAACGATCTTCGAAAAGCCTTCGTCGCGAATCCAGCGTTCTTCCCAGTTGTAATCGAACTCTTCCGTGTCGCCGCGGAAATGGTCCACGAAGTCGATCGTCAGGCTCGCGCCACCGAGATAGGTCGCGATGACGTTTTCCGTGCCAACCGACACCGCCGCTGCACCATCACCGAAATCGAGTTCCTGCGAAGTGACAGCCTTCGTCTTGCGACGATCGGATGCGAGCACAAGCGCATGCTTCGCCTCGCCCGCCTTCACCGCCGAAAGCGCCTGCATCAGCGCGGATGTGCCCGCGCGCTGCGTCGAGGCCACGTCAATCGCACGCACGCTTTCTTCAAGCGTCAGCGCGGCCGCGATAATGCCGCTGTTGAGGCGATCCTTGAAAGGCATGGTGGTCGAGCCGAAATAGAGCGCGTCCACATGGCTGCGGTCGTCATCCGGGCCGAGAAGATCACGCGCGGCTTCCACCGCCATGGTGATCGCATCTTCGTCCCAATTCGCCATGGACCGCTCGCCCTTCCCCTTGCCGAGGAAGTTCGGTGCAACCCAGGCATTCGCCTGCGTCACGGCTTTGCGTTGCAACCTGAGCCGCGGAATATATCCGCCAAAGGCTGTAAGCCCCACTGCTTGCTGGGCCATACGTCTCCCTTTCCGAAATTCGGGTTATTGTTGGTGTGACTCTACCGGGGATGGGTGCAGCCCGACAACCATCAGAAAAGCCGCACCGGGAGCGCCAACAGACCGCTACGTCAAATCGGGGCTTTCGACGACAAAGCAGGCAATCTTGCGCTGTTCCAGTGCCTTGCAGGCCGATTTTGCGTCGCCAATTTTCGAGAAGGCACCAGCCTGCAACCGGTAGAAAACGCCCTTGTCGCCAAGGTCCGCCCGCTGGATCGCATGACCCGTTCCGCCCAGAACCGGAAGCGCAGTGCTTGACACCTCATCCCATGCCCGCAGCGCCAACGCCTCCTCGCGGAAGGCGCCAAGCTGCACCCGGTAGCGCGCGGCA
>Ga0207868_1000397_pt1 | contig 49386 bp, 56 predicted proteins | sample Passage237B_FD_187370 | JGI IMG/M metagenome (GOLD analysis project Ga0207868, IMG submission 187370) | Cellulose adapted compost microbial communities from Newby Island Compost Facility, Milpitas, CA, USA - Passage2 37B (SPAdes) (version 3) ... | reverse complement strand
CCCCCGCCGCGCGCCCCGCGCGCCCCCAATGCCCCCGCCACCAGCCCAAAGGGCCCGCAACGCCCCTCCGTCCACTCGCACCGCGCGCACCCGCCGCGCGCCCTCACCCGGCGCCGCTGAACTCGGCCGCCCTCACCGCGCGCCCCCAATGCCCCCGCCACCAACCCCAAAGGGCCCGCAACGCCCCTCCGTCCACTCGCACCGCGCGCACCCGCCGCGCGCCCTCACCGCGCGCCCCCGCCGCCGGCCCCGAAAATGACAGAAAGGCGAAGACCCTCCTCGGATCTTCGCCTCATCTTCCTCGGCCGGCGGCTCCTCTTCGAGAAGCTCCCGCGAGAGAGTCAGTGGGGGCCCGCCTTTTTAGGCGCGCCCTCGGAGCGAGCTCACTCTGCCTTTTCGCCTTCGCTGACGAGCTCGATGATCGAGATCGGAGCGTTGTCGCCGCGACGGTTGCCGACCTTGATGATGCGCGTATAGCCACCGGGGCGGCCAGCGTAGCGTTTAGCAAGATCAACGAAGACCTTCTCAACGAGGTCAATCTTCTTCACCGAAGCGCCACCCTCACCGGTCACGCTCGCGAAGCGTTGCAGGAAGCGGGCGACCTGCTGCTGCGCAGCTTGACGGCGTGCGCGGTCAGCCAGGCTCAGCTTGTCGTGGGGCGTGTAAGCGATCTCACCCAGGCGGCGAGCCTTGGTGATGACGCGCTCCGCGACGCGCCGGAGCTCTTTGGCCTTGGCGTCGGTCGTCTCAATTCGCTCGTGAGCGATCAGGTTCGCCGTCAGTGCGCGCAGCATGGCGCGGCGGTGGCTCGAATTGCGGCCGAATTGTCGGCCCGAATTTCCGTGTCGCATCTTCGTTCGTCCTCAGGTTCTCGGGGGTGCTTCGCGCCTCTCAGGCGCCCTGACTCTGCTTCCAGCGCTCCAGCATGCCCGGCCAGTTCTCGAGCTTCATACCGAGCGAGAGGCCCATCGTGCCGAGGATCTCTTTGATCTCCTTGAGCGACTTACGGCCAAAGTTCTTCGTCTTGAGCATGTCCTGCTCGGTGCGCTGCACCAGCTCACCAATGAGCTGAATATTCGCGTTCTGCAGGCAGTTCGCGGAGCGAACCGAGAGCTCGAGCTCGTCGACGGAGCGGAACAGGTGCTCGTTCATCGGAGCATCGTCGCCGCTGCCCGCGGAGTACGAGGTCTCGTCGGTCTCCTCGAAGTTGATCCAGATCGAGAGCTGCTCCTTGAGGATCTTGGCCGCAAAGGCGACAGCGTCGGCGGGCTTGACCGCGCCGTTCGTGTAGACCTCGAGGATGAGCTTGTCGTAGTCGGTCTGCTGACCAACGCGCGCGTTCTGGACGGTGTAGTTGACCTTACGGACCGGCGAGAACAGCGAGTCGATCGGAACGCTGCCGATCGGCATGGTCGGGGTCTTGTTGCGCTCGGCGGGAACGTAACCGCGGCCAACGCCGACGGTGAGCTCCATCGAGAGCGGGCCCTTCTTGTCGAGGCTGGCCACGACCTTGTCCTTGTTCAGGACGGTCAGACCATCGACGAGCTTGATGTCACCGGCGGTGACAGGTCCAGGGCCTTCCTTCTCGAGGCGGACCGTATAGGTGCGCGGCGACTCGGCGCGGAAGACAACCTCTTTGAGGTTCAGGATGATGTCGGTGACGTCCTCGACCACGTCGGGGATCGTCGTGAACTCGTGCAGCGCGCCGTCGATGCGCACCGCGGTGATGGCAGCGCCCTGGAGCGAGGCCAGAAGAACGCGGCGCAGGCTGTTCCCGATGGTGGTACCGAAGCCACGCTCGAGCGGCTCGCACACAAAACGACCGTAGTATTCGGTCGAAGTCTCGGGATCGAGCTGGATCGCCTTCGGACGGATCAGATCGCGCCAGTTACGGCTCATCATTTGTGCACCCATATTCGGTTCCTCTACCTTTCTTCTGTTCGCCCCTTCGGGCGTCTACCTCGCGCGGCCGTCCCGAGCCGCCGGGGAACCCGCTCCCTCGGTCGACTCCGCGGCCTGCCCGCGTTTCCTGGTCAGACTCTGCTCAAAGGCCCACCAGGAGGGGCCGCTAAGCCGAAAGGAGGACCCACTCGGGAACCTCCTTGTCGAACCCCGCGCTTTCGCGCGGGCAACACTCAAAGACAGCTACCTGGCCTCACACGCGGCGACGCTTGGGAGCGCGGCAGCCGTTGTGGGGGATCGGGGTCACGTCACGGATCAGCGTGACGCGGAAGCCAACCTGCTGCAGAGCGCGGAGCGCGCTCTCGCGACCAGAGCCGGGACCGTTCACGAACACCGCGACCTGGCGCATGCCGTGGTCCATCGCCTTGCGGCCGGCCTCTTCGGCAGCGAGCTGAGCCGCGAAGGGCGTGCTCTTACGCGAGCCCTTGAAGCCGCGAGAACCAGCGCTCGACCAGGAGATCGCGTTGCCGTTGATGTCGGTGATCGTCACGATCGTGTTGTTGAACGTCGACTGGATGTGACAGATCCCGCTCGGGATGTTCTTCTTAACGACTTTGCGCTGAACGCGCTTCTTGGTGGCTGCCATAGCTCAATACCTCTCGGATTACTTCCTTACCTGGCGGCGCGGACCCTTGCGCGTTCGGGCGTTCGTGTGCGTGCGCTGACCGCGGGCAGGAAGCCCCTTGCGGTGACGGAGACCACGGTAGCAACCGAGATCCATCAGACGCTTGATGTTCTGCTGCACCTCGCGGCGCGCATCACCTTCAACCTTGTAGCCGCCTTCAATGGTATCGCGGAGTGACTTCACCTCAGCGTCGCTCAGGTCGTCCACCTTCTTGTCCACCGGGATCCCGGCCTTCTCACAAATCTCGAGCGCAGTCTTACGCCCGATACCGTAGATGTAGGGGAGGGCGTAAGCGATGGCTTTGCGCCGGGGGAGATCGATACCTGCAATACGTGCCATAAATTTTCCTTAGCCCTGGCGCTGCTTGTGGCGGGGGTTATCGCAGATGACGCGCACGACGCCAGCGCGGCGGATCACCTTACACTTGTCACAAATCTTCTTCACGCTGGGTCGCACCTTCATCGGTCTATCCTCATTCCCGGATTCTCCCGGGGTTTATCTCACGTTTAGGGTTCGCTTAGGCCTTTTCGACGATTTGCCCGCGGTGCGGGTCTCTCTCTGAGACTGAGACGAGGACGCCGTCTCCGACGACCAGCCTCGCGATGCGATGCCGAAGGGTGGGTCCGAGACCCGCGGTGACCACCGCCCCACTTTCGAGGCGGACTCGGTAGAGGAGCTTAGGCCGCACCTCAATCACCGTCCCTCTAGCTTCTGTCATTTCACTCGCTTCGTCTCCGTCTCTCCTTGATTCTCTACTTGCCTCCGCGCGAGGAGGTCTCTTTCTCACCAGGGTCCTCGCGGACCCGAAACTCACATCAAGAGCTCAGCTCTTTCGCTCACTCAGCAACCGGAGGATCTCTTCGGTCACTCCCTTCGGCGCCCCCGAGCCGTCGACCCGAACCAAGAGACCTTTGGCCTCGTAGTAGGGCAAGAGCGCCGCGGTCATCGCGTCGTATTGATCGAGGCGTGCCCGCACCGTCTCCTCCTGGTCGTCGGCTCGGTGCTCGAGGTCGGCGTCAGGGGGGGGCGGATTATATTTCAGGTGGTATATCTGTCCAGTCCGTTTGTCCGTGCGCCGGAGGGTGGCGCGATCGATCAAAAGGTCCCGGGGAACGTCGATTTGGACCACGGCGTCGAGGGGGGTGCCGCTCTTGTCGAGGGTCGCCGCCAAGGATTCCGCCTGGGGAACCGTGCGCGGAAATCCGTCCAGAATAAAACCCTTCTGGGCGTCCGCCTGGGCGATGCGCTCCTCGACGAGGCCGATCACGACGTCGTCCGGAACGAGCTTGCCCGAGTTCATCGCCTCTGCCGCCTTCAAGCCGAGCTCGGTCTTGGCAGCCAGAGCGGCGCGCAGCATGTCCCCGGTCGAGATCTTCGGGACGCCGAGGCGCTCCGTAAGAACGTTCGCTTGGGTTCCTTTGCCGCTCGCCGGCGGTCCAACAAGTACAATCCGCATAACCTGAGTCTCGCGCGGCCTTTACGCCGGGCGCCTCCCGCTGAGTCGAGTGACCCGAGGGCCCGTCAGGCCTTCGTAACTCTGGGTGATGAGGTGAGCTTCGATTTGGTTCACGGTCTCGAGCGCAACACCGACCACGATCATAAGGCTGGTGCCACCGAACTGGAACGGAACGCGCATGGCCTGAACCAGGATCGCCGGGATCACGCAGATAGCGGCGATGTAGAGAGAGCCGCCCACCGTGAGGCGACCGACGATACCGTCGAGGTACTCCGCGGTCTGACGGCCAGGTCGAATACCAGGAATGTTCGCTTGTTGCTTCTTCAGGTTCTCCGCCACGTCCACCGCCTGGAACGTGATGCCCGTGTAGAAGAAGGCGAAGAAGATGACGAAGGCCGCGAAGAGCGTGTGGAAGACCCAGTCGCCGCGGTTCAGGATCCCGCTGAACATCTGCATGCCCGGGATATCCATGTTGGCGAGGGTCGCCGGCAGGAGCAGAAGTGACGAGGCGAAGATCGGCGGGATCATGCTCGCCATGTTCACCTTGAGCGGGAGGTGAGCCGTCTCGCCACCGTAGATGCGGCGGGCGCCTTGGCGCCGGGCGTACTGGATGGGGATGCGACGCTGAGCCTTCTCGAAGAAGACCACGATCGCGATCGCGACCAGGATCAAGCCGAGCAGGAGAATCACGGTCAAAGGCTCGACGTCCCCGCCGGTACTCGCCCAGTACTGGGTCACGGCCGTCGGGATACCGCTCACGATGGAGGCGAAGATGATCAGTGAGATACCGTTTCCGATACCGCGCTCGGTCACCTGTTCACCGAGCCACATGATGAGCGCGGTGCCCGTCGTCAGCGTGAGCATCGTCATCAGACGGAAGCTCCAGCCCGGATTGGCCACGAGGTCACCTTGACCCATGATGTTCTGGCCCTCGAGCTGTGTCGCGAGCAGGTACGACTGCGCCATGCTGAGCACAATCGTCCCGTAGCGGGTGTACTGCTCGAGCTTGCGACGGCCGGACTCGCCTTCCTTGCGCATCTCTTCGACGGACTTCACGAGCAGCCCCATGAGCTGCATGATGATGCTCGCCGAGATGTACGGCATGATGCCGAGCGCGAAGATCGAGAGGTTCTCGAGCGCACCGCCCGAGAACATGTTCAGCATGCCGAGCAGGCCGCCCTGTTTCTCGATCAGACTCTTCATGACCGAGCGATCGACGCCGGGAGTCGTGACGAACACGCCCAATCGATAGAGCGCGATCACGACGAGCGAAAATACGACGCGGCGCCGCAGTTCAGGCACCTTGCCGATATTTTCGAATCCCTGAAACATCTGATCCTCGAGCCTTCCCTAGACCTTAAGCAGATTCCGACTGCTCGCCGCCGAGCACGGTAACAGAGCCACCGAGGGCTTCGATCTGTTCCTTGGCGGTCGCACTGAAGATGTGCGCGCTGACGTTGAGCTTCTTGGTCAGCTCACCGTCGCCGAGGATCTTGATCTGAACGCCGCGTCCCTGGACCAGGCGGGAAGCACGCAGCGCCGCCTCGCCGACAGTGCTGCCAGCCTCGAAGATCTCGAGATCACCGATGTTGACGCCGACGACCTTCTTCGGGAACGGCACCCGGAACCCGCGCTTCGGGAGGCGACGCTGCAGGGGCGTCTGACCACCTTCGAAGTGGAGCTTATGGATGTCGCCGCCGCTGCGAGCCTTCTGACCCTTCTGGCCACGGCCACAGGTCTTGCCCATGTTGCTGCCGGTACCACGACCGACGCGGCGCTCCTTGTGACGGGCGCCCGCGGGGGGGCTCAGGCGAGAAAGAACTTGGCTCATGCGGAAATCTCCTTCACGTCGACGAGATGAAGAACTTTTTTGATCATGCCGCGGAAAGACGGCGTGTTGTCGACCACGACCTGGGAACCGATCCCACGAAGGCCGAGGCCGCGCAGGATCTCACGCTGCGCCTCGGGGCGACCGGCGAATCCACGCGTTTGCTTCACTTCGAGTTTCACTGAGCACCTCCATCCTGAGAGGCGAGGGCGTCACCGTGCGCTGCCTGAACGCCTCGCGCCACCATTGCGGCCACGGGATAATCAGAGGCCACCTCGTCCATCTGCTTCTCACGGCTGCGAGCGACGCGCTCGGCCGTGCGGAGCTGACGAAGAGCAGCCACCGTCGCGTGGACGACGTTGTTCTTGTTGTTCGTGCCGATGCACTTGCTCAGGACGTCCTGGATGCCAGCCGACTCGAGCACCGCGCGCACCGCACCACCGGCGATAACGCCCGTACCGGGGGCCGCCGGGCGAAGCAGGACCTTACCTGCGCCGTCGCGACCAACGATATCGTGGGGGATCGTGCGGCCGATCATGGGCACGCGGAACAGGTTCTTCCGAGCACGCTCATTGCCCTTACGGATCGCTTCGGGGACCTCGTTGGCCTTGCCGAAGCCGATGCCGACGTGGCCGTTCTCATCGCCCACCACGACCAGCGCGGAGAAGCTGAAGCGGCGCCCGCCCTTGACCACCTTGGCCACGCGGTTGATGTGGATGACGCGCTCCTTGAGCTTGTCCTCGTCGAAATTCTCGAATGCCATCTTTACCGTTCTTTCTCTCTCGTCGACCCAGGCTCAGAAGTTGAGTCCGGCCTCTCGCGCCGCATCCGCCAGCGCCTTGACGCGACCGTGGTACAGAAAACCGTTTCGGTCGAAGACGACCCGTTCGATCTTTCGCTCGGCGCAAACCTTGGCGATGAGCGCGCCGACCTTCTTGGCCTGCTCCGTCTTGTCCGCGTCCCCGAGGCTGCCCTTGAGGTCGGGAGACAGGGTCGACGCAGAAGCGAGCGTGGTGCCCGTAACGTCGTCGATCACCTGAGCATAGATGTGGCTCGCGCTGCGGAACACCGTGAGCCGGGGACGCTCCGCCGACCCGCTGATCTTGTGCCGAATGCGATACTTGCGCTTCTCGCGCCCAGTGAGCTTCTTTGCCATGTTCCTGTTCCTGAGCGATTACTTCTTGCCCTTGGCGGTCTTGCCAGCCTTGCGGCGAATCTGCTCGCCACGGTTACGGATGCCCTTGCCCCCGTAAGGCTCCGGGGGACGAAGTCGACGGATCGTGGCGCATGCCTGGCCGATCAGCTCCTTGTCCGCAGAGCGGAGGATGAGCACGGTACCCTTCGAATCTTTCGGAATCTCCGCCTCGATCGCCGCGGGGACCTCGAAGGTTGCGGGATGCGACAGGCCGAGGTTGAAGTGGATCGTGCGCCCCTTCATCTCACAACGGTAACCGGTACCATGGAGCTCGAGGATGCGCTCGTAGCCTTCGGCTGCGCCCTTCACCCAGGAGGCGAGCAGCGCGCGGCCGAGGCCCTGGAGGCGAGCGTGATCCGCGCCGACCGCGTCCGCGGTGACCTGGATGTTGTCGCCGTCCTTCGAGAGCTTCACGCCGCTCGGGAGGACGCGCGTCAGCTTGCCCTTCGGACCCTGGACGTCGATGCTCCCGTCCTTGAGGTTCACGGTCACGCCCTTGGGGAGCGGGACAGGCCGCTTCCCCACGCGAGACAGACGAATTTCAGCTGCAGTCGTCGACATTACCAAACCTCACAGAGCAGTTCGCCGCCCACCTTCTTCTGGCGAGCTTCTTTGTCCGTCATGAGTCCATGAGACGTGCTCAGGATCGAAACACCCAGGCCGTTCAGGACGCGCGGGATCGAGCTGTGGCCGACATAGACACGTCGTCCAGGCTTCGAGACCCGGCGGATGCCCGCGAAGGCGCAGGACTTGTCGCCGCCGTACTTGAGAACGACGGTGATCGTCTTGCGACGCTCGGGACCAACCTCGTCCTCGCTGACCGAGGAGATGTAGCCTTCGCGCTGAAGGAGTTCAGCGATGCTCTTCTTGATGCGGCTCGCGGGAATCCGCGCCACGTCATGGCGGGCCATGGCGGCGTTGCGGAGCCGAGCGAGCATATCGGAGATGGGATCGGTCATCATAGTCTCACCTCACCAGCTAGCCTTGGTCACACCGGGAAGCTCACCCTTGAGCGCCATATTGCGCAGGCAGAGTCGGCAGAGTTTGAAGTCACGATAGACCGCCTTCGAGCGACCGCAGACGAAGCAGCGGCGAACTTGGCGGGTGGAGAACTTGGGGGGGCGATTCATCTTCGCCCACTGACATGCACGTGCCATATTTCTTCTTGGTCCTCCGAATTAGTTCCTGAACGGCATGCCAAGCTGCGACAGGAGCTCCTTGGCTTCGGCGTTGGTCTTAGCGGTCGTCACCACGGTGATGTTCATGCCCCGGACCTTGTCGACCTTATCGAAGTCGATCTCCGGGAAGACGATTTGTTCCTTGAGGCCGAGCGTGTAGTTCCCAGCGCCATCGAAGGCGCGCGGGCTCACGCCGCGGAAGTCACGAACGCGCGGGAGGCTGACGGTGATCAGACGATCGAGGAACTCCCACATGCGCTCACGGCGCAGGGTGACCATGACGCCGATCGGCTGATTCTCGCGGAGCTTGAAGCCTGCAATCGACTTCTTCGAGCGGGTCACGACCGGCTTCTGACCGGTGATGGCCGCGATGTCGCGGACCGCCGCGTCGATCGCCTTCGGATTCGCGGTCGCCTCACCGAGACCCACGTTCACCACGATCTTCGTGATGCGCGGAGCCTGCATGACATTCTTGTATCCGTACTGCTCGAGGAGCTTCGAACGGACACTGCTTTCGTACGTCTGCTTGAGACGCGGGATGTACTTCTGCGCTTCAGTCATGTCGGTTTAGCTTTCTGCGCTCGTGATGATGGCGCCGCTCTTCGCGACGCGGACCTTCTTGCCGTCGCGCGTCTCGAAACGGACGCGGGTGGCTTTGCCGGTCTCGGGATCGAGCGGCATGACGTTCGAGATAGCGATGGGCGCGGGCTTCTGCTGAATGCCGCCGGCCGACTCACTCGTGGCGCGTACGTGGCGCTTGACCAAGTTCACACCCTCGACGATGACCCGACCACTCTCGAGGTCGATTTTCGCCAGACGGCCCTTCTTACCCTTGTGGTTACCAGCGGTGACCAGAACCTGGTCCCCTACACGCAAGCGGTTCATTACAAGACCTCCGGAGCGAGCGAGATGATCTTCATGAACTTGCGCGCGCGCAGTTCACGAGCCACCGGTCCAAAGATGCGCGTCCCGACGGGATCACGCTGAGCGTTGATGATGACGGCGCTGTTCTCGTCGAAACGAATGTAGCTGCCGTCAGCGCGACGGTTCTCCTTCACCGTACGGACGACCACCGCCTTGGCGATCGACCCCTTCTTCACCTTGCTGTTCGGCATCGCCTCGCTGATCGAGACCACGATGACGTCACCGAGGCTCGCGTAGCGACGGCGGGATCCGCCGAGCACCTTGATGCACTTGACGACCTTGGCGCCGGAGTTGTCGGCGACGTTGAGGACGGACTCTACCTGAATCATGTCTTGTCTCCTCCCCTAGGTCAGCTTGCCAGATCCGGACGCTCGATGAGCCGAGCGACCTTCCAACGCTTCTCGCGAGAGAGCGGGCGATGCTCAACGATCTCTACGCGATCGCCGGTCTTGTATTCGTTGTTCTCGTCATGCGCCTTGTAGCGACGGCGCTCCTTGACGTACTTCTTGTAGACGGGGTCCATCTTGTAACGCATCACCTCGACAACGACGGTCTTGTCCATCTTGTCGCTCTTGATGCGCCCGATGAGCTTGCGGATACGGGCCTTGCGCCCAAGGTTCTCAGTGCTCACGCTTCTCTCTCCTTACGCGCCTTGGCTCGCCTTGCGGCCGCTCAGAATCGTCTCGATACGAGCGATATCTTTCCGGGTCTTGCCGAGAAAGCTCGTGTCTTCGAGCTGTCCGACAGCGTTCTTCATACGACCCTTAAAAAGGTCCTTCTCGAGCTGGCTCTTGAGCTCGATGAGGTCCTTGTCGGTCCTCTCATTCAAGTCACTGAATTTCATTAGAGAACTCCTCGCGCCAGGAAGCGGCAGGAAACGGGCAGCTTGGTCGCCGCGACCGCGAACGCGCCCCGTGCGAGCTCTTCAGGAACACCCGACATCTCGAACAGGACCTTGCCGGGCTTGACCACGGCGACCCACAGCTCGACGGAGCCCTTACCGGAACCCATTCGAACCTCGAGCGGCTTCTTGGTCAGCGGCTTGTCGGGGAACACGCGGATCCAGAGCTTGCCCTGGCGCTTCACGTGACGCTGAATCGCCATACGGCAGGCCTCGATCTGACGGGCCGTGATGTAAGTGCGGTCGGTGGCCTGGAGGCCGTAGTCTCCGAACGAGATGTCGGAGCCGGTCCACGCCGTGCCGCGGTTCTTGCCCTTTTGGACCTTACGGAACTTGGTGCGCTTCGGTTGCAGCATGTCTTACTCTCCGACTCGGCGCGCCTTGCGCTGCAAGACTTCGCCCTTGAAAACCCAGACCTTCACTCCGATGACGCCGTAGGTCGTACGAGCTTCTGCGAAGCCGTACTCGACGTCTGCGCGGAGAGTGTGGAGCGGAACGCGACCTTCACGGTACGTCTCGACCCGGCCCATTTCAGCGCCACCGAGGCGACCCGCACAGCGGATACGCACGCCCTTGGCGCCAAACTTCATCGCCATCCCGAGGCTCTTCTTCATCGCGCGGCGGAACGCGATACGGCGCTCGAGCTGGGTCGCGATGTTCTCGGCGATGAGCTGCGCGTTGGTCTCAGCCTTGCGCACCTCCTGGACGTCGATGAACACCTCGTTGTCCGTGAACGACTGGACGCCGGGGAACTTGGTCTCACCCTTGGCTGCCGTCTTCAGGTTTCCGATCTTGAGCGTCTCGATGCCCTTGCCGCCCTTGCCGATGACCATGCCCGGACGCGCGGTGTAGACGATGACCTTCGCCTTGTTCGCGGCGCGCTCGACCTCAACGCCAGCGACGCTCGCGCTCGCCAGGTAGGTCTTCACGGCGCGCTTGATGCGCACGTCTTCATGAAGCCACTTCGTGTAACCGCGGTCGTCGTACCACTTGCTCGTCCAGGTACGGATGACGCCGAGCCTAAAGCCATAGGGATGTGTTTTTTGACCCATTCTGCCCTCTTATTGTTCCTAGCTGCCGCGTCCGTTACCTCTGATCGAGCTCGATCGTGATGTGGCTCACGCCCTTCACGATCGGCGTAGCCCGACCCATGGCGCGCGGGCGCCAGCGACGCAGATGCCCATTCGGGCCCTGATCCACGGTCGCCTTGGAGACATAAAGCGCGTCGGGGTTCGTCGCGCCCTTTTGTTTTGCGTTGGCCACGGCGCTCGCAAGAACCTTCTTCACGAAGGGAGCACCAGCCTTGGGCGTAAACTCGAGGAGGTGGAGTGCTTCGAGCGCGTCGCGCCCGCGGATCATGTCCACGACCATCCGCGCCTTGCGGGGACTGATTCGCTGAAAGTTGCCTTTGGCAGTGCTGATCATGGGAGTGCTTCCGCTCTTCTCGGGAGACCGCGAGGTCGCCCGCTTTATCCTGAAACCAATGCCCTCCCGGGCTAAGGACCGCTGGTTCGGACTCTCCCTCTCGGAGAGGGCCGCCTGGCGGGTTGTCGGAGGGGCTCTGACTTTCGGGGCCGCCGCTCTACAAACAGAGGGTGCCCGCGAAAGGGAGGCGCTAACTAGCAGACCGGTTTCTGGCGCGCAACAGATCGACCAGGAAGATCGACAGTCTCGAAAGCCTTATTTTCGCGCGGAGAACTGAACGGTTGATCGGTGATCTACGTTCGAGCGCCGGCGGAAGCTTCCCTCGCATGCGCTCCTTATGGAAAGATCATCGCTCGCCCTCTGGACCCGGCCATACTGCGGGGTCGCGCGATTTTCGGCCTTTTGGCCCCGGTACGCCTGCCCGCGGAACGTCCGACCGAGCCTTCCCCTGAGCCCGAAAGCTCCCCGGCGCGCCGCGCTCCCCAGGGCGCCACCTCGCCGAAACGATAGGCACCGGGAGGCGAGCCAGGGGCTCGTTCGCGGCGCGCCCCCTCAATCCGGAGAAGAGACCGGAAGGCCCGTGAACGAATCGACGCGGGGGCGCTTCGTCGGATCCTGGGTTCCCGGCTGTGCGGCGCCGTCGCTCGAGCTGCCCTCGGTCGCCTTCTCCGACGGAGACCTGGCGCGAGCGGTCGCCTTGCGCGCGGCGGCGCTGGGCCTCGTCTCCTGGGGCGGCGGCGGGACGCTCTCCCGAGCAGCACCGGGCGGTGAGCTCGCCGCCGACTCGGCTCGCTGCGCCTCACCTTCACTCGGCGCAGCCAGGGCGCTCTGCTTCCCTTCGACCAGAGGCCGCGCGCCCTGCGCGCCCGCGTCCGGAGTCATGGGAGCTTGGGGCACGAGACCATCCCTCGAGGCGTCCGCTTCTTTCGGACCCGCGGGCGCTTGCTCCTCGAACCAACCGCGGATCGCCAGAAGTCCAACCAAAGTCCCGAGCGTGACCAAAATCGCCGCTACCCAGGCGCGCCGCGCCTTACGCGGACGCAGCTCGAGGTCCCCGGTCTCGCCGGAGAAGACATCCATGGTCTTCGTCTCAGCGCCCGAGCTGCGTTCTGCTCGAGACGGGCGCGCGCTCGCCATGAGCCCAGCGCTGCTCACCCGACTCATCGATGGCTCATGCCTCAGGAGACCGCGCGCTGCGGTCAGAAACGCCTGCACGCTCTGGAAGCGATCTTCGAGGTTCGGCGCGAAGCCGCGCCGAAAGAGCGGCGCCATGAAGGCGAGCTCCGGCTTGCGCCTGTCGATCGGGATGAATGCACCCTGACAGATTTGGAACAGAGCGTCCCCTCGATGCTCGAGATCGAAGGCCGTTTCGCCCGTGAGGAGCTCGTAATAGAGCGCCGTGAGTCCCCAGACGTCGGAGCGCTCGTCGATCGTCTTTCCACGGATCTGTTCGGGGCTCATGTAGCCGGGGGAGCCGATGATGTGTCCGCTCTCGGTGAGCGAGTCGGTTCCATCGCCCAAGGCGATCTGCTTGGCGATGCCGAAATCGAGGACTTTGACGACGGGCTGATCCTCACCGGGCTCGCGCGTCAGAAATACATTCGAGGGTTTGATGTCCCTGTGAATGATCCCTGCGCTGTGCGCGACGACGAGCGCCTTGGCGACCTGTTCGAGGATCGAAAACGCCAGCTCTTCGCTCGCTGGGCCCGAGCGCTCGAGGAACTGGCTCAGGTCCTCTCCACCGAGCAGTTCCATGACGATGTAGGGCCCCTCATCGTCCTGCCCGAGATCGTAGACGTGGACGATATGCCTGCTCTTGAGCTGGGCGAGGGTCATCGCCTCCCGTCGAAAGCGCGCCCCGAGATCGACCTCACTCGCCTCGAGCGCGAGCCTCTTGACCGCGACTTCGGTCCCGAGCTCGGCGTGCTCCGCGACCCAAATTTTCCCCATGCCCCCTTGGGCGAGAGGGCGAAGCAGGCGGTACTTTCCGCCGACCAGAGAAGCGGCATCGCTCATCGAGGGGCCGCGGCCCCGAGCAGGCCGCCTCTCAGCTTACCGTACTTTCGGTCCGTCGCCGCATCACAGCTCCGGCGCGTGCGTTTTCACGTACACGAAACTTCTCCGGTCGCGCACTTCCTCAAGACTTGTTGTAGAACCGCGGCTGGTGATCCTCCGGGTCCCGAGCTTCCTTTCTCCGTCGGCGGCGCGCGCGGCCCTCACCCCTTCGGCTCGCGCCTCTCGAAAGCACATGCGAAAAGCCTGTCGTTCCTTCCTTCTTCGCGCCGCTGTCTCGAGCGCGCTCGGCGTCACCGCGCTGCTGGCCGCGGAGCCCTGCCGGGCGGAGCAGAGCACCACGGCTCGCGCGGTCGAGCTCGGGTACCAGGCCCGAGCCCTATTCGAGGCCGGACATTTCCGTGAGGCGCTGGCGCTCTTCGAACGAGCCGTCGCGAGCGCGCAATCACCCGTGTTCGACCTCTATATCGCTCGCTGCCACAAGGCGCTCGGCGAGTGGCTCCTCGCGCTCGAATCTTACGAACGCACTCTCCGAGCGCCCCAAGATCCGGAGAACTCCGCTTGGATCTCTGCGCAACGGAGCGCGGAAGCCGAGCGCGACCAGCTCAGCGCAAAAATCCCTCGCCTCACAATCACCGCGCCCCGCATCGTCGGCCCGAAAGAGCCGACCGTCCATATCGATAGCGCCCCCACGAGCTGGCCCCTCGCTGGGCGTCCCCTCGATCCCGGCAAACACCTCATCGTCGCCCGCTTCCTCGAACAAGAGGAGACGCGGGAAGTTCTCGCCGTCGCCGGTGAAGAGCTCACCATCGAGCTCCCTTTCAGCGATCTTCTGGAGCCCGCCCCGTCCGCCGCCAAGGCGCCGCCGGAGGCCCGAGAGACCGCGGAAGCGGCTCCTCTCTCGCCATGGTTCTGGGGTGGTGCATCCCTCGCCGGAGCCGGCCTCGCTGCAGGCGCAGTGACGGGAGTGCTCGCCTTCTCGACCGCCGCCGAAGTTCGCTCCTACTGTCGGGAGTCTCCGGCGGGATGCCCGAACAACGTCCCGCCCGATCTGGGGATGAAGGACAAGAGCGACCTGAGCCGCACGCTCGGCGATGTCTCCACCGTGAGCTTCATCGCGGCGGGCGCCTTCGCGACCGCAGCTGTCACCTTCCTCCTCCTTCCCAGGGAGCCCGCGGCAAAAAAACGTGCTCGCGTTCAGATCCAGCCGCTCTTGACCGGCCTCAGCCTGCGCTCAGACTTCTAACAGGCTGCGGCGGGAGCCTTTACTTGGCGAGCTCGCCGCCTCGGAAGTCGTCGAACAGGAGCGGCCCCTCACATTCACCACGCTCACAGACACCGGAGATTCCAACCGCTCCGCTCGTCCGGACGAACGGGAACGTGGCTTCGACCACTTTCGCTCCGTTCACAAATGCCTCGACCGTCACTGAACCTGACTCCGTGGCAGCACGAACGCGGCCTTCGATGACGTCCCCTCCGGTCACCGCCCACCGATACCATTCGTGATATTTCCATTCCCCTCCTTGGCACGAGAGGATGCCAAGGTCGCTGTAGAGGGGCGCATAGACGATTTCGATCAGGTCGCACTCGTAACCCGAGGCCAACAAGACCACGTTCATCTCGTCGGCCCCCACCGCGACGGCCCCTAGCCGTACCGAAGCGGCTTGAGGCAGCGCAAACGTTTCATTCCAGAGGAGAGCCTTCCCACAATCATCACACTCCAGAACGCCTGCGTTCGTTCGGAAATCGAAGAGGTTCTTCCAACGCATCGTATCGAGCGCCGTCGAGAAGTCGTCGAGGAGCGGTAAGCTACCCTGCGGCTGGCCCCCGGCGCCTCCCACATTCTCTGGTCCGCTCGTCCCCCCTCCCGACGCCCGCCCGCCCACGGACGCCCGCCCGCCCACCGGACCCACGCCGCCACCACTCGAGTTTCCTCCGACCTCTCCGCCGCTCCCTCCTACGCCGCCGCTCGAAGGTTCTCCCTTCCCACCGGCTTCACCGCCACTCGCGATGCGGGTTCCCCCGTCCCCCGCCGTCTTCCGGCCCCCCGAGGCAACACTCCCGCCCACGGCGTGCGGCTTCCCTCCCGCCGCCACGGCATCATCACCGCTGCCTCCGAGCCCCTCTCCAGGAGACAAATCATAGATCCCTGTGAGACCGTTGCACGACGAAAGCACCATCAGGGCGAGCCCGTATCGGAAGAGGATCGCGGGGGAGACTTTCATCGCTGCTGGCCACGCATAGCACGGCGGCGGTGAGAGTGGCCACGCGGTCCTCCCGGCGCGCCACCCGCGATCGACGCAAAGAAGACCTGGAGCACCTCTCCCTCAAGAAGAATTGTAGCAGCGAACGCGGCTCCCCCACCCTTCGCCTCAGGCAAGGGATGATGCGCGACGTCTCGAGGCGGCCCTATTCGATGGGCAACCTCTCGAACGCCGCATCGTCAGTTGACGACGGCGTCGGATGTGCCCGACAGGATCGCCTCGCCGAGAGCTTCCGCCTTCAACATGGCATACGCATCACGCACGCCCGCCGTACCATTTCCGGTCACCGTGTAGCTCGCTTCGGGTAACGCGAGGAGGATCAAGTTGTACTTGTCGGTGTTGCCTTGGGTGATGAGATTCGGACAAGGACCAAGATAGCCGCCGTTGATGCCAGTGGCCCCGGACAGGTTCGCAGCGATGGTCCAGCCCATGGGCAGCTCGCTGACGGTCGTCGGGATATTCCAAACTGCTGAGTGATTTCCGTTCACATCAGGCGGCTGCTTCGTCGTCAGCGTCTCATCGATCATAAAGAACGCGTAACTCATGGTGCCCTCGGGGGGATTCTCCCACTTGAGCGAGGGCGCCTGGCCCCAGTTCATCTGACCACCGCCTCCCTCACAGGTGTGCGCGGCCGGGATCTCCTCGCCATCTTCGAACTCCGAGCTCGTGAGCGTGAACTCCCCGCCGCTCGTGCCGCCACTCGCCGTGCCGCCACTCGCCGCGCCGCCACTCGCCGAACCTCCTCCGGTCGCGCTCTCCCCGCCGCTCGCCGATCCGCCCGAACTCGCGCCACCCGCCGCTGCGCCTCCGGACGCCGCTCCACCCGCAGCAGCGCCGCCCGCTGCAGCTCCACCCGCCGCAGCGCCGCCGGACGAGGTTCCTCCGGAAGCGGCCCCACCTGCCCCCGGCGCCCCGCCGCTCTCCGCTCCGCCGCTTCCCCCGGGAACGGGGCTCGGTTCACTCGAACAGCCAGCCAAAGCCCAGACAAACGCGAGAGCCAATGCGGGAATCAGGAGGGGACGCGCAACGCGCTGAGTCGAAGTCATGGATCGAGAGGTCCTTTCCAAGGGGAGCATGAGAGATGTGTGGTGCTATAGACTGAGCCTCTCGATCTGTGACCGAAAGATTGCGCACCGGTCACACTTCGCGCGCGCGGGCTCCGGTGGGGTAAAATTTATCCCCCTCCGCCCAAACTTTCCTTGTGTTATTGGATTATGTACTAGCGTGCCGCCGCGGCTTTTTAGAAGCACTTCGCGCCTTTTCAACATTGCGCCCGATCGGTGCCGCGACGAGGGAGGGAACCTTCACCCCTTCGCTCTTGAACATGCGACGAGGTGGTGTCACCCCTGCTCGCTTCGAATCTCAACGCCCAGCCCTCACCGCAGCGAGCTCAGCATCAATGAGCGCTTTCATCGCGGAGTCGATCCGAACAGCAACGGTCAGGTGACCTTCTAACGATGGATCCGTGGGGACGTTCTGGGAGCGGATATCCTGGATCCTCGTGTAAGCGACTCCCACGGCCCGCCCCTCCTTGTCGAGCACAGGTCCCCCCGAGTTCCCTGGGAAGGAAACCCTCCCGGCTCATACGCATGAGCTACGCGGTCCCTATCGAACGGCCACTGCGGCCCCGAGAGCGGCAAGAACAGCTCTTGCATACAGGCGAAGTCCGGACGGGTCGGATCGCACGCGGGCATGTCGTCGATGGATGGGAACTCGGGAGCACCTCCGCACCCCGAAATCGCAAAATGAATCGCGAGCAGGGGCACGAACGGGAAAGGGAAATTTTGTCCATCCCCACGGACAGGACCGACCGAGAGCTCTCTCCATGATGCCTTTTCCGAGCCGTCTGCGCTACGACCGCCGCCGCGTCCCAGGCGCCCCTCCGGCCTACCATGCAAGAGTTCACGAGTCCGTTTCTGTTCGCGGCCTGCGCCCCTGATTGCCAAGATCTCGTGAAGCACGAGTTGGTCGCTCAGCACGGGCTTCGTCTCGCCTTCAGTCGGCCCGGCCTCCTCACCTTCAAAGCAGAGCGCCCGCTCACCTGGAGCGAAGCTCCGCTGAGTCGAGTCGCGATCCTCAGTGGACTCTCGGTCGGCGCCGCCAAGACGCTGCCCGAGCTCGTCGAGCTCGTCCGCCTGAAGCTCCTGTCTGGGTCGCACGCGGAGACCAGGAGAGCAGAGCCTTCATCCGAGAGCTCCCTTGTCGGGATCGGCGGGCGCTACGCGCAGCGCGCCTGGACGCACCGAGCCTATCCGTGGCCCACGGAGGAGAACGAGGCGGGGCCGAGCGAAGACCGCCTCACGGCGGTGAGTGACTCACTCGAACGAGCCTTTCCCCTCGAGACGCGGCGCGGCGACTTCGAACTCGGCGTCTTGGTCCCGGCCGAAGCGCGAGCGAACTTCGGCTACTTCGCGTTTGCGCGCCCAGAGGGCGCGCAAACGCTCCCCGCGCGCGTTCTTCCGCCCCCCGAAGCGCCCTCGCGCGCCTACTCGAAGCTGGTCGAAGCCGTCACTCACTTTCGGCTCCCATTGCGCGCTGGCGAAGGTGTCCTCGAGCTCGGCGCCGCCCCCGGCGGGGCCACCTTCGCGCTCCTCGAGCTGGGACTCTCGGTCGTCGCGGTCGATCCGGCAGAGATGGACGCGCGCCTCGCGCCCTTCGCAGACGGGCGCGGTCTGACGCTTCATCATCTCAAAAAGCCCGCCCAGGCCCTCGAAAGCGCCGACTTGTCCCCGGTCGGCGCGCCTTTGCGCTGGCTCGTCTCCGATATGAACGTCGCGCCCCCCCTCTCCGCGCACTACGTCCTCCGAGCTCGCGCTCTCATGAAGACCACCCTCCGCGGCGCCATCCTCACGCTCAAGCTGAACGATACGGCGGCCGTCGACACCCTACCCCGTGTCCTCCGAGAGCTCGAGCGCGCCTTCGGCCGCGCTCCCCGCGTCGCTCACCTCCCGAGTCATCGGCGCGAGGTGGTCGTAGTGTTCTCGCAGGCTCACGGATCGCCTGCTTCGCCGCCTGCTCCGCCCGTCGCGGGGGTGCCCTCGAGACAACGAGCGGTGCTGTAGTAGAGCATGAGATCCGAATCGTCGACGCTCAGCTCCTCGAGCCATGGCTCCGCGCTCTTCCCGTCGCAAAGATCCAGCTCCTCACGCAAGTCCGCGAGTGTCCCTCCTGAAAGCACCTCAGGCATGTAAAGCGAACACTCGTCGTCGAACTGCCCTGCAAGCTGCCCGTTCGCATCGAGGGGAATGAACTGCTCCTCACGGAGGAGCCAAAACTCAGATCCCTCAGGTTGATGGAGCGCAACAGCGAACTCTTGTCCCTCGACAAGACCAGGATAGGTCTGCCCGGTCCAATAGAGTTCGCCCTCTTCGTTCAACCGAGGAGTAGGATTCATGCCGTCGATCTGGCGCGCACCGATCAAGACGACGACTTCGCTTGCACCAGCGCCCACGAAGTCATCCATGACCTCTAAGGTCAGTTCTCCGGCTGGCTCAACACGCGCGCATTCTGCAGCGAACACAGCTTCCCCTTCGTACAAGTACGATGGCTCGGTCACAAGGGCGAAGCTCTTCACCCGAGCCCAAACGATTCGCTTGGCCGCCGCTGCCCACTCACAGGTGCTCACGAAACGCTCCTCTGAGATACAAAACCCGTCGCCCTTGCCAATGACTGGTGGTGGCGGGATCGCGGCTGATCCGCCTCCGCCTGTAGTTCCCCCCGAGCGCCCATCCTCGCTGGGAGAACTGGAGGAACACGCCGGAAAGGTTGCCGCGAGCAGCAACACGAACGCTATAGAATCTCTTGCCATTTTCACCGCTCTCCTTGTCATCACTTTCGATCGCTCAGACGGTGCTCTCCCCAGCGCTCTCGGCGCCTCTTTTCCCGCACGATAGACATCGTATCATGCTCAGAGCCGGCGCCAGGAACCTTCTCTCGCCATAGCCGCCTTGTTTCGGCTACTTCACTTCCCCAGAAGAACCTTCCACTCATGGCGTTTGGACCGTCATCCAGTCCTTCTCAGTGCTCTGATGTGGGCTGGAGAGTCGCCACGACCCCGGAGGGCTCACGCCCCTACCCGCGACCGCGCGCGGCCCTCGCCTGGAACACGCGCGTCACCCCTTCGCGCGAAGCCTCTCGAGTTCGAGCCGAAGCCGCTCCACCTCGCGCTCGGACTCCTCGCGCTTCCGCTGCTCTTCCTCGCGCTTCCGCTGCTCTTCCTCGCGCCTCCGCTGCTCTTCCTCGCGCCTCCGCTGCTCTTCCTCGCGCTTCCGCTGCTCTTCCTCCAGCGCCGCTTCGAGCTCGACAGCGCGCTGCTCGGCATCATTGATGAGGCCGCTCAACTGGTCGACGAGCTCTCCGGAGCTGAGAAGCCGCGCGTCGCCGACTGCGAAACGCAGGCTCGCGCCTTCTAAGAAGAGGTCAAGCTCGAGCACGGCCGAGCGATACCGGCCGCCCTGGGGCATGAGCCGCTCATACCGCGAGCGTTCTCCGAGACGGTACGCGCGCAACATGGACCGCGAACGATCGAACACGAAATACTCTGCGATCCCGAGGCGAGCGTACCTCTCGACGTTCTCCTGAAGGTCCTTTCGCCTGCGCCCGCTCACAATCACCTCGAGGGCAAAGTCGAGTCCCCGTCCGCCTTCGCGGCTCACGATCCAGCTCTCTCGCTGATGAGGCTCAACGTCCATCACCGCGATCACATCGGGCGAGAACATCGTCTCGCCCGGGTAGTAAACGGGCAGATTCCCACTCACGTACACGCGACGACCGCGGTCGCGAAACCACCGGCTCAGGGTCTCGCGAGCCATCGTATAGGCCTCATAGTGGCGATCTCCCTCGGGGGGGCTCGACTCGCTCACGGGAAAGTCGCTCGGGAGCGCGTCAACGATCGCGGCGCGTTCATCCTCGCTCATCTGGTCCCAGAGCGACTGCGGCGGAGCGCGGGGGTCGAGGGGATCGACGCGCCAAAGGGTGTCGGGAGAGGCCACGAGTGAAGGCTAGCAGGGCCCATCACGCCTGTCCCGAGCGCGGCTGAACCTGCAAAGCGCGCCGCGACACGCCAAGCCAAAGAGGCACAATCAGGGCGGGGAGCGCCAAGAGGTCGCTCGGATCGACCACGTTCTGAACGGCCCCAGGCCCGAGCCGAAGGGCTGCTCGCGCGCCTTCGACGAGCGAGCAGTAGAGGTCGCTCGCGGGAGGGTGGAGCTTGATCGCCGAGAAAAGAACTCCTGTAAAAAGACAAGCGAAAGCTACCTGCTTCCGCGAAGCGAGCCATTCCGGAGCCGGGGAACGCGACTCCGCGGCCACGCCCTCCCTCGCCTCCTTGCACCCGGCCTCCGGGCGGCTTCGCCGGAAGACGAATCGCCCCCATTCCAGGATCGATATCAACAGACATGGAAACACGACGAGCCCGGCGAAGTCCGAAAGTTTACCGGTCAGCCAATTGTGATACGCCGACTTGAGATAGTGATCATTCAGGCCGAGCAAAAGCATCGAGGCGAGTCCGACGCGCGACAGAAGCATATCGCCGGGGATGACGCCGTGAGTCCGAGCTCCGTGTGTTCCCTCTTCGCTCACGGCAGGAGCTCCAGGTCAACGCCGTAGGCGCGAGCGTGGCTGAAGCTCGAAGGAACCGAGGTCGAGTTCGCTTCCACCAGAGCCGTGATCGTGATCGACGTGGGCTCGAGCCATTCCGGCGATCGTTCGACTCGAAGGGTGACCTCGGCGAAGCCCGACTCGGACCGGGCAAAGCAGAGGTCTCGGCCCGGGTAAGAGGAATTCGGGCAGGTCACTGCGCGCAAGTCCGAGCTCATGCTCTCCACAACGAATTCCCCGGGACTGCCGGGCGCGACAGAGACGTTCACACGCCAACCTGTCATGAGAACGCGAACCCGCCGCGACGTTTCTGATGCCCCAAGTGGCACTTCCAGCGTTGCGCGAACGGGCGGTCCGTCATCGACGGGAGAGGTGGCTAGACAGAGGTATCCGGAGATCGCCAGCGCGGCGAGGGACGCGAGCTCCCGAGATGAGCGCTTCATTTGAGCCGAGCCTCCAGGAAAAGGCCACCACTATAACGCGTCGCGGCAATGAACCCATGATACTCAGCACCGATCGTTCCGCCCACTGTCATGGTCCGCAGGATAGGTATGCGAAATCCGAACTGACCATTCGCTAAGACCGTCAAACGTAGAGATCCGGGAAACACAGAGAGTCCCTCCGTTCGAGACCTGATGTTCTCGAAGACACTTCCGATACCAACTCCAGCCCCCACGAACAGGATCTCTCTCAAGAAGCGGTACTCGAGTCCTGTATTCAACCCCACGGTCACGGGCGCCGTACGAAACCGCAGATCTTGACCAGCGACTGTCACGGAGTGTTCGAAGGGATCAGCCAGCTCGAACCACGGCCCGAACTTTCCACAGAAGTGAGCCAGTTCTCCGAAGACGAGCTCGCCCCTCCCTCGCCAACCCCAGAGGCCCTCGCTCGCACTGCCAGAAAAACGCGCCCCTCCGCTCTCACCCGCCCACTCGCCATCATACAAGCGCTCCCATTGTCCATACGAACGCTCGAGCGCGAAACGCAGCGAGGGTTCTCGAGCCCTTGTCCCCTCAGCGCTCCCTTTCGCCTCAGTGCTCACCTCCGTCGCCGCGCTCTCCCGCGCGAGCGTCGACAAGCTTCCGAAAACGAACGCACCGAACGAGGCGCGCCAAAGCCAAAAACCTCTCCCACTTCGCCGATATTTCTCGAGCACGATCCCCCAACCAAGCCGCGCGACTCCCGCGCAAAAGAATAGGGCAGGATAGCTCGTCTCCCCTCCACCTCGCCAGGAAGAATCGCGCGCGCCCGACCGAGGAAGCGCGAACTCCTTCAGCGTCGGCCGAGATTTCCTCTCACCTCGGTCCACCAGTGCGCATCCAGGACGCCACAGATGCTCGGCTGCGTTCGCCCCGCGACCTGAGAGGCCCAGAGGGGCGCCGGGCGGATTCAGTCCGTCACCCACGGAGGCCCTAAGCCCCGGCACGCCGCCGTACAGAGGCGGCGGTTCATCTTTCGGACAGTGGTTCATCGAATCGTCACACAACGCACGCGAGTTTCGTCACGAACCCGACTGGCACCGCATCCAAACGTTCATGACCTTTCACAAACGGTAGGAGCAGGCGGTGTTACCAACCTCAGTCATGAGGAGACAGTTTACGATCTTGGGTCTTGGTTGGTTTGTGCTAGGCGCGGCTTGTTCGAACAACATGAGTGGCGCGCTCGTCGCGATCGAAGAGGTCTCACCTGGGAAGAATTGTGAGAGCGGCGGCACGCGCGTCCGCGCGGGTGCCGACGACAACGGCGACGGCAAACTCGACGACAGCGAGGTCGACGACACGACGTACGTGTGCAACGGAGACTCAGGCTCGGGCGAACCCGGTGAACCCGGCGCGACCGGGGATACCGGACCCAAGGGCAGAAACGCCTCGAAAGGCGACCCGGGAGACACGGGCCCGAGCGGACCGAGCGGCGACACCGGCGCGAAGGGTCAGAAGGGTGACGCCGGCCCGACGGGCCCCGAGGGAGCCACCGGACCCTCCGCGCTCATCCTCACCTCTACCGAGCCAAGCGGCGCGAACTGCGCTTTCGGGGGCACGAAGGTCGAGGTCGGCATCGATGCAGATCGTGATGGAACACTCGACACGAGCGAAGTGGACGGCGACCAAACCCGATATATCTGTAACGGAGCGCCCGATGGTGCAGGCGTCGCTGGCTTCCGCCTCGTCTCCAAGTATGTCGCCCCGGGCGGTCCGATCGCCGAAATCGTGAGCCCGTCTCCAGACGGCAAGACCCTCGTCTACACGAGCAGCTCGACCGGTACGATCGGCTTCGCCGACATCACGAATCCGGCCGCTCCGACCCTGCTCGGCACCACAAACCTCAGCGCCGTGACGTCGGGATTTGGAGAGCCGACCTCAGTCGCCTTCTCTCCCGACGGCATGCATGTCGTCGCCGTCGTCAAAGACACAAACAACCCTCTCAGCGCAGATCCCGGGGCCCTCGTCGTCGTCGACGCCACGACCCGAGCGATCGTAGGACAGATTCCGGTCGGTGTCGGTCCCGACAGCCTCGCGCTCACGCCGGACGGGACACGGGCCGTCGTCGCGATCGAGGACGAGGAGGACGAAGGCGGAAACAACGCCGCGCAGGCTCGCCCCGGCAGCGTCCAAGTCATCACCATCAACTACGCCGCTCCGGCGAGTTCGACGATCGAGACCATCGAGCTCTCCCCGCCCTTTGGGAACATGCCGACCGATCCGCAGCCGGAATATGTCGACATCACGAAAGACGGAAAGACCGCCGTCGTCTCGCTCCAGGAGAACAATGTCTTCGCCGTCATCGATCTCGAGACGAACGAAGTCGTGCGCTATCTCGACGCGGGCGTCTCCGTCCACGCACGCGCCGATCTCTTGAACGACCGGAAGTGGAACTTCACGCAGCCCTACGAGGGCCAGGCGCAGCCCGACGGTACATGCATCCTGCCGGACCAAGAGCACTTCATCAGCGCGAACGAAGGCGACACCTCGAACAACGTCTTCGGCGGCGTCTACGCCGGCGGACGCGGCTTCTCCATCTACCACCTCGAAGAGGGTCGTGTGGCTGACAGCGGTGACGCCCTCGAATGGGCCGCGTTCCGTTCAGGCGCATACCCCGACGCACGCTCGGCGAACCGCGGCGTCGAGCCGGAAGGATGTGGGACGGGCGTGTTTGGCGGAAAGGACTACGCCTTCATCACCGGCGAACGGGACGCGAGCTTGTTCGTCGTCGACGTCGCAAACCCGAAGTCTCCAGTGATCCGCCAGGTGCTCGGCGCCCCGAATCGCCCGGAGAGCGTGGCGACGATCGAATCGCGCAGCCTGGTCGTCGTCGGCGGAGAAGGGGACGGCGCACAGAAGGGCGGCGGAATTTGGATCTACGAAGCGGTCCACGACGCGAGCGACGTCGGACACGGCGCGCATGTCTACGACGCTCGCTCTGCGGGAGGCTCCTTCGGCGCCCTGAGCGCCCTCGCCTACCACCCGAGCACGGGGCTCTGGCTCGGGATGCCGGACAACGCCTACCTCGAAGGTCGCATCTGGTCCTTCGCCGTCGATCACGCATCGAAGCGCGTCGACTTGGTGGATGAGCTGATGCTGCGTGACACGACCGGCGAAATCCTCACGGACATCGATCCCGAAGGTCTCGTCGTGAACCCCGAGGGTGGGTTCATCGTCGCGACCGAGGGGACGAACGCGAACGGTGGAGGCGGCGCCACTTGCGCTGCAAGCAAGAGCTCGAACCGCATTCTGTTCTTCACGTCCCTCGGCGAGCTCGACCCCATCTACGGGAACAACGGCGTCATCGATCTCCCCTGCGGCGCGGACACGAACGCCTTCGACTGGAATACGATGGGCTCGAACGGGTTCGAAGGGATTACGGTCGTCGACTCGCAGCCAAACGCCTCGGGCGGACTCAAGGTGTACGTCGCGTTCCAGCGGCCTCTCGCCGGAGCAGAAGCTGCGGCACGCAAGACGCGCATCGGTGAGTACGACGTCGACCTCGGCGTGTGGAACTTCTTCTACTACGTGCTCGACGCGGACGTCGGCGGCGCGAGCGGCAATACGTTCCTGAGCGAGCTCATCCACGTCGGCGGGGACACCTTCGCCGTCATCGAGCGCGACCAGGGCTACTCGTCGAGCGCCCTGAACAAGACGATCCGCACCTTCAAACTCTCGAGCGGAACGGCGAACGATCCAAATGACCCCGTCGAAAAGACGACCGCCATTGATCTCCTCACCGACTCCTTCCGCTTCGATCAGGAGAAGATCGAAGGACTCGCGATCGGCGACGGTTCGCTCTTCGTCGTGAACGACAACGACGGCGGCACGGCGCAGAACTTCTTCGTCCGTTTCAGCCCGAACCTGCTCGGCGCCTCCTCGGGAGGGACGAGTCCTGAGGTGATCCCCGCGATCGTCATCAACGAGCTCGCCTCCACGGGCTTTCCGAACGACTTCGTCGAGCTGAAGAACCTCGGGTCGACTCCCGTCAACGTGAGCGGCTTTACGCTCACCGATGGCGGCGGTGGCGTGCACACGCTCCCGAACGGCACGGCCATCGCAGCGGGTGGGCTCTTGCTCATCGACGCGCTCGACTTCGGTCTCGGCAGCAACGACTCAGTCACGCTCAAGACGGCGCTCGGGACGGTCATCGACTCATACGCCTATACGACGCACGTCAGCTCGGCGAGCCGCTGCGGAACCAGCGGCCTCATCTTCTGGCCCACTACGGGCACGAGCGGCTCGTCTGCCGGAACGCCGGGCGCCGAGAACAACTGCACCGGCCCCGCGGTCGCTGGCCAAACAGACGTCGTCGTCAACGAAGTGAAGTCGAATCCGGGAACGGACTTCGTCGAACTCTTCAATAGCGGCGCCACTCCGGTCGATCTCTCGAACTGGAAGCTCCTCGACAACGACACGAGCCACACGCCCTACGTCCTGCCCCCCGGCACGACTATCGCGGCGGGCGGCTTCCTGGTCGTCGAAGGCGAAGGCGGCCCCGGCTCCCTCGTCCTCCCCTTCGGCATCGGCAGCGGCGACTCGGTCACATTGTTCTCACCCTATGACCAAGTCGTGAGCGAACTCGCCTGGGGCTCGGGCCACGCGACGACCGCGAACCGCTGCCCAGACGGCGGCGCGACGATCGTGAACCCGCTCCCGGAGACGAAGGGCGCCGCGAACGCCTGCCCATAGTTCTGCTCTAGGGCCGGCCCTCACTACGGCGCGCAGCTCCGCTGCGCGCCCGCTTCTATCGACTTCTTCGCACTTCGCTCGTTCCTAGCGCCCAGCGCCATCGCCCAAGGCCGACCTATTCTTCACTCCCGCAAGTCGAGGACCCAGACCTCGTTGCTCTCGATCTCACCATAGAAGGTATCCGTGACCGTCAGGAAGCTCCCGGCCGCCCGCGGCACACCCAGCGAAGGCGGTCCCCCTCCCGCAAGAGCGTCCCAGCTGTCCGTAGCCGGGTCGTAGCGAGCGCCGCTGTCGCATTCGCCCAGAAAAACCAGCTTGCTGTCTACGACGGCGCCCGTCCTCGGGTCAGCCCACCTCGGCACTTGCACCTCCGACCATACCCCTTCCTCGAGCTGGTAGCGGAACACCCTACGCGACTTCTCACCGTCCGCGCTCTTCCCACCAAAGAGGTATACGTCCCCTCCGACCGTGAGCAGTTGATGCTCTGTGCGGACCGGCGGCAGCGCCCCACTCGCGTCGAGCTCCGTCCACTGCAGCGAGTCGACATCAAAGATCGCCCCCCAATTCCCATCCCGCTCGGGATTCGTACCCCATACGAACAAGCCGAAGGACGTCCAGGTGGATGCGAGCGAGGGTCCACCTTCGCGCCAGAGGTACTGAGCTTGTGGACGAGCAGGAGGAACTGCGCGCCATTCGAGAGCCTCAGGATCGAACAACGCGCCATCGTAGTAGGCCACCATAGGCGTATCCGGCTCGAGCCTGATCGTCCCCGTTGCCGTCTGGGACCCCCCCCACATGATGAACTCTCGGCCCGTCCAATAGGATGTTCGGGAGACCCTCATCCCGACGGGAATCTCGATTTCAATCCAAGTTCCCTCGTTTCTGTTGAAGAGCGCTCTTCCTGTGAAGATGTACCCCACGCTCGCAGCCGCAAATGACCGGCCCTTCATGAACGCAAGATCCGCGCTCCTGAGCGTCCATTCCGCGGCAAAAGGATCCAGTTGTCCTACGACACAACGCGTGCATTCCGCGTCGACATACAAGAGAGTCGTCGAGTCGCTCGCGGCGTCGTCCGAATGGTCGAGGGGCGATGGAACATCCACCACGCTCCAATCCCCCTGACCCTCCGGCGCTGCGTCGCATTGAAGGACGGGCTCATTCGTCCGGCCGCACGCTACGACCAGCCACAGCAAGACCGAACCTAGCCAGGCATGCCGAGCGCAACAGTTCAGACTACGCATTCGTTGATCGTCTCCCAGAAACCTGCGCCATCACAGACACGCCCACCCTGGCCCCAAGCTCAAAGCAATCTCACTTCAGCTCAGGCTCCTCCCGGCAGCATCCGTCCCCGCATATCCCAAAATGGCCAGCCCTATCCGGGCCGCAATCTGAACTCACGTTGCAGCGAAGCTGCGTAGTGCCGGGGCAAAAAGAAACGCCATCGGCGGGCACAGACAGCGTCGCCATGGGCAACCCACAGGTGTAGGGTAACAGACCGCCTGGAATTTCATCATTCACAAACCGACTTTGCGCGGCTCGCTGGTGAAAGTGTTCATTGGCAACCATCTGAGTCTGAACGGGGATCCAATCAGCCGGAGCTTCGACAAGGTCACAGGTAAAGCGCTGGTCGATTTGATATGAGCCAACGCCCAGCGCAGCAAGGCGCGAGATCGTATTGTACTCGAACGCGGACGTTGGCGCGTCCCAGATGTACGTGTCGCAGCGGCCCTCACCCATCGTACAGGAACCACCTTCGGTGTGCCCTGGCGTCCAGGCTGTCCTTGAAGCTGTCCCTCCCCCCCCGTCAAGGTCAAAATGGGCCCCACTCACTTTCGTCTCATAACAAGCGAGGGGGAGGTGTAGCATCGCCAATGCACGCGATCTTCAGGCCTGCTAGGCCCTGACGCGGGCGGACTGACCCCCCGGTCAAACCGACTTGTCTTCACGCGAACGCCTTTGCCTTCTCACCCCCCGTCCCGCGCGTCGCGCCTCGCAGGCCAGACCAGATCGGACCAGATCTGGCATCTCCCGCGCACGATGAATGCAGGGCGGCCTGACCGCCCAGCAGCGTTCTTTGGCCCCGGTCCATCACATCCACCGAGTCCGACCGAGCCCTCGGGATGCCCGGATCCGGCAGAAGCCCTCGCCCGTTCCGTCCACTGCCGATGCGCCATCGACTTCGCTAACATCAGAGCGCCCATGGCATCCATCGTTCCTGATCCGAAGCGCATCCGTGCGTTCAAGACCGAGGCTGCGTTCGAGAAGTGGCTCGCGCAACATCACGACAAGGAACCCGAGCTCTGGCTCCAGCTCTTCAAGAAAGGCTCGGGCGTCCCCTCCATCACCGCCGCGCAAGCCCTCGATGTTTGCCTGTGCTGGGGCTGGATCGATGCGATCCGCAAGAGTCTCGATGAGAGCTCGTTCTTGCAACGTTACGTGCCCCGCGGAAAGAAGAGCTCGTGGAGTCAGATCAATCGCGAGCACGTGGCGCGTTTGATCGCCGCAGGCCGCATGACCCCACACGGCCAAAAACAGATCGATGCCGCTCGCGCAGATGGCCGTTGGGACGCAGCTTACGCCCCGGCGAGCGCGATGACCGCGGACAACATCCCCGCGGATTTGCGCGCTGCCATCGAGAAGAACGCAGCCGCAAGACGGACCTTAGCGAAGCTCGATCGAGCAAATCTCTTCGCGCTGAGTTTCCGGCTCAACGCGCTCAAGACCGAAGCCGGCCGGCAGCGCAAAATCCAGAGCTTCGTCGAGCTCCTCGCCCGAGGTGAGACGCTCCTGCCGCTCAGCTCGACGCGCCGCAAAGAGACGTAGACGCTCTCCTCGCGCTCTCCTCGCGCTCTCCTCGCGCTCTCCTCGCACTCGACGCGGGTTTCGCTCAACGCGCGTCGAGCCCGAAACTCTTCAACTTGCGCCAGAGGGTCGTCCGACTCATCCCGAGGCTCTGCGCGGCGCGCTCCCGGCTCCCGTTTGCTCGCTCGAGAGCCAAGAGCAAACGTCTCGCCTCCGGTGCGAGCCCCGGATCGAGCTCGAGCATCGCCAGCGGAGTCGGGCTCGACGAAGCCTGCGCCGCTAACTCCTCCGGCAAATCGCTCTCGAGAAGGGTCGGACCATCCCCCAGCGTGAACGCGTATTCGATCGCGTTCTCGAGCTCCCTGACGTTGCCGGGCCATCCATAGTTCACGAGCCGCCGGAGCGCACCGGGCGCAATCCGCTCCACCTTCCTCGAAGCTCCCGAGCGGTTCAGCCGCTCCAAAAAGTGCCAGGCCAAGAGCTCGATGTCTTCTTGCCGCGCGCGCAGCGGAGGAAGAAACAACCGGAGCACGCGGAGCCGGTACATCAAATCAGCGCGGAACCGTCCCTCTTTCACCTCGTCCCGGAGCGAGCGATGGGTCGCGCTCACGATGCGCACATCCACCGCGACAGGTTCGGTTCCCCCGACGGGAACGACGACGCGCTCTTGCGTCACACGCAAGAGTTTCGCCTGGAGCGCGAGCGGCAACTCAGCGACCTCATCGAGAAAGAGGGTTCCCCCGTCAGCGCGCCGAAAATAGCCGAGCGTGTCCCGTACGGCCCCAGTGAACGCACCTCGCACGTGACCGAAGAGCTCGCTCTCGAGGAGCTCCGGCGGGAGCGCCGCACAGTTGATGGCGAGAAACGGCCCCCTTTTGCGCGGAGATTCGGCATGAATGGCCCGCGCCACGAGCTCCTTCCCCGTTCCGGTTTCTCCGCGGACGAGGACTGACGAATGAGAAGGGGCGACGCGGCGCACCTGCTCGAGGAGTCGAAACATGCTCTCGCTCTGCGTGAGGATACCGTGCTGGACCGAAGACCCCGGGGGACTTCGAGCGGGCTGAAGCAGCACCACATGCCCCGAGAGCTTCCCGGCAGAATGGAGCGGGATGGTGCGCGCCGCGATCAGATCGCCTTCGCTCCCGAGCGGATGAGGGACCAAAGCCGAGGCCGGCTCACCTCGCGAGAGGGCCTCCGCAATAGGCCTCTCTTCGCCGCGTCCACACAGAACGTGCGGCGCGCGCTCTCCAAGAAGATCCGCCCCGCCGAGCAGCGCGCGCGCCTCGTCCGTCGCGACACAAATCCTAAGCTGGCTGTCGAGGAGGAGCGCGGCCCCGAGCAACTCGGAGAGGGCCGCCTCCGCGAGTCGAAGCGCAGGGCCGCCGCTCGCAAGAGGTCGTTCGGCGCGCTTCGTTCTCTTCGGCCCCGCCATCATGCAACATTCTGCAACGTTTCATGAAACGTTTCAACGGCTCTTCAGACCCGCCGAGAGGCCGATCCAGCGCGCGCCCGCCCCCAATTCCTCAGTCTTTTCTACCACCTCTTTCGGCCAGCGAGTCTCCCCGGGCGTTGGCACGCAGCGTGCTTTGATACTTCGCATGGACAGCTCTCGAACGCCCCAGGTCGCCGCCTTTTACGATGAGGAGACCTCCACGCTCAGCTACTTGGTCTCGGATCCAGTCTCGAAGGACGCGCTCATCATCGATCCAGTGCTGAGTTACGATGCGTTCTCTTCCGAAACGTCCACCGCACCGGCCCAGCGACTTCTCGACGCTCTCAGGAGCGAAGGACTCCTGCTGCGCGCGATCCTCGAGACACACGCTCACGCCGATCATCTGTCCGGCGCCCGATTTCTTCAGCAAGAAACAGGCGCACCGATCGGCATAGGAGCTTCGATCGCTCTGGTACAAAAGACCTTCAAAACGATCTTCAACCTCGATCCGAAGACCCCCGTGGATGGCTCTCAGTTCGATCTGCTGCTCGAGCCAGGGCGCGCAGTCTCCTTCGGCTCGCTCACGGTCCACCCGCTCGCCACTCCCGGTCATACGCCCGCGTGTTTGAGCTACTGGATCGGGGACGCGGTCTTCACCGGAGATGCCCTGTTCATGGAGGACTATGGCACCGGGCGCACGGACTTCCCCGCAGGAAGTTCGGCCGCTCTCTACCATTCGGTGCACGAGGTCCTCTACTCCCTGCCGGACTCGACGCGCGTTTTCGTCGGCCACGATTACCGACCGAACGACCGGGAGGTCCGCTACGAGTCCTCGATCCTCCGCCAAAAGGCGGCCAACGTTCAGCTTCGCGCGGCGACGACGGAAGACGAGTTCATCGCGCTCCGCGACAGGCGCGACAAGACGCTCCGCGCTCCACGACTCATCTTCCAAAGCATCCAAGTCAACGTCTACGGGGGATTCCTTCCTGAGCCGGAGCCGGGCGGCGGACGCTTCCTGAAAATCCCGCTCAATCGCCGCACGCCGACCAACAGCGCCGGCGCGCCCCTCCCTCAGCCATAACTCCCTGCTTCCTCCCCATCCTCCACCCAGAAAGGCCGCACCATGTTCTCCGCTCTCTTCTCGAAACCTTCGTCTTCGCTCCGCCAAGTCAGCCCCCGCGAACTCGAGCGTCTGCCTGCCGGCACTCGTATCGTGGACGTTCGCGAGCCCCATGAATTCGCCGAAGATCACCTCCCCGAAGCTGAGCTGGTCCCGCTCGCTCAGCTCCCTGGCGTCGCCAAGAACTGGTCGCGCTCGGAGCCTGTGCTCGTGCTCTGTCGCTCCGGTGGGCGCAGCAGCCGAGCCGCAGCTGAGCTCCAAAGGCTCGGCTTCGAGAACGTCATGAACCTCACGGGCGGCATGCTCGCGGTCCGAGCGCCCTAGGCCTCACCTCACTCTCCCTGCCCCCTCTCCCCTTCTTCTCATGAACATCATTTCCCCTCTCCTCGGCGGCACCATGATTGGGCTCGCCGCGACCTCACTCTTCCTCCTGAACGGCCGGGTCGCCGGCATCAGCGGCATCCTCGGCGTCTCCCTCAGCCGCGAGACGTCCTCCGAGGAGCGCCGCTGGCGACTCTCCTTTCTCGTCGGCTTGATCGGGGCGGGCTTCGCCTTCTTCCTGCTCGAGCCCGGCGCGTTCGCTCCCCTGCCCGGCGGTTCGCTGGGTCGCGCGGCGCTCGCTGGGATCTTGGTCGGTTTCGGGACGCGGCTCGCCTCCGGATGCACGTCGGGACATGGCGTCTGCGGGATCAGTCGCCTCTCGGTGCGCTCGATCGTGGCCACGATGACGTTCATTGTCTCAGGCGCGCTCACCGTCGCGCTCATGAAAGCCCTCGGAGGTGCGTCGTGAGGTTTCTTGCCTACGTAGCGATCGGCGCCCTATTCGGCGCTGGCCTCGTGCTCGCTGAGATGACAAAGCCCGAGCGCATCATCGGGTTCCTCGACTTCTTCGGTGACTTCGACCCGAGTTTGTTGTTCGTGATGATGGGCGCCGTTTTGGTCCATGGGGTGACCTATCGCCTGGTGCTCCGTCGCCCCTCTCCGCTCTGGAGTCCCTCCTTTTCAGAGCCACCCCGGTCCAAGATCGACTCGAGGCTCGTCGTCGGCTCGGCTCTCTTCGGGATCGGCTGGGGGATCGGCGGCTATTGCCCAGGGCCCGCCTTAGCCAGCCTGCTCACCCTCACGCCCCCAGCGGTCGTCTTCGTGCTCGCGATGATCGCTAGCATGATCGCCTTCGCGCGCTCTCCCTTTCGTTCCACCGTCCCGCGAGGCGGAACTGCTCCAAGCTCCGTGAACGATGCATGAGGACTCGGCGGCTCCCTTTCCCTCTCCTCGCTGACCTGAAAACGGCTCAAGGACGAGATCTGCGCAAAGATCTCGTCGCGGGTCTGACGACCGCCGTCCTATTGGTCCCTCAGGGAATGGCCTATGCGCTGCTCATCGGGCTGCCGCCCGTGGCGGGGCTCTACGCGGCGCTCGTCGCGCCCCTCGGCTACGCGCTGCTCGGCTCATCGCGGGAGCTCTCGGTCGGCCCTGTGGCCCTCGATTCGCTCCTCGTTCTCTCGGCGCTCTCGAGCTTCGCGTCGGTCTCGCCGGACGCCTACGCGGCCCTCGCCGCGACCCTGGCCCTCCTGGTCGCCGCCTTTCAGGTCCTCCTGGGCGCACTCCGTCTCGGCGCGCTCGTCACTCTCCTCTCTCAGCCCGTCCTCAGCGGCTTCACTTCGGCCGCCGCGCTCCTCATCGCCACCAGCCAGCTCCCGCACCTCCTCGGTCTCCGTTCGATCCAAGGAACGAACTTCATCGAAATGGTCTCCCAGCTCGCGCCCGAGCTCGGCCGAGCCGAAGCGGCGACGATGCTGATAGGAGCCGTCTCCATCGGCCTGCTCGTGCTCCAAAAGCGCTTCGCGCCGCGAGCGCCCGGGGCGCTCTTCGTCCTCTTCGCGACCACTCTGCTCGCGAAGGTTCCGAACTTTCGAGGGGGGCTCAGCTTGGTCGGCGCGATGCCCGAGGAGCTCCCCCGTTTCACGCTCCCGCCCCTCGACGCGGCGCTCCTGAGTCAGCTTCTCCCGAGCGCCTTCCTCATCGCCATGGTCGGATTCGTGGAGTCGATCGCGGTCGCTCGCCTCTACGCGAAGAAGGGAAAGTACCCCCTCTACGCCGATCGTGAATTCCTTGCGCTCGGGGCCGCCAACGCGCTCGCGGGATTCTTCCAAGGCTACCCGGTCGCCGGCGGCCTCTCTCGAACCGCCGTCAACGCGCAGGCGGGTGCCCGGACGGGTCTCTCCGCCGTGGTCACCTCCGTCGCCGTCCTCGCCGCGCTTCTCTTCCTGACGCCGCTGTTGAGCAATATCCCGCAGGCGGCCCTCGCCGCCATCATCGTCACCGCGGTCTTCAGTCTCGTCGAGCTGCGCCAGGTTCGGGAGCGCTTCCGAGTTCAAAAAAGCGAGGGGATCCTGCTTGTTTTCTCGTTTCTCGCGACGCTCGGTTTCGGCATCATGACGGGCCTCATCGCGGGCACCCTGGCTTCTCTCGTTTGGTTCTTATGGAGAACGACCAGGCCGCACCTCGCCGTGCTCGGTCGCGTGCCCGGGACGCAGCTCTTCAGAAACGTGAAACGGTACCGGGGCCTCGTCACCTACGAAGGCGTGCTGATCTTGCGCCTCGACGCGCAGCTCTACTTCGCGAATGCTGAGTATTTTCGAGACCAACTCGCGAAGCTCGAGGCTGCCGCACCGTTGCCTCTCCAGCTCATCCTCCTCGATGCAAGCGCTATCAACCACATCGACTCGTCCGCGGCTGAACTCCTCGAGGAGCTCGACAGCGAGTACGAAGCGCGTCAGATCCGCTTCCTCCTGGCCGGGGTCAAGGGTCCGGTCCGAGACGTCCTCGAGCGCACGGGACTCATGGAAAAGAGGCGGAACGAATACGGCTATGTTTCCGTTCATGAAGCGCTCGAAGCCTATTGGGGCAGCGGCCAGTCCCCTCACCGTCCTTCGAGAACTCTCGGGACAGCCGCTGGCCTTTAGGTGGCTCCTCCTCACTGCCGAAACAAACCTGCCTCCGGCCCTCCGGCGACGTTTCCTCGCCTGGTCATTCTGTTGAGAGCGGCCTGAGCTCACGGGTCGGTCCAACAAGAAAGACGCTGAACGAGAAGCGCGCCTGCCTGATAGGCACCTCACGAGACACTCACGGACATTCAGACGTCCGATCATGGAAGCGCTTAGCTTGCGTCGGCGCGCGTTCTTGGATGTCGATTCTCGTGTCTCCCGGCCTCATCTGTGCTTTAACGCCGATGGCGGGGGCGCACAGATCCGACCTTCGACGATCGTTGGACTTTCTCCGACAGTTGGAGCCCCACCGCTGCCTTCTCAAAGGACCGTTATGACCAGCAGATCCCGACTTCGCACCGCTACGCTCTTTACTTTGTTCTCATGGATCCCCGCCGTCGCCTGTAGCCCCTCGAGCAGTGACCCTCCGCTCGGGTCGGGTGGCGCCGCCGCGGGCGGCGCAGGCCCGGGAGCCGGAGGTGCTTCGTCCGGCGGAACGTCCACGGGCGGAGGCGCGGCGGGCGGTTCAGCGGCTGGTGGAGCGGGAGCTGGTGGCGATTCGACGACCAGCGGCGGAAGCAATACTGGTGGTTCTGCGGCCGGTGGTGGCGCTGTCGGCGGCGGAGCTGGAGCGGGAGTCGGTGGTGGTGGCGACGGTACGGGCGGCGCGCCGCCTGTCGAACCGGACGTGCTCACCGTTCAGCTACAAGAGGTCAAACAGATCATCCGCGGTTTCGGCATCAACGCGACGATCATGCCGTCGAACAAGAACCTCCCCTGGAACCAGCTCTACACGCTCGAAGGGGAAAATGCGCTCGGCCTGTCCATTCTCCGCATCGGCATGCACGAAAACGGCGGGCACCGAGACGTCCCCAGCGATTGGCAAACGGCGCGGACCCTGGGCGCGCGCGTGATCGGCTCCTGCTGGAGCGCCCCGGCCAACTGGAAGGACAACAACAGCACGACCGGCGGAGGTCACCTGCTCCCGGCTCGCTACGCGGACTGGGCCACGCGCATCGCTACCTACGCCAAGGACAACAACCTCTACGCGATGTCGATCGGCAACGAGACCGACTTTGCGTCCTGCTCTCCCTCTCAGGGCCGGCCGTGCAGTCCTCCGCTCACCGACGAATACGAGTCGATGGTGTACACGGGTAAGGAGCTGGCCGAGTTCGTGAAGGTCGCCGGGCCCATCTTCAAGTCCGTGGCGCCCGAAACGAAGATGATCGCTCCCGAAGCGTCCCTTTGGATCCACGTCTGGAGCAGCATCTCACCGACCAATAAGGCCAACGGCGGCTACGACAGCTCCGACCCTCTCGAGTGCAACTGCTACTCGAACGAAATCAGCGCGGCGGTCGAGATGACTTGCGCCCCTCATTGCAGGAAGGGTGAAAATGGCGAGCTGGCAGAGGGCGGCTACGACTATGGTCACTGGCTCGCCAAAGACCCCGCCGCTTGGGACGCCTTCGACATCCTGGGCGTGCACGAGTACGAATCGCAGGTCGCCTATGCATGGCCGAGTGACGTGAACGGCGGCGTCCGGGACAAGGAGGTCTGGCAGACCGAAATGTCCGGCGTGATGTACTGGCCGGAGCAGGGCCCCTCGACCAACATCGACAACGGGCTCGCGGTCGCCCGCTGGATCCACTCGGCGCTGACCGTAGGCGAGGCGTCCGCCTGGCTCTACTGGTGGTACGAAGCCTACTACCAGAACGATAACGAAGGCCTCGCGCTCATTCAGGGCAGCAGCACCATCGCGAAGCGCTACTACACGATGGGGAACTTCAGCCGCTACATCCGCCCCGACACCTTCCACGCGGTCCGCGTAGCGGGCCCCTCCCCCGACAACGTTCAGATCTCCGCGTACAAGGGTGATAACGGCGAGCTCGTCATCGTCGCGATCAACTCGACGAACGCCGAGGTCCAGGTACCGATCGCGATCAGCGGCGGCACCGCCCCGGCCTCGATGATCCCCTACGTGACTTCAGCCTCGGCAAACTGGGCTGCCGGTACCGCTGTGGCGGTCACCGACGGTTCGCTCCCGGCGACCCTGCCCGCCAAGAGCGTGACCACCTTCGTCAGTCAGTGAGCGCTGCGACCTTCATCAGTCAGTAAGCGACTTGTGGCCCCCCGCGGGGGGCCGCTCCATTCTACGACCCCGATCCATCGAGAAAGGCGCACGCACCTCCACGGCGTGCGCCTTGAGTTTTTTGTGCGTGCCTCTTCGCGTTTCGCCGGCTCACGGGGGCGGAGTGAGCGCGCGCCTTCGTCGAGCCTCGTCTCTCACTCCCTGAGGTCGAGGATCCAGACTTCATTGCTCTCCGTCTCCCCATAGAAAGTATCCGTGACCGTCAGAAAGCTGCCAGCCGCGCGGGGGACACCGAGCGACGGCGGGCCGCCTCCTGCGAGAGCATCCCAGGTATCGGTCGCCGGATCGTATCGCGCGCCGCTCTCGCACTCGCCCAGAAAGACGAGCTTCCCGTCCACGACCGCACCCGTCCTCGGATCGGCCCATCTCGGCACTTCGATCTCCGTCCACACCCTCGCCCCGAGTTGGTACCGAAACAATCGCCGCGACCTCTCGCCCTGAGCGCTCTTCCCTCCAAACAGATAGACGTCTCCTCCGGCCGTCAACAGTTGGTGATCGATGCGGAGCGGTGGCAACTCGCCACTCGCCCCGAGTTCCGTCCACTGCATCGACTCCACGTCAAAGATGGCCCCCCAGTTCCCTGTCCGCTCCGGATTCGTACCCCAAACGAAGAGACCGGAGGATGTCCAGATGGACGCGAGGGAGGGTCCGCCGTCGCCCCAGAGATACTGAGCGTCCTCGCGAGCAGCAGGGATCGCTCGCCACTCGAGGGTCTCAGGATTGAGTAGCGATCCATCATAGTAGCCGATCATGTTCGTGCCCGGCTCCAGCCTGATCGTTCCCGAAGCCGTGCGAGAGCCTCCCCACATCAGGAATTCTCGCCCCGTCCAGTGGGAAGTCGCGGAGACGCGCATTTCCTCGGGAATCTCGACCTCCAGCCACGTTCCCTCGTCTCTATTGAAGAGAGCCCTGCCATTGAGAACAAACCTCGGGCTCGCGGTCGCGAACGACCTGAGCTTCGTGAACGCAAGATCCGCACTGCGTAACGTCCACTCCGCAGTAAGGGGATCCAGCTGCCCTACGGTGCACCGGGTGCATTCTCCGTCGACACACAGGAGATCAGTCAAGTCTCCGGTGGCTATGTCCGAATAGTCGAGTGGAGAAGGAATCGCCGCAACTCGCCAGTCCCCGACACCCTCGGCTGCTGCTTCGCATACAAGGGGCGGCTCCTTCGTACTGCCGCATGCTATGCTCAGCCACATCAAGAGAGAACAGACTAGAACACGTCTCAAAAATGCCACGGCTTCGCTCTCGCCCGCCCTGGGGACGAACGGGCGAGAGCTTTCGCCGTATTTTCCCGAGACCTGCTCGACGGTTCCCAATGCTTCTTGTGCGCATCTCATTTTTGAGATGCGCTCTAAGGCTTCGCGAGCGCTCATACAATTCGGGTAAGGCATCGGTGCATCACGTATCAAACCGCAGCACGGACTCAGTTAGGACTTCAGGAGGTCTTTTCCGAAATCCGAACCATTAGGTTAACTCACGTAACTCCGAGCAGCATCCTTCCTCGCATAGCCAAAAAGAAGCCAGGTCTGCTCGAACCGCAATCCGAATAGTCATTGCATCCAACTTGTGTAGTTCCGGGACAAAAGGAAACACCATCAACCGGCACGGAGAGCGTGCCCACTGGCAACCCACAAGTATATGGGAGCAGTCCTGTCGGAGCGAGAGGGTCAGTAGACCCGACATTCACAAACCGACTTTGCGCGGCCCTTTGGTGAAAGAGAAGCAGGGCGGCGCGAACGAATGCCCGTACGGGAGCCGGCTCCGCGTCCGTGGACCCTCTCCACCAATGGCTCAGGAAGCTCTATGGCATCACAGTGAGCGTTGGGTGAGCTTCGCCTCTTGCTTCGGCGACCGCCCCACCGAGTGAGCAGCACCCGTACGCTTCGCCACCCTCTGCGCCGTTCGTCCTGAAAGCGCCCATGCGAGCCACCACTGGAGCCGACATACAAGTTTTTCGGCCCCGGCCCATCACATCTGAGTGAGTCCGACCGAGCCTTCGACTGGTTCAGGAAGCGATCGCGTCGCTTCCTGGCTCTCCGTTTGCTCCATCTCAGCCCTCGTTCAGCTTGCCCGGTGCGTACCAGTGAAACTGATTGTCGGGCCGGAAGTTCAGAAATGAGATGCTCACGGAAAGATCGAGCGCGCGCACTTGGTGCCACCATCCGACAGGCAGAAAGAGAGCCTCTCCGGGTCCGAGGACGACGCGCTCCGCGGGCCAGGGGAACGCCTCATCAGCGGGTCTCGGGCCTTGTCCCTCCATTCCGAAAGGGATCGGCACGTGGGCATAGTAGCCCTCGGCGCGGTGGATCAGCTCCGTCTCCCAGGGGCTCACGAGGAAGAACTCTTTTCGGCCCGCGACTTGGCAAAATAGGATGTTGTTCCCATCGTGATGTAATGGTGTGAACGTGCCCTTCGGCCCGAACCAAAAGGACATGAAGGTCCGAAAGCGGGCCGGATCGACGTAGGCCTCGGGCGGGATGATGTCGGCGAGCAGCGCGTCGAAAGCCTCGTTCTCGAGCAGTCGATTGTTGGAAATCAGGTAGCCGTCATTCGTCTCGCCTGCCGCCGCGACCCAGGCCGCGTACTCCCGCATGGTCATCGTCTTCAGATACTTCTCGAAGCGCCTGTCACAATACGGATCGCCCTCTCGCCCCATGCACACCGAAAGCTCCGTGTCGCCGAACTTCTCGGCGAAATACTCCGGACGCGACCAGAGCTCGAGCGCTGGCCATTTGTCGGCCACGTCTGTCAGAATGACTGGCCGCTGGGACGCGTAGTAGCTCTCGAAGAACTCACTCGCTGAGACGTTCTCTCTTCGTTCGATCGGCCGAGGCGGCACGAGCCGGGAGAGCTGGCCCCGGAGCGTCACAAGGGCGTGGAGCTGGTCCCGTGCGATCACCTTCCGCCGCAAAGAACTGAGCAGCGCGCTCTGCCCGAGCTCGACAAGGGCTCGCCGAGCCGCCTCTCGAGACACCCCAGCGCCGACCAACGTCTCCAAGAGCGGCTCGCCCTTTACCCCTTCCACGTAGTTCTCGATGAGCCAATCCGCCCACTCGGGGGTCAAAACCAGCTCGTCGGCAGCGCTCGTCTCATCCAAGGTGAGATGCTTCCTGAGCGCGAGGGCTACTCACCGCCGTTTTCGTCGCCACCCGATGGAGACACCTGCGGCGGCGCCTGAGGCGGAATGGGACCAGTTCCTCCGGTCGGCTGCGCCTGGGGCGCTCCGCCTCCTCCCGGGGGCACCTGGGGAGAGGCTTGAGGTGCTCCACCCGTCGGAAAGAACTGGGGTGCTCCGCCGGAGGGGGCTGGTTGCGGCGCTCCACCCCAGGATTGCGGAGGGAATCCGCCCGTGGGCGCGACCTGCGGCGCCCCGCCCGTCGGGAAGAACTGCGGCGCGCCGCCGGTCGGGGCAACCTGCGGAGACCCCGCGCCTCCGACGGGCGGCGCCTGGGGTGGGACCTGAGGGGAACCGCCGTCTGCCGGGGGAGCCTGGGGCGCGACGCCTCCCGTTCCCTTGGGAGCGTCGGAATCGCCATCGTCACCGCACGCAGTCCCGAGCGCGAGCAGAGTCGCGGCACAGAAGAGCGCAGAACCCGGACGCGGGGCGCGCATGAGAGCCGGGACACGGGGCGGCGCGGTCGGACGTTTCTGGTTCATGGAAGATCCCTCCTTTGCGAATTGTGTGCCCGCCCATAGGTCCGGTCAATCAGGAGGATTCCATGAGCGCAACGTCGCGCGTCCAGGCCCCAAAACCCTGTTCCTCACAGGCCACTCGCCCCTGTGCCACCTGTGCCACCTCCCGCTCCACTCGGATCGGGGTGCCCTAGTGTCGACTTCCGCCGCCACAAACCGCTCTCGAATCGACAAATCCCGCGCGCCAGGAGCCACATCGCTTTTGACGACCGGCCTCAGAGCGCCAGCTCTGTCGCATCTTCCTCCCTTCGACGATCTACGATTGGGTGAAGTGTATACACATTGCTGATCGAGGTGGTCGAAGTCGAGCTGCTCTTTTGATCCAACAGCGCAATCTACTCCGACGTTTCCACCTCGACCGAGCTGGACCTCTGGCCACCGGGATTCTCAACAACGACGGTTAAGGATCCGTTCGATGCCTCCTCCGGGAGGAGTGCATAGATCGTCTCCGGATCGACCACGCTTCGGGAGTTCGAGTCGACTTCAACACCGTTGATGAAGACCCGCGCGTCCCGGCTGAAGCCCTTGCCAATGATTTCGATGCCGAGTCGGGCCTTGTCGTCGACCTCAAAGAGCTCTTCGGTTGCCTTCCGGAGGACGGGGGTTGAGGGCTTGGGAACATATTGAAACAACGCGGTCCCATGCTCCGGGACCGCTTCGCCGAGTTCGACTCCATCTTGGTCCACGAAGCGGACTCTGTAGAGATCGCGCACCAGCCGACCCTCATGATCGTAGGTCTGAACATTCAGGGAGACTGGGGCTCCCGAGAATGTCCGGTAGGGTGCGTGAAGAATGACTTGGCTCGGAGGACCCGCTTTGACTCGCACCAGTCGCATGGACGGGCGAACAACCCACTCAGTTGCATCCGGTGGGAACGCGCCCTGCGCGGTGCTGAGGTCGACTTCGATGCGGATGAGCGTCGAACTCGTCGCAGGGGCCGGGGCATAGGAGAGCGTGAGCTGTTCCTTCTCCAGAACGAAGGATTGAGGTTCTCCTGTCACTCCGATGGTGATGAGGACTGTCGCCCCGAGGACGTCGTCCGGGCTTGCGTCGATGAGCGCGGCAATCTCGTCGGCGGTGACTACAATCTGCGCTTCCTCTTCGGCGGCAATCTCAATGCGTTCAACCCGCGGGGATACGAATCGAGGCTTGTTCGATCTTGTCGCGGCCAGCCAGAACATGAGCTCTGTTGCTGCGTCTAGACCTGCTTGGGACTCCCGAAGCAGAGCTGTCGGGCCGAGGATGGAAGGAACGGACCTTTCTACATGGAGCCGGTTCGTGCTCGCGGCCCGAACCATGCCATCGCTTGTGTCGTCGGCCTTGTTGATGGCGTTGGAGAAGTCTTCGATTTGACCGTCGATTGAAGTGTTGACGGCAGAGTCGGCGGCGCTGTCCTGACTCAAGAACTGGGAGACCATATCGGCGTTGCTGGCTGCCGGGACGTTATGGCCGGGCGCTCCCACGCTCGGTGAGCTCAAGCTGGCGAGAATCGGGAGGACATCATGCGCGAACTCAGCGGCCAAGGCGTCCTCGAGGGTGCTCTCGTCATGATCTTCGAGGGCCTCAAGCTCGTCGCGGAAATATTGCATTGGGGTTCGCTCATCGGTCTCTGAACGACAGCCACCTTTCCAGGGCGTGAGCAGATGGATAGGGCTGAGCGTTGTCGATGACGTTTGCATAGCGAGGCCAACCGAACCGAGAAGGCTGAGCGAGGCGACGGAGAGAGAAAGACTTGTGTCGTATTGAATGGCGCGCGCGAACCCACCCCCGTCTGGACTCAAGAAGGAATAGCCGACGGACCAGGGTCCGACGCCGAACGAGAGCGATACGGAACTGAGTCCTTCTAGAAACTGAACCGACAGCGCTCCAGAGCCGTCACCGGCGATGACGCCCACTCCTGTACTTGTGCCGGCTTGAACAAGGTTCGGGGGTAAATAGACGCTCTTTCCTTCAGCAACGCTTCCGAAGATCCCGTCCTGACCGAAGTAGAAGGTAGACGAGAGACTCTGGTCGACTCCGTAGGTCCCCACCGAGATCGTCCTTGTCAAATAGGAAAGGGCATTCCTCGCTGTGCGGATGGCCGTCACGGGTGCGCCTCCGGCGGGGCAGCCGAGACTGGCCCGGCTCGTTCCCCGTGTGCGCGCCTCCTCGAATGTGCCACGCGTATCGTGTGTCTTGGCGAACGGGACCCGATTTCCTTGATGCGGGGAACCTGCGCGCGGTGGAGTCGCCGATCCGCTTGTCTGCCTTTCAGGACCGTCCAGCACGACCTCAACCGGGGTGGCTTCCAGAGTGCCGTCGGCATGCTCGATGACAGCGCGGATCCCTACAGCACGTCCCTCCGGACCGGGGACGTAGAGGAATCGAGGTGGCGCCAGAGAATCTTTGGAAGGGAGGTCAATGGGCGGATCGCCGCTGGGGCCGTGGTGGGGGCCGTCCGCCCCTCCTCCACAGGCCATCATTTGGCCGGAGAGAAGTAGGGTTGCGGCCGAGATTCTTCGATTCAATGGAGCGGTGAACATGGCGTGGTCCGGGGCCTTTGCTCGGGTGAACGATTGCAAGACCTCAGTTCGGCCGCTGCGCGAGCGCGTTGCACGGAAAATGGATGCGTCGTGACCTCCGTGACCCGAGCGACAGCGAAAGCGGACCCGCACCCCTCCCGTGGTTCTTGGCAGGACTCCTCAGCCGCCCAGGCGAACCAACGCTCAAGCCGAGATGCGGATGCGAGAGCATCCATGCGGCAAACAGCCGAAAAGGGGAGTCCGCTAGAGCGACCCCTCGAAAGACGCTCCGCTGGCGCGTCTCGCTGTGGCTTTTGTGAACAGCTCGATTTCGCTTTCCGAGACAGGAGGTCGCGGAGCGCTTGGTCAGATCGGGCGGATGCTGAGCTCTTGTCCACCGGCGTGCCCGCCGAAGCGGCGATGGATCTCGTGGGCACGGTAGGCGAAAATCTTCTCGAGATCGGCCCGCACGAAAAGGCGAAATGCGAGATCACCGAGCGTTCCGAACGGCAACTCGAACTCGACCCGATCGGAGAGGCGTGTGCCATCTCTTTCGGCTTCGAAGGTGTGGAGGTGGCGCCAGAGCCGATAGGGACCGCGGAGCTGGGTATCGATGAAGCGCGCGCCCGGTTCGTACTCTTCGATGCTGGTGCGCCAGCCGAGCGGGAGACCGCGGAGCGAGATCGTATAGTCGATGATCGCGCCCGGCCGCATCTTGAGCTCACCCTGGGTTCGAATGCGAAAGCACAGGAAGGGCGGGGTGAGCTGTTCGAGGTTCTCCGGGGCTTCGAAGAAGGGCACGACTCGCTCGGGAGGTGATTCAACCCACTGGGTGGCGACGAGTTCGTAACGAGACATAGTCAGCGCAAAAACGCGCGCCCGTGAATCCCTATTCCTAGTGCATCGCCCTGACGCTTGGGTTCTCCCGATCGGACACGAGGGTCGCAGGTTTCGTGAGTCGCTCGCGAAGGATCGTTGGCACAACCCGAGAGCCGCCCAGGGTGCGACAAATGGAGAGAGGCTCAAGCCCGTGTGGGCTTGAGCCTCCGTGTCCATCGACTACCCCTGACTTCACGTCAGAAGCAAATTTGGTCGGTCGCGTCGACCTCACCGGCCTGCAAGATCCCGTCGTTGGCTATTCCACCGCCGTCTCCGTTGTCGAGACCTGACTCGAGCAACTTGCTTCCGGCGCCACAGGCGCTGCCGACGCTCAGGTTGTCGAGTCCGAGCGGCGTGGCGGATGTTCCATCGGCCTGACGCGGAGCAATCACAATCATGTCTGCATCAGCGAACGCAAGATCCAGGAACGTATAGGAAACAGCGTCGGATGCACCCGAGTAGGGAATGTCGCCGGCGCGCGTCTCGCTGCCCGTCTGGACGCCGTCCTTGTAGGCATAGAAGTGGACGTTTGCCGTAGGCCAGTTTCCATCATCCAGCAGCTCTATCGAGTTGAAGGACGTTTGGCTGCCATCTTCAGTGTAGATGACGTAAAAGAGCGCGTTCGTTTGGGGGCGAATGATCCGGCTGTTGTGGTATCCGTTGATATTGTAGACGTATGCTGACCAACCACCTGTCGGTGTGGTCGAGGCGATCGTATCGGTTGCGACGAAGGTTAGATTGGTGCCCAAAGCTGAGACCAAAAGGGCGCCTCCCGTGCCGCTCGCTGAGGCGAAATCGATCGTCGTTAGGGTGCCCGGGTAGCTCGAGATTTTGATGAGACTATTGTAGCCGTTGGTTCCGTTGGCTCCGTCTTCGCCAGCAGGCCCGGTATCGCCGGTGGGACCAGCTCCACCCATGGCTCCCACGGGGCCGACGTCTCCGGTGTCGCCCGTGGGGCCAGCAGGCCCGGTATCGCCGGTGGGACCAGCTCCACCCATGGCTCCCACGGGGCCGACGTCTCCGGTGTCGCCCTTTGCTCCGTCGAGACCGCTCGGCCCGGTTGCTCCGGTATCGCCCTTTGCTCCGTCGAGACCGCTCGACCCGGTTGCTCCGGTGTCGCCCTTTGCTCCGTCGAGACCGCTCGGCCCGGTTGCTCCGGTATCGCCCTTTGCTCCGGTGTCGCCCTTCGCACCATCGGCCCCATCGCAAACGTATTCGACGCCTTCGACTTCGCCCGTTGCGAGCTCGCCGTCATGGTCGATATCGCTGCCGTAGGACACCTTCTTTCCGCCATTCTCACAGCGCGAGCCCGCGGGCTCGTCCTCGACGCTCATGAGAGCTGAAGCTCCTGGCTCGCCCTTTTCTCCTGTGCATGCCGCGAGCGCCAGCCCCGCTGAGAGACAGGTCAGCCATCGAAGCGTGCTATTTGCATTCATCTTCAGTTCCTCCATTGCTTGAGTCGAACACGTTGGCGTGAAGACACGGCGCACGCAGAGGGACCCCGCCCCGCCAATCCTCGCGTCACGCATTCCGCCCCCCCCACAGTGCAAGTTAACCCCTTCGACGTGAGATTTGGATGATACTTGTGGCGCCTTGGCGGGAGGCGAAAAGACGGAGGAAGATTCGAGAGTCTTCGGCTTGCGGGTCAGTGCGAACTATGTGCGGCTCTTCGGCAGTTTGGTTCGACCGACAGCCCCCGCACAAGCTTGAGCTCGCTGCACCGTCGAGCAGTATGCAACTGTGAGTTTTCGGGCGCCTTCGCGCCTCCAGGCTGGTGATGCGGTGCAGGAGCTCGACGGACGCTGAGACTCTCCCCGTCTGGCTCGTCGGCGTTCAGCTCGGTGGCGCTCGACCCGCCTGTGGCCCTGGACCGTGGGGTATGATAGAATCGAAAGCGATGTCGACCCGGGAGGACCGCGCAGCTCACCGACGCGCCACTTGGTCCGGCGGGAAGGTCTCCTCGTTCCAGGCGATCGAGGAGCTGGATGAGGAGCAGTCAGAACAGATTTCCCCCGCAGCCCGCCTCGGTTTGGTTTGGTCACTCGTCGAAGATAGCCTAGCCCTCGGAGGATATCGTGGACCTGCACCCCGACTTCAGCGATCTGTTGGCGGAGTTCGGCCGCTTCGCGGTTAGATACGCGCTCCTCGGCGGCTATGCCGTGGGCTATTACTCGAAGGCGCGCGCGACCAAGGATCTCGACCTCCTCATCTCGGGCGTGGACGGGAACTTGGACCGCGTTGCGTCCGCCCTCGCTGCGTTTGGCGCACCGGCGGCCATCGTCGAGGCGGCTCGGACTATGGGTCCTTCCGAGATCGTGTACCTGGGTCAGCCGCCGCTTCGCATCGATCTTCTCCGGTCGGCGGACGGCATCGACACGGAAGCGGCTCTTGATCGAGCGCCTGTTATCGAGCTCCCCCATCTCCAGGTTCCGGTGCTCGCTCTTGACGACTTGATAGAAAACAAGCGGGCAGCGGGCCGGCCGCAAGATCGGGCGGACGTCGCGGCGCTCGAGCGGGTTCGGACGCGCTCGGAGACGTAGCTCGCTCACCGGCCCGAGAGCAAGCCGGTGAGCAAAACACAAATGGGCACGCACCTTTCGGCGCGCGCCCACTCGAGCGTCCTCACGAGGAGGTCTTACTTGCCCTTCTTCTTGTCTCCGGAGTGACCGGTGAAGGTGCGGGTCGGCGCGAACTCGCCGAGTTTGTGTCCGACCATGTTCTCCGAGACGAAGACGGGGATGAACTTGCGGCCGTTGTGAACCGCGAAGGTCATACCAATCGCCTCAGGGATCACCGTCGACCGGCGCGACCAGGTCTTGATGATCTTCTTGCTCTTGTCGGCGCCTGCCTTCTCGATCTTGCTGAGCAGATGCCCGTCGATGAAGGGGCCCTTCGAAACGCTACGTGCCATTTTCTCTTACTTCGCCTTCCGGTGCTTGATGATCATCGAGTCAGTACGCTTGTTCTTACGGGTCTTCAGGCCCTTGGCGAGCTGACCCCAGGGCGAACAAGGGTGACGGCCACCGCTCGTCCGGCCCTCACCACCACCCATCGGATGGTCCACGGGGTTCATGGTGACGCCGCGGTTATGAGGACGGAAACCGAGCCAACGAGCGCGGCCCGCCTTGCCGAGTTTGACGTTCTGGTGCTCGGCGTTCGAGACCTGACCGACCGTCGCGCGGCACTTGATGTTGATCTTACGGACCTCGCCGCTCGGCATCTTGACCTGAGCGTAGTCGCCGTCCTTCGCCATCAGAGTCGCCGCCGTTCCGGCGGAACGAACGAGCTGGCCGCCCTTGCCGACCTTCATCTCCACGTTGTGGATCAGAGTGCCGGTCGGGATCGCGAACAGCGGGAGCGAGTTGCCCGGACGAATATCCGCGTTCTTGCTCGAGACGATGCTGTCGCCCTGCTTCAGGCCATCGGGAGCGAGGATGTAGGCCTTCTCGCCGTCAGCGTACTGGATGAGAGCGATGCGCGCCGTGCGGTTGGGATCGTATTCGATCTCCTTGACCACCGCGGGGACGCCGATCTTGTTCCGCTTGAAGTCGATCAAGCGGTAACGGCGCTTGTGACCACCCCCGCGAAAGCGCGAGGTGATGCGCCCGTGGTTGTTACGGCCGCCCGTCTTGCTCAGGGAGTCGAGCAGCGAACGCTCAGGCGTCGTCGTCGTGATGTCGGAGAAATCCGAGATTGCGAGAGCGCGACGCCCGGCCGAGGTCGGCTTGAATGAACGAATGCTCATGATTACTTGTCACCTTCCTCGGCAGTCGCCGCGAAGAATTCGATGTTGTGGCCGTCGGCGAGCGTCACGATCGCCTTCTTCCAGTTCGGCTTCTTGTACTCGCGGCGTCCGATGCGCTTGATCTTGCCGCGCTGGACGAGCGTGTTCACGCCCGCGACCTTCACGTCAAAGAGCTTCTCGACCGCGTCCTTGATCTGGATCTTGTTAGCGGCGAGATCGACCTCAAAGACGACCTGGTTGTGTGCGTCCTTCAGGACGGTCGCCTTCTCGGTCAACGCGATCGGGCGTTTGATGATGTGTTGGGGGGTCATTCTGCAGTCCCTTCTGCTTTTTGAGCGAGACAACGCGCCTCGAGGGCCTTCACGGCCGCCTTCGAGACGACCAGGTGATCGTGGCGAAGCAGGTCGTAAACGTTCACGCCTTCAGGAGGCAGGAAGTTCGACTCTTTGAGGTTCCGGATCGAGAGCTTGAGGCTCTGATTCTCACCGGCGTCGACCACGAGGTTCTTCTTGCCGGCCTTGAGGTCGGAGAGAACGCTGACGAGCTTCTTGGTCTTGGCTTCACCGAGATCGATGCTGTCGACGACCGTGAAGCGGCCTTCCTTGACGAGGAGGCTGAGCGCACCACGCAGCGCGCCGATACGGACGCGACGCGGGGGACGGTAGCTCCAGTCCTGGGGCTTCGGGGGATGAGCCCGACCACCGCCCACGAAGATGGGCGCGCGGATCGAACCGTGACGAGCGTTACCGGTGCCCTTCTGCTTGTAGATCTTCTTGCTCGATCCTTGGACAGCGGCGCGCTCTTTACCTGCGCGAGTCCCTGCGCGACGCGACGCGAGCTGAGCCACGACGACCTCGTGGAGCATCTGCTCACGCACCTCGGCGCCGAACACCTCGTCGGAGAGCTCGAGCTCGCCGACCTTTTCGCGCTTGAGATTGAATACGTCTACCTTCGCCATGAGAGTCTCCTTAGCTCTTCAGCTCGACGTCGACGCCAGCCGACAGGTCCAGTTTCATGAGGGCCTCGAGCGTCTGGGGGTTCGGCTCGAGAATGTCGATGAGCCGCTTGTGCGTCCGAACCTCGAACTGCTCGCGCGACTTCTTGTCGATGTGGGGGCCGCGGAGCACCGTGTAGCGGCGGATCGAAGTCGGGAGCGGGATCGGCCCAGCCACGCGCGCGCCGGTGCGCTGCGCGGTCTCGACGATGTCGTTGGTCGACTTGTCGAGCAGCTGGTGATCGAATGCCTTGAGGCGGATTCTAATTTTGGTTGCGTCAGCCATGTTCGAGTCTCTTTGGACGAAGGAGCCGCTGACCCGTTACCGGACCAGCGGCTCTTGTGAAATCAGGCGAGGATCTGCGAGACGACACCGGCACCGACGGTGCGGCCGCCTTCGCGGATGGCGAAGCGCATCTGCTCTTCGAGCGCCACAGGCGTGATCAGCTCCACCGTCACCGTGACGTTGTCGCCGGGCATCACCATCTTCACGCCCTCGGGAAGCTCCACGCTTCCAGTCACGTCCGTCGTGCGGATG
>Ga0207868_1000394_pt1 | contig 49557 bp, 38 predicted proteins | sample Passage237B_FD_187370 | JGI IMG/M metagenome (GOLD analysis project Ga0207868, IMG submission 187370) | Cellulose adapted compost microbial communities from Newby Island Compost Facility, Milpitas, CA, USA - Passage2 37B (SPAdes) (version 3) ... | reverse complement strand
AAAATGGCGCTAACGAACTAAACAGCCTATGTGGTATAGATCAAAGCTTTTTGTCGTTTCGATTATCGGGGTAGCCATTGTATGGGGGGTCTTTAGCCTATCGCCGGAAGACGAGGTTGATTTCAGCACGGAGATTAAGCCCATTATCAATAAACACTGCATCTCCTGCCACGGTGGCGTAAAGAAAAACGGCGGATTCAGCCTGCTTTTTGAAGAGGAAGCGTTTGCCGAAACCAAATCGGGTAAGCCCGCGATCGTTCCGGGGGATGCGGAACACAGCGAGCTTATTCGCCGGTTAACCGCGGAAGATCCTGAAGAACGGATGCCCTACGATGCGCCCCCGCTTAGCAAAGCCGAAATCAAACTGCTTACCAAATGGGTGAATCAGGGTGCAAAGTGGGGAGAGCATTGGGCATATTCACTTCCCAAAGAGGTAAAGGTACCCCGTACCGGCTTTACGTTGGCGGCTTTTTGGAATCTTTGGGACAGCCCGTCGTTGCATAGCGATATTGATTATTTTATCAAAGCCAAGCACAAGGAGCAGGGGCTGGCATTTTCGCCGGAGGCAGATCGGGCCACGTTGCTCCGCAGGCTGTTTTTGGATCTGGTCGGTCTGCCGCCTTCGCCCGAAGAGATGGAGTCGTTTGTGAACGACAAACGACCGGACGCTTATGACCGGCGTGTCGATAGTTTACTGGCTTCGCCCCATTTCGGCGAACGTTGGGCTTCCTGGTGGCTTGATATGGCGCGTTATGCCGATACCAAGGGGTATGAGAAAGACCCGTCCCGCGAAATATGGGCCTATCGCGATTGGGTTATCAAGGCGTTTAACAGCGATATGCCTTTCACCCAATTCACGATTGAACAATTGGCTGGCGACCTGCTTCCCAATGCTTCAAAGGATCAGCTCATTGCCACTGCTTTCCACCGCAACACCATGACAAACGATGAAGGCGGTACCGAAGACGAGGAGTTCCGTGTTGCAGCGGTTATCGACCGTGTCAATACCACATACCAAACCTGGCTGTCGACCACCTTTGAATGCGTGCAATGCCACAGCCACACCTACGATCCCATCAAGTTTGAAGAATATTATAAGTCGTTGGCTTTCTTTAACAACACACGCGACGAAGATACGCCCGCAGATTATCCGACCCTCCGTTTTTTTAACGGGGAAGACAGTCTGCAGATTGAACGAGTTAAACAATGGGTGGGCAGATACGCAGATGCCGAGCGGGTGACTGCCACAGATCGGTTCCTGTATACCCTCGAACCCAAAATCCACGCTCACTCGTGCGACCAATTGATCAACGGAGCGTTGGTCGATACCAAATGGCTCGGAATCCGGAATGGGGGGAGCGCACGGATACCTGCGGTTACGGTAGGCGATGACGATGTGTTTTATATGAATTACAACTCGGGCACACCGGGAGGCGAAATGGAAATGCGGTTGGGGGCACTCAGTGGTCCGCTATTGGCGAGGGCGAAGCTGAAACCCACCCAAGGTACGGAGACCGTTGCGATTCCGACAACAACCCCGAAAGGTAAGCACGATATCTACCTGATATTTAAGAACGCCTCGCTGCCACCGGGGCAGGCGGTTTGCCTTGCGGAATGGATGACTTTTCGCCAGCCGTTACCCGGTACCCATCAGGAGGGCTACGCTGAATTGGATGAATCTTTCCTGCAACTGATCAACCGCAGAACACCCTCCGTGCCGATACTCGTTGAGAATCCACCCGAAATGGCCCGTGAGACCCCCATCTTTGAACGCGGCAATTGGTTGGTTCACGGGCCGGTGGTCGAGCCGGATGTGCCCAAGTCGCTCAATGACTTTCCCGACGGTGCGCCACGCAACCGCCTGGGATTTGCCCAATGGCTCGTCAGCGAGGAGAATCCACTTACCGCACGCACCTTAGTCAACCGGGTTTGGGCACAGCTATTCGGACAGGGAATCGTTGAGCCGCTGGGCGACATGGGTACGCAGAGCGATCCGCCTACCCATCCCGAATTGCTGGACTGGCTCGCACTGCAATTCATGCATGAAATGGATTGGAGCGTAAAAAGTCTACTTAAAGAGCTCGTTACATCCACCACTTACCGGCAGTCATCGGTAATGACCAAGGAAACCGCTGAAAAAGATCCTTCCAATAAGTACTATGCCCGTGGCCCCCGGTTCCGGCTTTCCGCCGAACAGATACGCGACCAGGCGCTTGCGGTAAGCGGTCTGCTGAGTACGAAGATGTATGGACCCAGTGTCATGCCCCACCAACCCGAAGGGGTATGGATGAGTGTATACAGCGGCGAACGTTGGGAAACCAGCCCGGGAGAGGACAGATATCGGAGAGGGGTGTACACCTTTATCAAGCGGACGAGTCCTTACCCGTCCTACGTAACGTTCGATGCCTCCAGCCGGGAAGTATGTTTGATAGACCGGATAACAACCAATACGCCCCTGCAGGCACTTACTACGCTGAATGATCCGGTCTATATGGAAGCCGCCGTTCACCTGGCCAAGCGTATGGTCGAGACCGGGGCAGGGGATGTTGCCGAATCCATCCGGTCGGGATACCGCGCGGTTATGCAACGGCCACTTTCCCGGGATAAGCTCCCAGCATTTGAAAAACTTTACCAAGAGGCATATCGTCACTACCGGGAAAAACCGGCAGAGGCGGGTAAGTTGATCGGGGGGACATCCGGTACGGCAGAAACGGATGCCTGTACAGCGGCGTATACGATGGTGGCCAATGCCCTCCTTAATCTCGATGAATTCCTCACAAAATCATAACCCATGGATAAATTACTGAAAGAAGCACAAGAAGCCGAATTAAGAGCCATCACCCGGCGCCATTTCCTGATGGAATGCGTGGCAGGCGTGGGCGGCCTGGCTTTGGGATCCATGTTGGGGGGATGCATGGGGGCGCGTTCTAGTAGCGGTTCACTCGCTTCCCGGCTTCCCCATTTTCCCGGACGCGCGAAAAGTGTCATTTACCTGCATATGGCCGGTGCGCCGTCGCAGTTGGAGTTATTTGATTACAAACCGGAATTGCAGAAGCTCCACAATCAGTTATGTCCGCAGTCGTTGCTCGAAGGCAAAAAGTTTGCGTTCATCCGCGGCACCCCCAAAATGTTGGGACCGCAAGCAACCTTCCGCCAACATGGCGATAGTGGTGCGTGGATATCCGATCTCCTTCCGCATTTTTCAACGGTGGCAGATGAGGTAAGTTTCCTGAAGGCGGTGCATACCGATCAGTTTAATCATGGGCCCGCCCAACTTTTCATGCACACGGGGCACGCCCGTTTGGGAAGACCCAGTATTGGATCATGGGTAACCTACGGACTTGGTACGGAGAACAGTAACCTTCCGGGTTTTGTGGTGTTGACCTCCGGTGGCAAAACCCCCGATGCGGGAAAGAGTGTATGGGGCAGCGGCTTTCTTCCATCGGTATATCAAGGGGTACAATGCCGGTCGCACGGCGATCCGGTGCTGTATATCAGTGATCCCGAGGGGATGGACCGGGATATGAAGCGGAAGGCAATTGACGCCATCGGCGCGGTGAACAGGGAGGAGTATGCGACCTATAAAGACCCGGAAATCCTGACCCGTATCGCCCAATACGAAATGGCTTATAAAATGCAGGTAGCCGTACCGGAGGTAATGAACATCAACAACGAGCCCGAATACATCCACGAATTGTATGGCACGCAACCGGGCAAGGAGTCCTTTGCAAATAATTGCCTTTTGGCCCGCAAGCTGGTGGAACAGGGTGTACGCTTCGTACAGCTGTTTGACTGGGGATGGGATAGCCACGGAACGGGCGCAGATACCGCACTCGATCTAGGTTTCCGGAATAAATGCCGTGAAATCGACCGGCCTATGACAGCTTTGTTGCTGGACCTGAAACAAAGAGGTCTTCTGGATGAAACGTTGGTGGTATGGGGTGGAGAATTCGGCCGGACCCCGATGCAGGAAAACAGGGACAACAAGGACATGCCCTTTGCCGGCCGTGACCATCATCCCGATGCATATACGATATGGATGGCCGGGGGTGGCGTGAAACAAGGAGTCTCCTGGGGGGAGACTGACGAAATCGGCTTTTCTGCGGTTAACGGCAGTACCTCTGTTCATGACGTCCATGCCACGATGCTTCACCTGCTGGGCTTCGACCACGAGAAGTTTACCTATGAATTCCAGGGGCGTCCCTTCCGGCTCACCGATGTGGAAGGGAACGTCATCCGGGCACTTGTTTGATTTTAATAGCTGATTCTACGAACCTTTTGAAAACCTGCTACGGAAGTTAATGGAAAATAACGGTGACTTACTCCTTTTCCTTGGGAGGTGGCATCCTTTGCTGGTACACCTTCCCATTGGCATGTTAATCATGGCCTTTGTCCTGGCGTTGCTCAGCCGGAAGAAAGCCTATTCGTCTTTGGCTCCCGCGGTATCGATTACCCTTCTTTTTGGCGCCACCGCTGCCGTGGTAGCAAGTGTTACAGGGTATCTGCTGTCCCTCAGCGGTGGCTACGATGTGCGTACACTTTCGCTCCACCAGTGGGTAGGCATCAGTACAGCCTTGGTGAGCGTGTTGTGCTGGCTGCTGTACCGTAAACCGGTTGATACGAGGGATGTGTTTTATCGGATCAGAAAAGGGCGTTTCGCGGTGCTTGGCCTGATGCTTGCATTGCTTGGTATTGCCGGGCATTTTGGGGGTACACTTACACACGGTGATGGATATTTGGTGGAAGCCCTGCCCGCTCCGATGCGGAAACTGATAGGTTGGCAGCCCGAGGTGGTAACCATCGAAAATGTGCAGGAGGCGGCCGTTTATGCAGCTATCATCCAACCCATCTTCCGGCAACGCTGTCAAAGCTGCCACGGCACAAAAAAACAGGAGGGCGAATTGGCGTTGCATACCTTCGAAGCATTAATCAGAGGTGGAGAAACCGGGCAAGCCATCGTTGCCGGGGATACGCTGGGAAGTGAGCTGTACCGGCGTTTGACACTGCCCGAGGGCGATGAAGACCGGATGCCGCCCAAAGGGCGTACACCGATCAGTGATCACCAGATCCGGTTGATTGCCTGGTGGATTGATGCCGGTGCACCTAACGATAAACTGGTGAAGGAAATGGCTCAGCCTGAAGAAATTCAACCCATATTGCTGGGGTTGGAGGGGGGTGATACAAAAACAGCCCTGGGTAAGGAGCCTGTACTAACTTATGAGGATATTCCGCCCGTTAAGCAGGAGGTCGTTGACAAGCTGCTGGCCAAGGGAATGACGGTTGTGCCTGTTGCGGAAAATAAAAATCAGGTCATCGTCAGTGCCATCAACTACCCTGCATTCAGCGATGGCGATGCCGAGCTATTGCTTGAACTGGGTGCTAATATCGCGCAGCTTAAGCTGGGTGGAACACAGATTACGGATGCTGCATTGAAACATTTCGGAAAGCTGGCCGGATTGCGGCAGCTCCATCTGGAAAATACGGCGATAACCGATGAAGGTATCGCCTACCTGAAAGACTGCGGGCAGTTGTGGTACCTCAATCTGGTTCATACCGGTGTAACGGATAAAGGCATTCAGGTGCTGAATCAAATTCCAGGCTTGCGCACCTTGTATCTGTATGAGACGGCGGTGACCCCCAACGGTATTGCTGCACTCGTCCAGGCTGCTCCGGAATTGAAGATTGACACGGGCAACTACCAATTGCCGGCATTGCCTTCCGATACTGTGGTGTATTAATTTTGAGGTTACGGTCGATCTTGCTACCTTTATCCGTATAATTATTACTCATTATAGGCCTTATAAACAATGAATAGACGATCTTTTATCCGTTCCTCCATTGCGCTCTACGGTGCGTTGGTTTTTGCATTGACCTCATTTGGGCAATCCCGTCCACCGCATCCCATTCAGGTGCTGGTATCACCGGATAAGCCGGATTGGACCTACCATACAGGTGAAGAAGCTACGTTTACGATACGGATTTTGAAGCACCAGGTCCCAATGGAAGATGTGGAGGTAACGTATGCAGTAGGACCGGAGAAAATGAAGCCCGTTAATCAGGGAACGTTGAAGTTAAAAGGAGGCGTTGCAACGGTAAAAGGCAAATTAACCGATCCCGGTTTTTTGCGGTGTGAAGCGCTGATTACGGTAGATGGTGCGGATTACCGGGGCCTCGCCACGGCTGGATATGCGCCGGAAAGCATCCAGCCCACACAAATCCTGCCAGACGATTTCTGGGAATTCTGGGATAACGCCAAGGCGGAAGCTGCAAAAGTTCCGTTGGATGCCAAACTGACGTTAGTTGCAGATCGCTGCACCGAAAAAGCCGATGTCTATCAGGTGGATATTCAGAATTACCAAACGGGAAGCCGGATCTATGGCATTTTAGCCAAGCCCAAAACACCGGGTAAGTATCCCGCTGTGCTGCAGGTACCGGGTGCCGGCATCCGCCCTTATTACGGGATTGTGGATTTGGCAGAACGGGGTATAATTACGCTACAGATCGGTATCCACGGTATTCCGGTAATTTATGAAACGGGATTGTACAACAATCTTGCTGCGGGAGCGCTGAAGAACTATCAATTTTTCAACTTGGATGACCGGGACCAATATTATTACAAGCGGGTTTACCTAGGATGTGTGCGCGCGATCGATTACCTGTTCTCTTTGCCCGAATTTGATGGTTCCAACCTTGCGGTGTGGGGCGGAAGCCAGGGAGGTGCGCTATCCATCGTCACGGCAGCGTTAGATAACCGGGTAACACATTTGGTGTCCTTATATCCCGCGTTATGCGACCTGACGGGCTATCTGCACGGGCGGGCCGGGGGATGGCCGCATATGTTCAACGACGCCAACGCCCCTTTTATGGCCAAGGAAGAAAAAATCAAGGTATCGGCTTATTATGACGTGGTGAATTTTGCACGTTCTGTTAAGGTACCGGGGTTTTATACCTGGGGGTACAACGATGAAACGTGCCCACCCACCTCGTTTTATTCAGCCTATAATCAGATACAGGCATCCAAGGAATTATACCTAATGCCAGAGACGGGGCACTGGACGTTTCCCGAGCAACAGACGAAGGTACAGGAGTGGCTGCTGAAGCAGCTATTGAAATGAGAATGACATGCGAAAAAAATTCAGTTACGGAGCATGCCTTTTGGTGGCATGCATCGTATTAGTAAGTGTTTGGTGGCCGCCTATTCTTTGGGGTTTCGTGGTTGTCGGTCCACTTATCTTTTTGGGTATATTGGACATGATCCAGACCAAACAAGCGATCCGGCGTAATTTTCCGTTGTTTGGCCGGTTGAGATACCTATTTGAAAGCATACGTCCCGAAATCCAGCAGTATTTTGTGGAAAGTGATACCACGGGCAGGCCTTTTAGCCGAATTTACCGGAGTGTGGTGTATCAGCGTGCTAAAAAGGAGATGGATACAACGCCGTTCGGTACGCAGATGAATGTATACGAAGACAATTACGAGTGGATGAGCCACAGCATCAATGCACTTGATTTTTTTAAAATCAACGACCATCCCCGGGTAACGGTGGGCGGACCCTATTGTCTTCAGCCCTATTCGAGCAGTGTATTCAATATTTCCGCGATGAGCTATGGTTCGTTGAGCAAGAATGCGGTTATGGCCTTGAACGAAGGAGCCAAAATCGGCGGCTTTTATCACAATACGGGAGAAGGTGGACTTACCGACTATCACTTGGAAGGCGGGGGTGATGTGGTTTGGCAGATCGGGACGGGGTACTTCGGATGCCGGCATCCCGATGGCAACTTCAATCCGGAAGCATTTGCCCAGAAAGCGCAGCATCCCCAAGTCAAGATGGTAGAGATCAAGATATCCCAGGGAGCGAAACCCGGCCATGGGGGTATTCTACCTGCGGCCAAAGTCACCGAAGAAATTGCCCGTATCCGGTTGGTGGAAATGGGTAAGGATGTAGACTCACCGCCGTATCACCGGGCTTTTTCCACACCGTTGGGGTTGTTGGATTTTGTGAAACAACTTCGGGATCTTTCCGGTGGGAAGCCCGTCGGGTTCAAGCTTTGCATCGGGCACCGCAGTGAGTTCGTAGCTATCTGCAAGGCCATGATACAAACGGGTATTTATCCCGATTTTATTACGGTGGATGGAGGAGAAGGGGGGACCGGCGCTGCGCCCCTGGAATTTTCCAACTCGGTGGGAATGCCGTTGCGGGATGCACTGGCATTCGTATACGATTGCCTGACCGGATTTGATCTCAAACAGCACATAAAAATCATTGCGTCGGGTAAAATTGCTACGGGGTTCGACCTGGTGAAAAATTTTGCGCTGGGCGCGGATATCTGCAACAGTGCGCGTGGCATGATGATGGCACTTGGGTGCATCCAGGCACTGGAATGTAACGCAAATACCTGTCCTACGGGGGTTGCAACCCAGGATCCGGAATTGACCAAAGGATTGGTCGTTGCGGAAAAGAAAATGCGCGTTGCGAATTTTCATCATGAGACGGTGAGGAGCGCGGGAGAACTGATGGGTGCTGCCGGAATTAGGCATCCGGATCACATACACCGGGTATATATCCATCGGCGGATCTCACCGAACCGGGTGGAGACCTACCTGGATAGTTATCCCTATATTCCTGCCGGCAGTCTGTTGCAAAAGCCTTATCCCAAAGCATTCGACATGCTGATGAAAATCAGCAGTGCCGAATCCTTTGAACCTAATTTTGAGGAAGTTGATTTCGTAGAATACGCATGGGCAAAGAAGCCAATGACGGGGTAGCTCAGTATCCCACACCGGTACGCCTCGGTTGCCGGATCACCGGCCACTGTCCCGGCTGTCCGTCCCTGCCTAGCGGCATTACCCGTTTTTCGCGGTTAACCAATTCAGCCTCTTCGCTGGCTTTGTAGGCGAGCGTAGCGATGAGGATCACGTTATCGCGCAGATCGTCGAAGATCAGCTTGTCATAGGTATCTAAATTGGTATGCCAGGTAATGGTGCCATATCCCCACGAAAGCGAGCTCATTGAGAATGCCGGTATGCCGGCAGCGGTAAACGAAGCGTGGTCAGACCCGCCCGTACTGGGCGAACCGGGATAATCGGTTTTAATATCCGCTGTGATGTTGCGGGGTGCGGCGGCGAGCCACCGGCCCATGAAATCGTAGGCATGCAGGAATCCCGATCCGTCGATGTTAGCTACCCGGCCCGTACCGTTGTCCTGGTTGAATACCGCCTGTGTTTTTTCGACAATATCCGGATGATCCAACACAAATGCACGTGAACCGTTCAGTCCCTGCTCTTCGCTGCCCCAATGGCCGATCAGGATGGTCCGCTTGGGATTGGGATAAACTTTTTTCAGGATACGCGCGATTTCCATCATGGTTAAGGTGCCTGTGCCATTGTCGGTGGCACCGGAACCCCCTTCCCAGGAATCGAAATGGGCCGAGAGAATCACGTATTCATCCGGTTTTTCAGTTCCTTTGATTTCGGCGATGGTATTAAAGGTAGGTACGGTACCCAGATCTTTGGAGTCGGTTTCCACTTGAATACGGGGCTTGTGGCCATTTTCGGCTAGCCGGTATAGGATTCCATAGTCTTCCAGTGAAATGTCAAGTGAAGGTACGATGGTGGTGCGTGCCCCGAAAATCTTATTCGAACCGAATTCGCGCGACCAGTAGCACTGTAGGATTCCGGCCGCACCTGCTTCTTCCAATATACGGGGCAGCGAATTGCTGGAAATCCCCATGGCCTGTATTTTTCGGTTCCAAGCTTCGGTCAGTGAATCACGTTCTTTCTTCATCCGTTCTACGGATTCGGGGCGGCCAAACTCTTCCCAGTTGTGATCGGGCCTGCCGGTGGGCTGAGGCATGGATACCAACACATACTTCCCTTTGACCGTAGGCAGCCAGGCTTGGAAAGCCTGTGAATTTTTTACATCGGGTAAGGTGATGACCTCACCTTCTATGGCTTTCCCTCCGGTGGTGGGACTCCACGCCAGCTGAGTGCCCGCCAGGGTTTTTACACGGGGGTATGTCATGTCGATGTGGGAGATACCGCGGTCCCATCCGCGCCATTCACCAAATTCCTCGTACCGGGCCTCGATACCCCAATCTTTATATTTGGCCACAGCCCAATCGTGGGCATGTTTCATCTGCGGCGTGCCTACTAAGCGGGGCCCCACTACGTCCAACAACTCATGGGCCAGCTGTTTTAACTGAGAGTTTTGGTATGCTTCATCCACGATCTGTTGCACAACCGGATCCAACTGCTGTTCAGACGGCGGCGCCCATTGTGCCTGTACGGCAGAAGGAAGCAGTCCAACTGCTAGGAGAAAAAAGGTTGCTGTTGCTGTGTACTTCATACCACAAAGAAACAATTTATTCTGCATATAACATCGATTTTAGCTAAGTTTGCCGCGTAATTTATACCGGATGAACACCGTATTATCTGAACAGGAGTTGCAACGCAGGGATGCGTTGACTAAGTTGGAAGCACTGGGGATCAATCCCTACCCGGCCGAGGCTTTCGAAATCAATGCCACAGCCAAAGATATTTTAGCGAATTACGAGCGCGACAAGCTCAATTATAAGACCATCAGCATCGCTGGCAGGATGATGAGCCGGCGGGTGATGGGCAACGCCTCTTTCATCGAGCTGCAGGATGCTACCGGACGCATCCAGGCATATGTGAAGCGCGACGACCTTTGTCCGGACGAAGACAAAACACTTTATAATACAGTCTTCAAAAAATTGCTGGATATCGGTGATTTTCTCGGTATCAAGGGATTTGTATTTACCACCAATACGGGGGAAATCTCCATCCATGTTCAGGAGCTTATTCTGCTGGCTAAGTCCTTGAAGCCTTTGCCGGTGGTGAAGTCTGCCGATGGCAAGACGTTTGATGCCGTGACCGATCCGGAATTCCGGTACCGCCAGCGTTATGTGGATCTGGTGGTCAATCCGCAGGTGCGTGAGACCTTTGTAAAGGTATCCAAGCTGAAAACCGCGATCCGCGACTTTCTGAATGAGCGCGGTGCCCTGGAAGTGGATACGCCGGTATTGCAGAGCATTCCCGGAGGTGCCGCTGCGCGCCCCTTTATTACCCATCACAATGCACTTGATATCCCCTTATACCTACGCATTGCTAACGAGCTTTACCTCAAACGGCTTATTGTAGGAGGGTACGATTGGGTATACGAATTCAGCCGCAATTTCCGCAATGAGGGTATGGACCGTACCCACAACCCGGAGTTTACCGTATTGGAGTTTTACGTTGCTTACAAAGATTACCTCTGGATGATGGAAATCACCGAGAAACTTTTTGAGCAGGTAGCAATTGCCACCAACGGAACGACTTCCCTGCAGGTGGGCGACAAAACGATCAATTTCGCGGCTCCGTATCCGCGTGTAAGTATCTACGATGCCATTAAGGAACACACCGGCTTTACGGTTGACGGACTGGACGAGGCGGGGCTGCGTGACGTATGCAAGCAATTGGGTATTCCCACTGACGAAAGCATGGGCAAGGGCAAGTTGATTGATGAAATTTTTGGTGAGCAATGTGAGCACCATTATATACAACCCACCTTCATCATCGATTATCCGGTTGAGATGAGTCCGCTTACAAAAAAACACCGCAACAAATCCGGTTTGGTGGAGCGGTTTGAGCTGATGGTTAACGGCAAGGAGCTGGCCAATGCGTATAGTGAATTGAATGATCCCATCGATCAGCGGGCTCGCTTTGAAGAACAGCTCAAGCTGATGGAACGGGGTGATGATGAGGCGATGTTCATTGATCATGACTTCCTGCGGGCATTGGAATATGGCATGCCTCCCACCGCTGGTATCGGCATTGGTATCGATCGGCTGGCGATGTTGATGACCAATCAGCAGAGCATACAGGATGTACTTTTCTTCCCGCAGATGCGCCCGGAAAAGGTGGTGAAACAGGCGAGCACGGCGGACTATACCGCGCAGGGAGTGCCGGAAGCATGGGTACCCGTCTTGCAGAAGATGGGACTTACGACGGTAGATGCATTGAAGGCGGCCAATCCGAATAAGGTTTTCAACGATCTTGGCGGCTTGCGCAAGAAAATGAAGCTGGAAATCCCCATGCCGGCGAAGGATGAAGTGCTGAAGTGGTTTGAGTAGGTAGTTGATAGTTGATAATTGATAATTGATAATTGATAGTGGACAATTGATAGTGTATAATTATCCATTATCCATTATCCATTATCAATTTCTTGTAGCGTTCAGCGCCGCTGCATATAATTTCATCTGCTTTACCATCGATACCAAGCCATTGGCTCGGGTTGGTGAAAGGTGTTCCTTCAAGCCGATTTGGTCGATAAAATAAAGTTCGCTGGTCGCGATTTCCGCGGGTGTATGATTGGATAATACCTTGATCATCAATCCCACCAAACCTTTGGTGATGATAGCGTCGCTATCGGCCGTAAAAATTACCCTGCCATTTTGATAATCCGCGTGTAACCATACTTTCGACTGGCACCCCTTAATCAGGTATTCGTCTTTTTTATACCGGTCATCAATCAGCGGCAGTTCTTTGCCTAATTGGATGAGGTATTCGTATTTGGCCATCCAATCTTCAAAGAATGCAAAATCATCTATTAATTCGTCTTGTATTTCGTTTATGGTCATTTTTTGTGTTCAGTGATCGGTGTTCAGTGATCGGTGATCGGTGGAGCCGGACTTTCCGGCTTTCGGTCTTCCGGACTCCTTTACTTAAACAAGCATTGAAGCCGCCCGGCGGACTGCGGCTACCAAGGTGTCCATTTCTTCACGGGTATTATACAGGGCGATGGACGCCCGCACCGTGCCGGGAATATTAAATCGATCCATGAGCGGTTGCGTACAATGGTGGCCCGTACGTACGGCAATACCCAGTTTATCCAGGATTACACCTACATCGTACGGATGGGCGCCATCCAGCAGGAATGAGATCACGCTTGATTTTTCTTTGGCCGTACCTACAATGCGTAGGCCGGGTATTTCAAGTAGCTCGTGCGTAGCATATTCTAGGAGGCCATGTTCATACGAGGCGATGTTGTCCAGTCCCAATTCGGTGAGGTAGTCAATGGCATGTGCCAGGCAGATGCCTGCCTCAATATTAGGGGTACCTGCTTCAAATTTGAATGGCAACTCGTTGTATGTTGTTTTGGCAAAGGTCACTTCCTTGATCATTTCGCCTCCGCTTTGGTAGGGGGGGATGGCATTGAGCCATTTTTCTTTTCCGTAGAGCACGCCTATGCCGGTGGGGCCGTACATTTTGTGGCCGGAAAACGCGAGGAAATCTACATCCAATGCCTGTACATCGATCGGTAAATGCTGGACGGCCTGTGCGGCATCTAACAATACCGGCGCGCCTACGGCGTGTGCCAATGCGATGATTTCCTTCACAGGGTTGACCGTTCCAAGCGCATTGGATACATACGTAATGGCAACCATCTTGGTGCGTTCGTTCAGCAATGAGCGGTATGCGTCCATATCCAATTCCCCGGCATCATTAATCGGAACAACATGTAAAATAGCCCCGCGTTCTTCACAAAGGATCTGCCAGGGAACAATGTTGGAGTGGTGTTCCATGGCAGAGATAATTAGCTCATCTCCCGTATTAACAAAGGCCTTACCGTAGCAACTTGCCACCAGGTTGATGCTTTCTGTGGTTCCCCGGGTGAAAATTAGCTCGTGCTCATGGGCGGCATTGAGAAAAGGCTGCAGCTTCCGCCGTGTCACCTCAAAAGCGTCCGTAGCCAGTTGACTCAGGTGATGTACCCCCCGGTGTACGTTGCTGTTTAATTGCGTATAATAATTTACGATTGCATCAATCACCTGGCGGGGCTTTTGCGTAGTAGCCCCGTTATCAAGATATACCAACGGCTTTCCGTTGACGGTACGGGTAAGAATCGGGAAATCTTCCCGTACGCTGCTGACGTCAAACCGTTCCAATATTGCTGTCCGTTCCATAGTACACAAAGGTACGAGTAATTTTTATTATGACCACTATTTCGGTGCGGTACAGCGGACGATGGGTAAGCTCTTTTACAGCATATGGTGCTTACGAAAATACAATGTGGAGTATTTCTCCATAAATCACCGTGCCGTCGGTTAAAACCGCGTATGCCCGGTAATTTGCATCGTTGAAATAAGAGAATGGAAACGTCACCTGACTGGATAAGACCGTGCCGGCTTTTCCGGGTTTATCGGTGAACGGAATGAGAATGGCATCCTTGCCACCAACGGTGGGCGTTGTCCCCGGCTTTTCACTGATCCAGGGGATGAAGACAATACCATATTCCTTGACACTGCTTATCTTTTCGAATTTCAGGCGAAAGGTATATTCCATGCCATATACTGCAGTGGTGGTTCTGTATTCCACTTCCAATGTGGTCACTTCATTGGCTCCGGCCGGCTGCGTGTCATCGGCATCTTTCTTACAGGAAGTCAGAGACATCAATGTCGTTAAAAAAAAGGCAGACAAAAAAAACGTTTTCATAAAATCGTGTTTACTAGTGAATACTTGGTTTATATCGCCTGAAGCGGTAAAAGGTCATCAACCGCTGTTGAAAAATATTGCTTAACAGTAATTTTACATAACGAACCCGTGACATGGCTGACTAAACGGCTTATTTCGATAATGGCGGTCTGATATTTGTGCGCTTCAGCACAGATACTAAAATGACATTTTATTAATGAAATACCTGTTTTATGCGGTACTGCCGTTTCTTTGCATTCAATCTGTCCGGGGCCAGCAATACCACATACAAGGGCGGGTATACGCCGCCAGCGACAGCATCCCTTTTCCGAATGTGACCGTCTCGCTATTAGCTAAACCGGATTCGTCGCCGGTAGGGGAAACCATAAGCCATTCGGATGGTACCTTTGAACTGAAAGATATCCATGCAGGCGATTACCTGCTTCGGATTCAATACCTGGGCTATGAAAATACCGATCAGCCCGTGAAAGTGACCGGTAATACGGATGTAGGTTCTCTGTACCTCCATGAGGGAGCCCGGTTATTGGATGAGATAACGATTTTAGGTCGCCCCCCTGTAGGCAAACAACGCGGGGATACCATTCAATTCAATGCAGCGGCATTCCAGACCATGAAAGATGCCACGGCACAAAGCCTGATTGAAAAGATGCCCGGGATGGGCAGTGAGGATGGCTCCTTGCAGGCACAGGGTGAAAATGTGACACAGATTTTGGTGGATGGCAAACCCTTTTTCGGTACGGATGTCAAAGCGGCCCTGCAAAATCTGCCCGCGGAAATTATACAAAGTATCGAGGTCTATGACAAACTCAGTGACAAAGCGGAACTGAGTGGATTTGACGACGGTGAACGCCAGAAAACTATCAATATCGTCACCAAACCCAACAGCCGGCGGGGGCTCTTCGGCAAATCTTCTGCCGGATATGGCAACGATAACCGTTACCTGGCGGGTGCGAGTGTCAATGCGTTTAATGAGCACCAACGGCTTACGATAACCGGATTGACGAACAACATCAATGCGGTCGACTATTCGGCAGATCCGAACAGCCAGGGTGAGGTGCGCCCGCAAAACGGCATTATCAATACAAACCGCATCGGATTAAATTATACGGATACGTGGGGGGAAAAGATGGAAATCAATGCCAGCTATCTTTTCAACCATCGAAAGAACGTCGGCGAGGCTTCACTTTTTCGGGAATATGTGCTCCCGGATGACGACGGACAATATTATACCGAGTCGAGCACGAATTCCCGCAGGAACATGGATCACCGATTTAACATGCGTTTTGAATACCAGATCGATAGCAACAACCTAATCTTATTCCGGCCGGATTTTTCAGCGGAATCCGATAAAGAAAACAGCTTCTTTTCGGGGAATACCGTTGCAGACTCGGGGCCAATGAATCAAACCCAAAACAGCAGGCAGGCAGACAATTCAGATATCGATTTCAACAGCCGGCTATACTACAGCCGCCGCTTTGCTAAACAAGGCCGAAGCCTCCGTTTGGGATTGGTCACGGGAAATCACCGGAATGACGACGATGCCTACCGGCAGGCGGAAAACCTATTCTTTGATCCGGCGGAGCGTACGGAAACCATCAACCAGCAGCTAGTGCGGATGCGCAAAGGATTTGATTGGGAGGCCAGCGCCGCCTACACGGAACCGGTTGGCAAACGTGGCATGGTGGAGTTGGAATATGAGGTTGGCAACCAGAATAATGATTCAGACCAACTGACCTACGATACCGACGAGATGGGAACGCGGTTGCGCCTCGATACCGCGCTCAGCAATACGTTCAATAGCCAGTATCTGAGGCAGGAAGCGGAAATCGGCTATCAGTATAAAACGGAAAAACTGCGTGCACAGGTGGAAGCGGAGTTCCAGCTTTCCCGGTTGGCGAACGATCAGGAGTTTCCTGCGGCCTTCGCCCTGCAACGTACATTCCGGAGTATTTTGCCATCGGTGCGATTGGGTTACAAGTTTACCGACTCAAAAAACCTGGATTTTGATTACGACGCGCGTACCAATGCGCCCGGAATCGGCGATCTGCAGGCTGTTATCGATAACTCGAATCCCCTGCATTTGCGTACCGGAAATCCGGATCTCGACCAGTCGTATAGCAATCGTTTCAGTTTGCGGTACCGGAGTTATAATCCCGAAACGGAGCGGAGCTTTTTCGCGATGGTACGGTCTTCGGTTACGTCAAACCGTGTGGTTACCCATACAACCATTGCCGAAGAACCCATTGAACTGGCGGAAGGGATCGTGCTGGAGCGCGGTTCCCAACTTACCCGTCCCGTCAATCTGAATGGCTATTGGGATCTGAGTTCGTTTTTTCACTATGGACTGCCTGTGCATTTTCTTCCGTCTAATTTTAATCTTCATGGCGGCATCCGGTACAGCCACAGCCCCGGAATGATCAATAATCAGGTCAATGCGGTTAATACAACCCGTTATAGCGGTGGGATTTCATTAAGCAGCAATATCAGTGACCGGATTGATTTCAATATCTGGACGCGTTCTGCTTATAATACCGTTGAAAATTCGTTGCGTCCGACACTCAACAATAACTTTTTTAACCAAACAACCCACATTAATTACAATTGGATCCTTTGGCAGGATTTGGTATACCGGTTAGACCTGAACCATCAGTTCAATACCGGGCTTTCCGAAGGGTATGATAACAGCATTCTTTTGGTCAATATGGCTATAGGTAAGAAATTTCTCCGGAATGAGCGTGCCGAGGTGAGCCTGAATGTGTACGACCTGTTCGGGCAGAATAACAATATCCGGAGGGACATCACGGAAACGTATATTCAGGATTCGCAATCGAATGTGTTACAACGGTATTTTATGTTGAGTCTTACCTATAACATCCGTTATTTTGCCCGGGGAACAACCCAGGAGGATTACGAAAAGATGTATAACTAAGTTATCGGTGAAGTAGAAAAATCTGCAAAAAGTATTCCTGGTCTACGATCGTATTGCGGTTGTACGCAATTGCCTTCCCGTCGGGCGACCAGTTTGGGGCACCGATGGGCTTTTCGGCATCGGTAAAGCGCGGTGTAATACGTTCGGTAACGCCCGTTGCTATTTCAGTGATAAATACGCTGTTATCCGCAATATAGGCAATCCATGTGCCCGAAGGATCGATGTTGAATGGACTTTGTACGGAAAATTTGTTGCGGGTGATTGCCACGGGATTACCTCCATTCGGAGAGATGCCAAAAAGCTGTATGACACCGTTCGGATCTTTCGCCAGGTAGCAGATGAGGGCACCATCGGGTGTGGTACGAAGCCAGTGCCGGGGCCCTTCCACGCCATGGGCAGAATGTGTAATACGCCGCTGCGACACGCCTTTGGGCACCCCCGGCCGTGAAGTAGCGGTTCCTTCCAGCGGTTGCCCATTAGCTTCGGTTGGCAGTTCGTCCGGTAGATCAACCACGAAGATTTCGGTGAGGGTTTTGCCTTCCGCATTCCGTACATTGCCCTGAAAGGCAATTGCCCGCCGTTGAAGGGTTCCATCGGGCTTGTGGTATCCTTCTTTTCCAATCCAGCACTCATCAAACGCTTTGTCAATGGCATCGCTTCCCGGCACCGGATTTTCTGTGACATCGGTTACCACGGCTGAAAAGCAGATTCCACTGTTGTTCTCCAGGGTGCTGTCGGGCGGGACTGTTACCGGTTTCGGTACCATAATACCCACCATCCGAAGATCCTGCACCGCGGTGTCCGTTTTGGCAAGCTGTTCCATTACGTAGTCGTTGTACGTAAAACTGATCCATTGCCCGTCGCCGCTCCATGAATGAGCGTGGGTGCCACCCCGGAGGGCGCCTGGGGTATAAGGGGGAATGATATCCCGTGCATCCATGAAAATAGGTTGCTGGGGCCGATCGATATCGATGGCAACCCCGGTACGCCTTGTGATTCCATAGGGTCGGCTTGCATCGGCATTGCGTATTCCGTGAATAAATAATACACGATCCTGAGTAGGCGAAAAGGTTGCGGCACCGACACCGGGGCCGTAAACTGTCTGGTGTTGCGTTTGATAAAGCGTCCGGATTTCGCCGGTTTCCACATTCACCATCTCGATACTGCCCGTACTGCCAATCTGTGAATCATCATTCCGCGCATCGTATACGATCCATTGACCATCTCTTGAAAATGCCTGTGTATTATGCAGGGTATGGCCCTGCGGTGAGTGGGTAAGCTGAACTTCCTGAAACATGATAACCGGTTTTTCGTTACGATGGCAAGCCTCAGCCACAGTCAGCAGAAAAACCATGCTTAGCAGCCAATATACGATTTGCGATGCCATCCCGGCAAAAATAAGCATCCAGATGATATAGATTACTATAGTATCTTGTTACAGGCTTGTATGATGTTGACCTATTGTTACGGATCATGTTGTTTTTCTGTTAAGGGGATGTAGCGTTTTGATGTAGATCTACGTTTTACTAACTAACGTAATAGAAAGTTTATATGGTTAATTTTTCGTAGGATTGGCTACATAAAGGGGAATGGGGCGTATATTTGCAAAGTGAATCCAAGGAGCTGATTAATAGAAGTGTAGCCGCGTAGTGAGTTTCAACATCCGACACTTAAAGGGGAAGCATGCGTTGTCGTTAGAGGACGCGGTAAAGAGGTGTGCCCAAGTGGGAGATGAACGGAGTAAGGAATTTATCTATAAAACCTGTTATGGTTACATCCGTGCGATCACCATGCGGTATGTCAGAAATGAGTTTGACGCGGAGGAGCTCACAAATGAAAGTTTCATCCGGGCATTTAACAAAATCGGGACGTTTAATAGCGAGGGACTGGGTGATCGTTTTGAGAAATCGTTCCGGGCGTGGTTGGGAAGGATAGCGGTGAATATTTCCATTGATTTTTTACGCGCGCAGAAACAGTTGTTGGCTTTGGATGACGTAAGTGAATCGGAAATCGAACATCGCCCCGTACCGGTGTCGGGAAATCTGCACGTGGAAGATATCATGAAGCTGTTGTTGCAGTTGCCCGAGATCCAACGGACCATCTTTAATTTATACGAGGTAGAAGGGTATTCCCATGAGGAGGTATCGGTATTGCTGGCCATACCCGAAAGCACTTCCCGGACGTACCTGACGCGGGCGAAGAAAAAGTTAAGGGAACTCTATTTAGCCTCGACAAATATTACGGCAGGATTTTAATATGTATGGTTGAATGAACGAAAGTGAAGAAAATAAGGAGCTGATTCAGCGGATTGCAGAGACGTTGCGCAATTATGCCGAACCTTATAAAGAGGGGGCTTGGGAGCGTTTTACTGCGGCACAGGGAACATTCCCGAAACGGGTGCTTTGGTGGCCGTATGCGGGTGCTGCTGCTGTATTGCTTATGGCGGCGGTGCTGTTTTTATCCCATCCGGGATCCGAAGTTCCAACGGTGGTGAGTCTTGAGTCGGTAACGGGAGAAACCCCGTCTTCTGGCTCTGCATCTGCGGAAGAGCCAGACACTGCGGAGCCCGAAGAGCCAGCGCATATGGCAGCCGCTGCGCAGGCTGAGGAGACTAAGGCCCATGCGGCGGTTTCCGCCCCTGCTCCGGAGGTGAGCGAAGCGGATGAACGGAAACCTGTAGCGCAATTGGCCGTGGTGCAGGAGGAGGAAGTGCAGGAAGAAGATCCGGGGATCAATGAGAGGGCTGTGAGCAGTGCCGAAACGAAGGGTGAGGCGACGGATACCCCTCCGCAGCGGATTGCGTTGGCAGATCAACCGGAGACGCATGAGGTACCTGTTACAGCCGTCGGGAAGGAAACCCACGACGATGCCACGCGAAAGTGGAATCTTGGGTTAGCAGTAGCGCCGTCAATGACCAGTAAAAAACTAAATTTGGGAGGAGGGATTGCCGTTGCCTATCAACTATCCGATAAATTTTCTGTGGGGTCGGGTGTGACAATCGGGCGGTTAGGCATGGGGGAAAACCCAAATTATGATCCTTCGTGGGGGAATCCGCCGCAATATGACTCGGCACCGGATGGCATTACGGGGCTTGCCCAAAACCGCGAACAATATAAGCGAGATGTTACGCTGACAAGCAACGTGGTTGCGTTGGATATACCGTTGGACTTCCGTTATGAAGTTTTCAAAGGTCTTTATACTTCGGTGGGTATCTCCTATGTGGCCGTGCTTAGCGAAGAGCGAACCGAACATTTTATCGGCGGCCTCAATGAGACCACCTTTGGATCGGACAAAATGGTGGGGAAGGATTTGGTGGCTTCCACAACCGTAGGTTATAGGACGGAAAAAATGAATACCCAGCCACTTAAAGGTAACGGGTATGCGGGCTTCATGAATTTTTCAGTCGGCCGGAAAATGAAGCTTTCCAAACATATTTTCTTCTCAATAGAGCCCTATTTCAAACTCCCCATCGGGCAGCTTTCCAGGGAGCAAATGGACTTCACAAACGGTGGGGTACGTATTGTTACCGGATTTTAGGTGCGACGTCTTTTTTCGCGTTGAAATCGCACCGTTTTTTCACGCAGCGCATGTTGAGGACATTGCACCTCAGTTACTCATTTTGATTATTTAGCGGAATCACTTACATTTGAGAGCCTGATCATCTGCCTAATGATGTGCTTTTTGGGATTTGTCGTGCGTGTCAGAGGTGTTCATTTTGACATGGTAAAGGCGTGAACATTGAAAACAGAGATAAATGAAACGTAATGTGATGCGTTTTTGCTTGGTTCTCCTGCTGAAGGCTTTTTTAGGAAGTATGGTGTATGCATTCCAGCCAACCGCATCCGTTTCGGCAAAAGATACAGCAATTATCAACGAATGGTACAGCAATGCATCCCATTTGCTGTACAGCAACCTGAGGAAATCGGACGATCTGATTAATAAGGCATGGAAAACGTCTATCGATATAGATTATGAGCAGGGGATTGCAGATGGCTATTATTATACGGGGTGCATATACGAGCGGAAAGGAACGCTAAACATTGCAAAACGATATTTTGAAAGAGCGGTTGCGCTCTATGTTGAAAAGGGGTTTTTCAATAATCTCCCGGATGCTTATCGTCGTTTAGGGATTATTTATATGGACGAAAACAGGCATTATACTGCCTTCGAACATTTCCTGAACGGCTTGCAGGTTGCGGAGGAGGAGGGGAACTTCCTGGGGCAGGTTGAATTGTCCATCGAGCTTGCCAATTACCACAATACCGTTTCAAAAGATTACAAAGAGGCGGTTGCCACACTGGATGGTGCGGAGCGGTTGGCAAAGGAGAAAGATTACCGGGCAACATTGGGGCCGCTCTATCTCCAATACGGCATCGCCTATGCGAAGCAGCGTGACTACCAAACCGCCTTGCGATATAGCAACCTTGCGAAGGGGCAATTTAAGGCCTTTTCGGGACCTGCTGAAAGCTGGCAGCTGAAAGTGCTGCTTGTGGAAGGTGGAATTTACAGCAAAACACACGACGATGTCCGATTGGCTGCCATACTGAAACAAGTAGGGGCCGTCGTGGATTCTGTGGGTGACCCACAGCTGCAAATCTCTTACCAGTTGCTACAGGCGACCGAACGATATTTTCTGGGAGATTATGAAAATGTGCTGAAGCTATGTGACGAAGTTAAGAGACAGCTAACGGATCAAGTACAATTGGCAGAAGATTGGCATAACATGCGGTTATTGCAGCTAAAGGCCCTTTATGCACTGGGTGATATCAACCGTGCGGACATGCTCCTTGATGACTATGAATATGCCAAAGATAGCCTCTATGCAGCGCAATATGTTGGACAGGGGCGGGAAATGAGCGAGAATTACAAATTGGAAAAATTTGAACGTCAAATCAAGGAACAGGAATTGAGGCTGTCCAACACCAGTTATCAGCGATATGGACTCATCGTGGGGATCGTGGTATTACTGACGATCTTGACTATCCTGTACATGCATTTCAGGGAAAAGGATAGACTGGCTCATCGTGTCGCACTTAAAAATGCAGAGATCTCTGTTCAGAATGAGATTTTAAAACAGGCAAATAAGCAAAACGAATTGCTGCTTCGAGAAATACACCATCGGGTTAAAAATAACTTACAGATTATCAGTAGTCTACTTAGTTTGCAGTCTAGAAAAACTTCTAATAAAGAAGTGGTTTCAATGATGCAGGAAAGTAGCAGCCGTATCAATTCCATCGCACTGATTCATACAAAACTTTACCAACAACAGAGTCTTAGCCGTTTGAACATCCAGGAGTATATAGAGCAACTGAGCGTACACCTGTTAAGTGTTTATAATATCGGCAAAAAAGATGTCCGTTTTTTTGTGCAGGCGCAGGATGTTTCGTTGGACATCGATACGGCGATTCCATTGGGATTAATATTAACCGAACTGATGACCAATTCGCTGAAATATGCCTTTGTAAACCGGAACGATGGTGAAATTCATATCGAGGTAAAGCATGAAGGAGCGAAAGATTACGAGTTGATTTTTAAAGACAACGGCGTGGGGATACCGGAGGGTAAATTAACCCAAACTCAGGAAACCCTGGGATTCCGGTTGATTCATTCGTTGACGAGGCAGTTGGCAGGTATCATTCAATATACGTTTGGCGAATTCTCGATGTACAATATCCGCTTCAAGGGACAGGTATGACCTTTGGAAAAACCATGTTCATTATTTCTTTACAAAGGGTTAATCTGAGGCCCTTATTTTTGAGGATTTTATAGCCCATTCATAACTAACGTCATTGATATGAAACGTAGAGATTTTTTCAGAAACACGGCACTGGTAGCGGCTGGCTCCGCAGTGATTTCACCTTTTAGGTCCATTGCGACCCCTCGGTATCCGGCTCCCGCACCTTTTGGGGCAGGTAAGACCGCGAAGAATATTATTTTTATGGTCAGCGATGGCATGAGTATCGGCACATTGAGCATGGCCAATATGCTCAGTGAGCTCCGGGACGGAAAGCTGTGTGCCTGGATGTCTTTGTATCAAGAAGGAAAGGTGGTACGGGGGTTGATGGATACAGCTTCGGCGAATAGTTTAGTGACCGATTCAGCTGCTGCAAGTTCTTCGTGGGGTGGCGGGGTACGGGTGAACAACGGATCGTTGAATGTCACGCCAGGGGGCGACAGACCTGTTCCTATTCTTCAGAAGTTTAAAGCGGCGGGTAAGTCTGTCGGCTGTGTAACAACCGTACCCATTACGCATGCAACACCCGCGGGGTTTTGCGTAAACAGTGACAGTCGCGGCGATCAGGCTGAAATCGCACTGATGTACCATGACCTGCGCTTTGATGTCATGATGGGAGGAGGAACGGAATTTTTTAGTGCCGATAAGCGTAACGACAAACAGGATGTTTTTGGCAAGTTTACTTCGGCCGGCTTTAGCGTGGTGAAAACGAGAGACGAGATGCTTGCCGTTGACGTTTCCAAAAAGCCGCTTCTTGGCGTATTTCATCGGGACGGATTGCCTTATGCACTGGACCGGGAGCACGACGAAGCGTTGAAAACAGGCACACCCTCATTGGTGGAAATGGTCGGCACCGCGATCCGGTGTTTGAAGCAGGACCCCCAGGGGTTTGTGCTGCAGATTGAAGCCGGTAAAGTGGATTGGGGTGCACATGCCAACGATACTGGTGCGCTGATTTACGATCAATTGGCATTTGACCAAGCCTTGAAAGAAGTCATTTCCTTCGCTGAAGCCGACGGTGAAACACTGGTCATTGTGACCACCGATCATGGGAATGCGAATCCGGGGCTGTTTGGGGCAACCGCCAGTTTTGAAAAGATTATTGGTTTTAAACACACCAACGAATGGGTCTTGCAGGGAATTGACCGGGACTTTAATGCGAACCAGGTACGTGAGCGCATTGAATATGCACAGGGCTACGCAATCAACGCAGATGAAGCCGTGCGGCTGCTGGCCCATTACGTAACCGACAGGGGAGAGGATGGATTGTATAACCCTTATAAGCTGCCATTTGCAGATTTTGCGGATATCCAGCGGAAATATACGGCAATCGGTTGGGCAGGTACAGGACATTCTGGCGACCACGTGGAAGTCGCTGCCTACGGTGCGGGTGCAGAACTCCTTAAACCGTTTGTACGCAATACGGACCTCCATTACCTGATGTTGGAAGCCGCTGGGGTAAGACACGGTTAAATCTCGTCGATGCGAACCCAGTCCATGCCGGCAGCAATCGCTCCCTGTACCCCCGGATTGCCATCTTCAAATACCAGGCAATCCCGGGGAGCAACTCCCAGCTGACTGGCAGCACTTAGAAAGGGATCTGGATAGGGCTTGCCCCGTTCGGTATCATCGGCACATACCAATGTTTCAATGGTATCAATCAGTCCGATGGTGGTAAGCGTACGCGTCACCGTCTTCCGGCTGCCGCCGGATACCACGCCAATGCGGACCTGCCCTATATGGTTTTTCAAATGCTGGACGACAAAATCCACGGACTGGGTTCTCGATACGTAATGTTCGAGGAAAATAGCTGATTTTGCAGTGGCAAATTCGTGTGTAGGAACGTGGGTTCCATATCGTTTATTGATTTCTTCAGCGATCAGTACCGTTGGCCAACCTGCCAGCTCATCGATGATCGCCGTATCTAGATCGATGCCGTATTGGGCTGCCGCGTGCCGGTATGCCGCCTTGTGCATCGGCATATTATCCGCCAGGGTACCGTCGCAATCATATAGGTATGCCCCGTAATTCTTTTGGTGGCTGATCTGAGTCAGTATTTCCAGTTTGTTGTGTGCCAAGGTGTCTGTTGTCATTTGCTTAATTTTCTTCGTTTTTTTTCTTTGGTAATGAGTGAAAGCTCGCGCCCGGTCTGTCCGGCTACTGAGGTGTTTTCTTGCGCCCTGCGGAATAGGTACGGCATCACAGCCTTTACCGGTCCATAGGGCATGTATTTTGCGACCTGATATCCCGCTTCGGCCAGGTTGAAGCTAAGGTTATCACTCATGCCCAATAGCTGTGCAAAATGGATATTCGGATGATTGCGGGACAACTGTCGGTTGTCTATTTCTTCGGCCAGCAGCCGGCAACTGGACTCATTGTGCGTTCCGGCCATCATGCCGATCCGATTGATACGGTCCAGGCAAAAACGGACCGCAAGGTTATAATCCCGGTCAGTTGCTTCTTTGTTGGGCTGGATGGGCGAGATATAGCCCCGCTCTTCGGCCCTTTCCCGTTCAATTTCCATGTATGCTCCCCGCACCAACTTGGCTCCCAGAAAGAAACCATCGGTCTCGGCCAGGTAATAATCAGCCTGGAGGGATGCCAGTTTATCCGTGCGGTAAAGCTGGTAGGTGTTGTACACCACAGGAGCGGCGCGGTTATACGCACGCATCATATCCCGGGCTATATCGTCAATTGCGTCCTGTATCCAGGAATGTTCCGCGTCGATCAATACACGGATGTTGCCGTTGTGGCAGGCCTTGCATATGCGATCGATACGGTGTTTAATGCGAATGTATTCCTGCTCTTCGTTCTCGCTGAGCGGAATTTTGGCATTAACCTTTTCAAATAGCGCAAAGCGGCCCAGACCCGTGGGCTTGAATACGGAAAAAGATATGTGGGGGTTACGTTGAGCGTATTCGATGGTGCGAAGTATTTCGTTACAGGTTTCATCAAAAACAGGTTCGGCATCTTCGCCTTCCACCGAATAGTCAAGAATGGTTTCTACGCGTTGATCTGCCAACCGGTTGATGGCGGTAATACAACCCTCAATGGTTTCGCCGCCACAGAAATGGTTAAAAATCGTATTGCGGATCAGGCCGGTGATAGGCAAACCGATGTGTAAGGCAAAATTGGTGATGGGCGGGCCTACCTTCGTCAGCAAGTTGCTGCCGATGATTTTGAACAACCAGTAGGCTTTGTCCAGGTCGTGGTTGCTTTTTCCCCTGAACGCGATTTCTGTATTTTCAAACGAGAGTGAACCTCGTTGCTCCGTTTGTTGGGACATGGATGTGTGCAATTACGGGGGCGAAATTACGGATACTTGGTAATCTTTACAAGTTTGTTTAAAATACTGCTGAGCCTGCCGATATTTTTATTTGTATCCGAAAGAAATAATTTATGTATCTTTGTGCACTCAAAGCATAACATGAGTGACGCTATCAAACACGAGTGCGGTATCGCACTGATTCGCCTGTTAAAACCCCTTTCATATTATCAGGAAAAATACGGTACGGTCTTATACGGCATTAATAAGCTGTATCTGTTGATGGAAAAACAACACAACCGTGGGCAGGATGGAGCCGGAATTGCCACCATCAAGCTTGACGTAAAGCCCGGTAACCGTTACATCAGCCGGTACCGTTCCATGGCTCCCAATGCGGTTGCCGATATCTTCGAGTATGTCCAGAAGAAATTTGCTACGGTGCAGCGCGCTTATCCGGATCGGTTTACCGATAGCCAATGGCTGAAAGATAACGTGAGCTTTACGGGGGAGGTACTTATGGGACATCTGCGTTATGGTACCCACGGAAAAAACAGCATAGAAAGCTGCCACCCTTTCCTGCGCCAGAATAACTGGATGACACGAAACCTGGTTATTGCGGGTAATTTCAATATGACCAATGTGGATGAGCTGCTTGAACAGTTGTATGAATTAGGGCAGCATCCCAAGGAAAAAGCAGATACCGTAACTGTATTAGAGAAAATCGGTCATTTTCTCGATGCGGAGAACCAGGAACTATTTGATCGGTTTAAACAAAAGGGATACAGCAATGTCGAGATCAGTACTTTGATTGCCGAGAACCTTGATGTGGCGCGGATCCTGCGAAAATCGGCTAAGACATGGGATGGCGGATACACCATCAGCGGAATATTCGGTCATGGCGATGCCTTTGTGATGCGCGACCCGGCGGGTATCCGGCCTGCCTACTATTACGTAAACGATGAGATGCTTGTTGTGGCTTCCGAACGGCCAGCCATTCAAACGGCTTTCAATGTCAAGTTTGAGGAGATCAACGAGATTAAACCCGGCTACGCGTTGATCGCGAAAAAAGACGGTGCAATTACGGAAGAGATGTTTAGGGAACCGGTGGAGAAGAAATCGTGTTCATTTGAGCGGATTTACTTCTCACGGGGAAGCGACGCGGCTATTTATCAGGAACGCAAACATTTGGGGCGTTTATTGTGCCCGCAGATACTGGAAGCGATCAACCACGATATCAATAACACAGTTTTCTCCTACATTCCGAATACAGCAGAAGTCGCATTCTATGGGTTGGAAGAAGGGATTAATGATTACGTCCGTAAGCTACAGAAGGATACGCTTCTTAATCGGGCCGATAAAATATCGGATGAGGAGCTGAATAAGATGCTCAGCATCAACCCGAGATTTGAGAAGCTCAATATCAAGGATGCCAAGCTGCGGACTTTCATTACACAGGATGCGGACCGGCAGGACATGGTACAACACGTATACGATACGACTTATGGGATCGTGAGAGACCATCAGGATACCATCGTAGCCGTAGATGATTCCATTGTACGGGGTACTACGCTTAAGCAAAGTATTCTCACCATTCTTGACCGTCTTAACCCAAAGAAAATCATCATTGTATCTTCGGCACCCCAGATCCGCTATCCAGATTGCTATGGTATTGATATGTCACGGCTGGGAGAGTTTGTCGCATTTGAAGCGGCGGTCTCTCTCCTTTACAAAAGAGGAATGGGTGAAATCGTCGAAAGCGTTTACAATCGGTGTGTAGCTTCACTGGACCTACCTAAAGATACTGTCCAAAACTACGTGAAAGCCATTTATGAGCCATTTACGGATGAGGAGATTTCCAGGGAAATTGCCGGTATCATCCGGGGTACGCATATCCGGGCGGAAGTCGAAGTAATTTACCAAAAGCTGGAGAACCTCCATATAGCCTGTCCGGACCATAAGGGTGATTGGTATTTCTCCGGGGACTATCCCACACCGGGAGGTAACCGGGTCGTCAACCGTGCGTACATGAACTGGGTAGAGGGAAAGAACGTCAGAGCATATTTCAGTGCATAATGGTGGCCGGGTGAACGGTTGTGGGGGGCGGATTTCAGCTGGCGGCTGAGAACTACATACCGAATAATTCCCTGATTTTCCGTTCGTCTATGGCCATTTGATCCGTCATTTCTTGCATGGACTCAAACCATTGATCATGCCGGATAAAATGGAGAAAATCGATGCAGAGAGTCTTTCCATAGATGTCTGAATGGAAATCGAAAAGGTGTACTTCGATACTTCTGCTGACACCGTCTACGGTTGGACGGGTACCGATGTAGCCCATGCCTTTTACCACCTGTTCGGGAGGATTTGGGCGGTATACGCCGGTATCGATGCTTGCAAGGTCGACAATGGCAGCCTCTACTGCATAAATGCCATAAGCCGGTATGAGCTTGTGGCTTTCCAGCACCTGTAGATTGGCAGTGGGATAGCCGATTTGGCGTCCCAACTGATTGCCACGCACAACTTTTCCGGTCAGCTGAAAGGGGTGCCCCAAGTAGCTGTTTGCCGTCGTAATGTCGCCTTTAATCAATGCTTCCCGGATTTTGGTTGACGAAACGGCAACATCGTTGATGTCCTGCTCGGGAATCTGTTCCACCGAATATCCGTAGATTTCTGCATGATCGAGGAGATCTTTGAGCGACCCGCTCCGGTCTTTTCCAAAGCGATGATCGTAGCCGATGACAATTTTTTTTGTACCGATTTTACCTACAAGCACATCGCGGATGTACGCTTCCGGCGATTGATTGGAAAAATCGCGGGTAAAAGGTGTAATAATGAGGTGGTCAATACCTGCATCGGCAAGCAATTGTACTTTTTCTTCGATATCACTGATGAGCCGCAAGCTGTCGTCTTCGGGATGAAGGATCATCCGTGGGTGAGGAAAGAAGGTAAGCAATACGGTTTCACCACCGATTTCCTTTGCACATTCCTTGAGCGTACTCAGTATCTTCTGATGACCTACATGCACGCCGTCAAACGTACCGATGGTTACCACCGCGTTGTCCAGTGGAATGAAATCCTCAAGGTTTCTATATATCTTCATGTGATGATGCAAAGGTAAAATCCTTGATACAGTTCACCAAATCTGTCACTTGCCAGGCGTCTTCTACACGGAAATCACCGCTTTTCGTCCGTCGTAGTTGGCTCAGATAGGCACCATTGTTCATCGCTTTGCCGAAATCATGTGCCAACGATCGGATATATGTGCCTTTGCTACATACTACCCGGAAGTTTACATCCGGCAAGGAAATGCCTGTTATTTCAAATTCCCGGATGTGTACGCGTCGGGGTTTGACGTCGACCGATTCACCGCGCCGTGCTTTTTCATATACCCGTTCACCGTCTATTTTGACCGCTGAATGGGCTGGAGGAACTTGCTCGATTTCACCCAGGAAGGAGATGGCGGTTTCCCGGATTTGCTTTTCATGAATGGCCGACCAATCGAACCGTTGATCGATCTCCTGTTCAAGGTCATAAGACGGTGTGGTAGCCCCTAGGGTAATGGTGCCTGTGTATTCTTTTTCCTCAGCCTGAAATTCATCGATACGTTTCGTGAATTTTCCGGTACAGACAACCAGTAACCCTGTAGCCAGTGGATCTAGCGTGCCTGCATGCCCGACTTTTACTTTTAGCGGTTTGATTGCATTACGGACTTTCCGTACTACATCGAAACTGGTCCAGCGGATCGGTTTATCGACCAGGATTACTTCGCCTTCGGCAAAGTTAAATTTGCGGCGTATTCCCGATGTCTCCATTACAGAATCTGCAAACTGTGGCCACTCATTAGCATGATCAAGATGACCCCACCCACGATGATGCGGTACCACCCAAACGCTTTGAAACCATATTTAGATACGACACCTATGAACGATTTGATGGCAATGATGGCTACGATAAATCCAATTACATTCCCAATGATGAGCTGGTTTATTTCGATTGTGCTCAATCCATTACCATCGTCAAAATATCCTTTTAGTTTAAGTAATGTGGCGCCAAACATCATGGGTACGGCCAGAAAGAAGGAAAATTCAGCAGCAGCTTTCCGGGTCAGGTTTTGCGTCATGCCCCCCACAATGGTGCTGGCTGACCGCGATGTGCCCGGTATCAAGGCCAGGCACTGAAAGAAGCCTATTTTCAATGCCTGCCAATATGAAATATCGTCTGAGTCATCAATGCTCGGGCGGTTGAACCACCTGTCGACAAACAGCAGTACGACACCTCCCAACACCAATGTGATGCCAACCACGAGTGGGCTTTCAAGCAATCCGTCGATTTCATCGCTGAATAAAACGCCGAAAATGGATGCAGGAATGGCCGCCAACACCAGTTTGTAGTAAAAGGAGAGGGAACGGAGAAACCGGCGGTAATACAGCACCAACACAGATAAGATGGTTCCCAATTGGATGGCAATGGTAAACAGTTTGACAAATGGCGTAGGGGATACCCCCATCAGGGCGGTGGCAATAATCATGTGGCCAGTCGATGAAACCGGCAAAAATTCCGTGAGGCCTTCTACGATGGCCAGCACAATCACTTCGAATAACGTCATTAACTTTTACCGGAATTTTTAGGTTTTATCAAAATGGATACGACACCCAATGCAAAGCCGATGACCACTACAAGGGGAGCCAGGGTGATTTTGGTAAAACTATAGATGTCTTCCGTACCCATCATCAAAATAAATCCGAGGGCGACCACCCCGATGCTCAGTAAAAAAAACTGGTAATTCCGCTTACCAAACACCAAGGATGTGTGTTGTTCCTGCTGTTTTTTTTTATATAGTGACATAAGCTATAATTATCGATACAATTCATTTGATTTCAGCCGTAGGTATTTGCCGACTGCAAAATACGTGCTCAATCCAGAAATCAGAATACCCAACAGGGCTACAATCACAAAGATGGCGATAAATTCAAACCAATTACGAAGGAAGACCAATTCGGGAATTTCCCGTTGCCCGAGGTGCAACGTGAGCAGTAGCAGCAGGATGGCAATCAAGGCACCCAACAGACCATGTAAGATGCCATACCCCAAAAACGGTCGCCTGATAAAACCCTTTGTCGCGCCCACCATCTGCATACTTTTGATGAGAAAGCGCTGCGAATAAATGGCCAGGCGGATGGTGTTGTTAATGAGTGCCACGGCAATGACCAGCAGCAGGGCGGTAAACGCTAGAATAACAATCCCAATGGTGCGTATGTTCTTGTTTACCATATCAATGAGCGACTCCTGGTATACTACTTCTTTAACCATTTCATTGGCAGATACCTTTTTTATAAACGTCTCAATGCTATCAGTGTTTGCATAGTCAGCTTTCAGGTAGATGTCAATGGAAGAGAGCAACGGGTTGTGTCCGAGAAAATCAACAAAATCTTCGCCAAGTTCTTCTGAAAGATTCTTGGCAGCGAGTTCTTTGCTGATGTATTCCGAGCGCAGCACATAGGGATCAGACTCCAGTTGTTTCTGGTAGGCGAGTACATTCCCTTCGGTCACCCCCTCCTTCATGATAATGTTGAGCACGATATTTTCCTTGACATAGTCAGACAGGTTTTTGGCGTGCACAAGCAGCAACCCTAATAATCCCGTCATCAGCAGCACCAGCGCGATGCTGATGACGGTGGATATATAAACAGATTTTGTCTTTTTCGCGGACGTACTTACTTCGTATACTTCCATTTGCCGGATATTAACGTTGCGAAAGTAGTGAATTGCGCTGACAAATTAAAAAATATGCCCCGGTTTATTGCCAGCCGCCGCCCAGCGCTTTGTACAGTGATAATTTGGTAACAGCTTTTTCCCGATGTGTTTTTATGAGGTTTATTTCTGCATCGAGTACATTTCGCTGCGCTGTAATGACATCCAGATAGGTTGCCCGCCCGGCTCTAAATAGTTCATTGGCTGCATACACAGCCTTACGGAGGGCTTCTACTTCCTGAATATTGTGTATACTCCGCTGGTTGAGATAATCCTGAGCTTTCAAATTTGTTTGCACTTCTTTCCAGGCATTTAAGACTGTCTTTTCATAGTCTTGAAAAGCCATTCCATATGCTGCTTTTGCAGCTTCATAGGCCGAGCGGATGCCGCGCTGATTAACTATCGGGGCAGTTAGTCCGCCCAATAAGCCGTAAGCAACGGAAGTGGGAGCCAGGATGAGTTTGCTGATGTCAAACGCCTGGAATCCCACATAAGGGGAGAGCACCAGTGCCGGCATAAATGCGGCCTTTGAGGCCGCTTGGTCCGCCTGGGAAGCAAGCAATTCCAAGTGCGCCTGTCGCACATCGGGGCGGAGTGCTACCAATTGCGGTGTTACACCTGTTGCCAGGGGTTCCGTGAACAAGTTGGTCATCCAACCTGCGGTGTCCCTGCTGATTTGTCCATCGAAACGACCCAATAAAAAATTGAGGTGATTTTCCGTTGCGGAGATTTGCTGGAGCACTTCCTGTTCCTTTCCTTTTGATTGATGAACCACCGCATTGAACTGCTGTATGCCCAATTCATCGGCCCTGCCGGCTTCTTTTTGTACACGAATGATTTCCAACGCATCTTCCTGTAACCCGATGTTTTTCCGCAGAATGGCAAGCTCATTGTCTAATGCCAGTAACTCGTAATAAGCCAAAACTACCTCTTCTATCAGAGAAGTTTGCACGAGTTTCCGGCCTTCATAAGAGGCGAGGAATCGCTGGTAAGCAGCCTGTTTCTGCCTTTTTAGTTTTCCCCATAGATCAATTTCCCACGAGGTGCGTAGCCCAATGAAGTAGTCAGGCAATGGGTCGGGCAGTTTTTCGTCTTCATTGAGGTTTTCCGAAAAATTGGTGTCATAGTTACCAATCCCATCCGGGGTATAAAAACCATATTTCCGTAAGCCCGCTTCGGCCAATGCGTCTACCGATGGAAACATACCGGCCTTTCGGAGTCTTAAATTTGCCCGTGCGATTTCTACCTGCCGGAGTGCGTTCTCCATATCGGGATTGTTGGACAGCGCCGTATCGATCAGGCGAACCAGGTTGGGATCGTTGAAGAAATTACGCCAGCTAACATGGGCGATGCTGGCCGTATCCGTCCCGGTTGTATCTGCGCTGCCCTGGTAGGCAGCAGGTAGTTCACGGTGTTGATGGTCAGGCAATGCCTTATGAGAAGAACAACCCGATGAGAATGCCAAGCAACCGACCACGAGCAGGCTTGCCGCACCCGTTTTTATTTTCTTTTTCTTGTTCGATGCAAAAAGCACATAGAGCCCGGGGATGACGATCACGCCGATGAGCGTGCCGATGATCATGCCACCGACCGCTGTGGTGCCGATGGACCGGTTGCCCAGCGCCCCCGCACCGGAAGCCATGGCTAACGGGATTAGTCCGGCTATGAATGCAAAAGACGTCATTAATATCGGGCGTAAACGAGCAACCGAGCCTTCAATAGCCGCCTGCAACTGCGTAGCTCCCTGTTTACGGCGTAAAATGGCATACTCCACAATGAGAATCGCATTTTTGCCCAATAAGCCAATAAGCATTACGAGGGCCACCTGCGCATAGATGTTGTTTTCCAGCCCCAGGAGCTTGAGGAAAAGAAATGCACCGAATACACCCGCAGGTAAAGACAGGATTACGGGCAACGGCAGCAAGAAGCTTTCGTATTGCGCGGCGAGGATAAGGTATACGAACAACAGGCATAAGGCAAATATGTAAATGGCCTGGTTACCCGAGAGAATTTGCTCACGCGTCATTCCTGACCATTCGATGCCATACCCTTGGGGAAGTATTTCCGCTGCCACCCTTTCTACGGCATCGATGACCTGACCGCTGCTATAGCCGGACGCTGCGTCGCCACTGATGAGCGCTGAACTGAACATGTTGTAGCGTGTTACCTGCTCAGGACCATATACGCGGTTCATCGTTACGAACACCGAATAGGGAACCATTTCACCGCTGTCGTTTTTTACATACAGTTTGAGTACATCTTCCGGTTTTTCGCGGTACCCCGGCCCCGCCTGAACCATTACCTTATACATCTGACCAAACCGGATGAAATTTGTGGCATAGAAACTGCCCATCAACGTCTGCAAGGTGAGCATCGCATTTTCTACACTGACTCCTTTCTTGGCCGCCATATCGTAGTCTACCTCAATGAGATACTGCGGAAAGCGTGGGTCAAACGTTGAAAACGTATTTCCCACTTCCGGGGTTTCCTCCAGTGCATTCATGAAATCAGCAAGTACGTCTGCTGTGCGCTCCAGATTATCCGTGCCTGTACGATCGAGCAAACGAAGCTCAAAGCCACTGGAGTTACCAAATCCCGGTACGGTAGGCGGGGGGAAATATTCGATGCTTGCATCCATCAGGTGTGCGGTACTATCCTGTAACCATGCGATGACATCGGAGACAGACTCCTCGCGGTCCTCCCAAGCCTTCAGGTTGATCATGCCCATGCCGTAAGAAGCGCCGCTCACTTCGGTAACGATGCTGTATCCCGCTAATGTCGAGACCGTTTCTACCGCTTCGTGACATCGGCTGATGGAGTCGATCTGATTGAGCACGGCTACGGTACGGTCGACAGTCGCGCCGGGTGGAGTGGTTACATTGACGTAGATCATTCCCTGATCTTCGGTGGGGATAAAGCCGGAAGGCAGAATGCTGTTAATCCCCCATGTAGCGACGAAAAATGCGGCCAGTAGGCCCAGCGTTAGTACCCGCCTGCCGGCTATCTTACCCACCAAGCCCGCGTAGCGCGAAGAAACGCGGTTATACCAGCTATTAAATCGTTTGAAGAACGAGGCAAGCCAACCTTTGGGAGCGGGTTTTTCATGCGGTGATTTTAGCATAAGGGCACAGAGAGCGGGTGTCAGTGTCAGTGCATTGATTCCGGAGATCACGATGGATGCCGCCAAGGTGAGTGAGAATTGCCGATAAAAGATGCCAACGGGCCCCGAAAGAAATGCAACCGGGATAAATACCGCGGACATAACTAGCGTGATGGCCATGACGGCACCACCGATTTCCTTCATCGCCGCTAAAGTAGCTTCCAAAGGGGGGAGGTGCTCCTCCTCCATCTTGACATGCACCGCCTCGACGACGACAATGGCATTGTCTACCACGATCCCGATTGCCAATACCAGCGCAAAGAGTGTGAGTAAGTTAATCGAAAATCCAAGCAACTGCATGAAAAAGAGTGCCCCGATGAGACATACCGGTACGGCCAACGCAGGGATCAATGTGGACCGGAAGTCCTGCAGAAAAATAAATACGACAAGGAAGACCAGCAGGAACGCTTCAACCAACGTACGGACCACCTCACTGATTGATGCGTCGAGAAAACGCGATACATCGTAGCTGACAGTATATTTCATGCCGGGAGGGAAGGAGGTCTCCTGCAATTCAGCCATGCGTTGTTTAACGTTTTCAATAACTTCCTGCGCATTGGATCCGGGCAGTTGCTTCATCATGATGGAGGCGGATGGCCGTCCGTCGGTGCGGGATTCCATTTCGTAATCCAGTGAACCGAATTCCACGTCTGCGATGTCCCTGATACGCAGGATGGAACCATCGGCATTGGCGCGGATGGGTACATTACGGTATTGATCCGGCTCGGAGAACTTGCCGGGATATCGCAGTACGTATTGCTGCATGTTTACCCGTTGATCGGATCCGATACCCGTTTGGCCGGGAGCCGCTTCTACGTTTTGCGCCCGCAATGCCGCGATGACTTCCTCGCTGGAGATGTCATAGGCGGCCATCCGGTCGGGCTTGAGCCATACGCGCATGGCATAGTCGCGAGCACCCATGATCTGGGCGAATCCCACCCCTTCGATACGTTTCAGCTCCTTGAGGATGTTGATGTCGGTAAAGTTATAGATAAAGCGTTCATCCGCTGTGGGATCATCGCTGAATACATTGAGGTACATCAGCATGCTGTTGACCTCTTTTTCGGTTGTTACCCCTGCTTTAATGACCTCTTCCGGCAATTCATCGAGCACGGTGGTTACGCGGTTCTGCACGTTGACCGCGGCCACATCCGGGTCCGTACCTACATTGAAAAATACCTGAATCAGTGTAGTACCATTATTAGTGGACACGGATGTCATGTAAGTCATTCCGGCCACGCCATTGATGGCACGTTCAAGCGGTATGGCCACAGCGTCCGTACATACCTCGGCGTTCGCACCCGTATAGTTTGCCGTGACTACGACAGATGGCGGCACAATGTCTGGAAACTGGGTGACGGGCAGGGTAAATAACGAGAGTAAGCCGAGTAGCGTAATTAGTAACGATATGACCAGCGACAATACGGGTCTTTTGATGAATGTTTCGAGCATATGGATTGATTCTTGAGTACGTGAGTCTGAAGATGGCGTTATTGCGTTCCGTTAGCGGCCAGTTGATAATCGGCCAAAGAGGTCATCTTTGGCGAAATGGTCATGCCATCCTTGAGATTTTGCACTCCCTCAAACACGATTGTATCACGGGCGCTCAACCCGTCCTCAACCAGGTAATAATGCCCTACACGCGGTCCGGCCCGAAAAGGAGTCATTGCAAGGGTATTGCTTCCCACCACTTTATAAACATAGGTACGGTCCTGGATTTCAAAGACAGATTTTTGATGGACAACTAAGTTTTCACCGTGTTGCATCGGTACGCTTATTTTACCCGATGCACCGTGTTTGATCAGTCCATCGGGATTTGGAAAGAGTGCACGTAGCGAAATAGTTCCGGTTGTTTTTTCAAATTCATTCTCTGCAAATTCAGCTACGCCGGTGTGAGGGTAGGAGGTTCCGTTGGCGAGTGTCAATGTCACCGGTAAATTAACGTCGACCGTGCGTGTGCCGTTATCGGTCACAATACTCAGATATTCCTGTTCTGAGATATCGAAATACGCATAGACTTGACGTAAATCCGAAATCGAAGTCAACAAGGTGCCCTCATCCAATAAGCTTCCCTCTTTCAGCGGAATGCGGTCTATCTTGCCCGCAAACGGTGCCCGGACCAGTGTGTAAGCTAGCTGTGTTTTGGCGTGCTGTAACAATGATTTGGCTTCCTTAATCTTGGATTCGGCGGCGGCCAAATTGGCGGTAGCCACTTCCAGATCTGTTTCCGACACGATATTTTTGTCTACCAGCAGCTTCGTCCGGTTCACTTCCAGGGCCAACGTCTTCGCGTCGGCAATGGCACTTTCAAGGACGGCCTCGCTCCGGGCAACTTCAGCGGCATATTCGGTGTCATTCAGCTTGAAGAGGGGTTGCCCCTGAGAGACTTCGCTGCCCTCATCCACATAGATCTGATCAAGAAATCCGGAGAGTCTACTGCGTATTTCGACGTTCTTAAATGCGATGATATTGGCTATGTAATCTTGGTATATGGTCGTATCCAAGACGCTGACTTCGGCGACGGGTGTTGCCGGAGGCGGCTGCGGATCATTCGACTGACTGCCATCGGCCGCACATCCGCTCAATAGTCCGACGAGTAAACTTGGGGTAATAAGTTTTTGAATCAATATGGTTTTACTATTCATGATATTTTTAATTTATTTCAACATAAAGCCGTGTTCGGGAGGGGCGTCCGAGCATATGCCGCGCCGACCCACCATGGTCTTGTCAAAGCCATCGATGGTTGGCAGCTATTTCCCCCACAATACAATCAGGTTAACTCACGTTGATTGTGGTAACCTGCTGATTGGGAATGCCTAAAAAGGTTTTAATCGAAATAGGAAGGTATAATAGCCGATGAGGCATGAAATCTTTGAGTTAAGCCCCGAACGAACCAACTGATTAAATGTATCAAAGGATGGTAGCGGACTTAGCTCAAGGTTATTTCGCTTTGGAGGTGATATGGAGATCCATTTAGCGGACGCGGGCCGGTAGTCGTCGTGTTGGAGATCTTCCTGTTGGTTTTCTTCTCCGGAGCAAGGGATGTCAAATACATCTTCAAGGATGACTTCTACGATAGGTGTACCATCGATAATTTGGCAAGAATCATCGCCATGTACATGCCCATCCTGATGAAAGATCGTGTTGATGTAAGCAATTAAAAAAAGAAAATACAGCAATCTCGTCAACATAATCGGCCGCGAAAATAGTCAATTTATAAGGATCGTTATAAATTATCTCTTTTTTGTTACTGTGTGCGTCGGTTTTTTAACAATTTCATAATATTGGGATGGTCTTGCCACCGGGGAAGGGCTATTTGAGACATATCACAAAAAGTTGTATTTTCGCCACTCTTATTAAATTTCCGAGATTCATGGATTATCATCATCGCACGATTGAGAAAAAGTGGCAGAAATTTTGGGCAGATAACCACACTTTCCGTGTAGACAATACATCAGCGAAACCAAAATATTATGTATTGGACATGTTTCCCTACCCGTCGGGAGCGGGGTTGCATGTGGGGCATCCATTGGGATACATTGCTTCGGATATTTTCAGCCGTTATAAACGGTTAAAAGGATTCAATGTGCTGCATCCGATGGGATATGACTCGTTTGGCCTCCCCGCTGAACAGTATGCCATCCAAACCGGACAGCATCCGGCCATTACTACGGAAACCAATATCAATCGCTATCGGGAGCAACTGGATAACATCGGGTTCTCGTTTGATTGGAGCCGTGAGGTACGCACCAGCGACCCCACTTTTTATAAATGGACCCAATGGATATTCATGCAGCTTTTCAATGCGTGGTATGACAAATCACAGGATCGTGCGGTGCCCATAGATACCTTGGTGTTGCATTTTGAGGCACAGGGTTCTCAGGGCGTCCAGGCGGTTTGCGATGAGGATGTCCGTCATTTCACTGCCGGCGAATGGCAGGCGTTTACAGACCGTGAAAAACAACAGGAGCTGCTGAAGTACCGATTGGCTTACCTGCGCGAGAGCACCGTCAATTGGTGTGCGGCGTTGGGTACCGTATTGGCGAATGATGAAGTGGTCAATGGTGTATCTGAACGGGGTGGTTATCCCGTTGAGCAAAAGAAAATGATGCAATGGAGCATGCGCATCACGGCCTATGCCGAGCGCCTGCTCAAGGGCCTGGAAACCATCGATTGGCCGGAACCCTTGGTCGAGATGCAACGCAATTGGATCGGGAAGAGTGTGGGAGCGAGCGTACGTTTTGGTGTCCCTATTTTGGGCGAAGACCCATACATCGAAGTATTTACGACACGGGTGGACACCATCTACGGGGTAAATGCATTGGTACTGGCGCCGGAGCATGAGTTGGTGGGTGCGTTGACCACCGATGGACAAAAGGCAGAAGTGGAAGCCTATATTGCGCAGACCAAAAAGAAATCCGAACTCGACCGTATGGCAGACGTTAAAACGGTTTCGGGCGCGTTTACGGGCAGCCATGCCGTCCATCCACTTACCGGAAAGGACGTGCCGATCTGGATTGCCGATTATGTACTGGCTGGATACGGCACGGGAGCAGTGATGGCAGTGCCTTCGGGCGATCAGCGGGATTACCTATTTTCAACCCATTTCAGATTGCCAATCATTCCCATTTCGGATGCCCAACAGCTGGATGGCCAGGCTGACCCTACCAAGGAAGGACGCTACATCAACTCAGGTATCATCAACGGGATGACCTATCGGGAGGCTGTGGATACGCTGATTGCAGAGCTGGAAGCGATCGGGGCGGGTAAGGCAACCATCAACTACCGGATGCGCGATGCGATCTTCGGTCGCCAACGTTATTGGGGCGAACCGGTGCCGGTATATTTCAAGGATGAGTTGCCGCAGTTGATCGATGCACATGAACTGCCGTTATTGCTTCCCGAGGTAGACAAATACCTGCCTACAGAAAGTGGGGAACCACCTTTGGGACGCGCTAAGAATTGGAAATACCAAGGCACCTTCGAATACGAGTTAAGTACCATGCCTGGATGGGCAGGATCGAGCTGGTATTGGTACCGGTATATGGATGCGCAGAATGCCGAGGCATTTGCTTCGCAGGAGGCCATCGGTTACTGGCGTGATGTAGACCTTTATATCGGCGGTTCGGAACACGCTACCGGGCACCTGTTATACAGCCGCTTTTGGAACAAGTTCCTCAAAGATATGGGGTATGTGATTGAAGAAGAACCTTTCAAGAAGCTCATCAACCAGGGGATGATTCAAGGGCGGAGTAATTTCGTATACCGGGTGCTGGATGAGGAAGGCAAGGGAACCAATACCTTTGTATCTTATGGGCTGAAAGACCAATACCGAACAATTTCCCTGCATGTCGATGTGAACATCGTTACCAACGATGTGCTCGATCTGGATAAGTTCCGGAAATTCCGGCCGGATTTTGCAGACGCGGAATTTATTCTCGAAAACGGCAAATACCTCTGTGGCCACGAGGTGGAGAAAATGTCGAAATCCAAGTACAATGTCGTAAATCCCGACGATATCATCGAACAATACGGGGCGGATACCCTGCGTATGTACGAGATGTTTCTCGGCCCGTTGGAGCAAAGTAAGCCCTGGAATACCAATGGCATTGAGGGAGTCTATAAATTCCTCCGGAAATTCTGGAAATTGTTTCACGATGGCGAGGGTAACTTTGTTGTTAGTGACGAGGCGCCCAGTAGGGCTGAATTGAAAGCACTGCATAAAATCATCAAGAAAGTTGAGGACGACATTGAACGGTTTTCATTCAACACATCGGTATCGTCGTTTATGATCTGCGTCAATGAGCTGACAGATCTCAAATGCAACAAGCGCGCTATTTTAGAGCAACTGTGTATCGTATTGCAGCCCTACGCGCCACACATTACCGAAGAGTTATGGGAACTGCTTGGTCATGCACCCGGTACGTTGTCCAATGCAAGCTATCCGGCATTTAATCCGGATTACCTGGTGGAAAGTGAATTTGCGTATCCGGTGTCTGTGAATGGAAAAACACGAACGAACCTTACGCTGCCACTTGACCTGGCACAATCGGATGTTGAAAAGGCGGTGCTGGCAAACGAGGACGTGCAGCGTTACCTGGAGGGCAAGCCCGTGAAGAAAGTGATTTACGTGAAGGGGAGGATCGTGAACGTGGTTGTGTAAATCCATCTGCTTGACAACTTGACAAAAAAAGACTATTTTTGAAAGAAGTTTTAACAAAAATAACGTGTCGCCATGAAAACAATGACGGTTGGTGAGTTTAAAACGCATTTTTCTGAAGTGCTTGAACAAATAAAGTCGGGTGGTGAGATTGCCGTCACGTATGGTAAGTCGAAGGAAATCATTGGATATTTTGTGCCTAAATCTGCTAAAGCAAGTAAAAAGCGCAAGTTGGGTATACTGAAAGGAAAGGCATCAGCCTCTTTTAGCCCAGATTTTCAGATGACTACAGAAGAGTTTCTTGCCTTATGACTTATCTGCTGGATTCCCATACATTTATTTGGTCTGTTATTGATCCTGTAAAGTTACCCACCAACGTTTCGGATATCCTGGAGGACCCTCATCAATCCATATTTATTAGTTCTATCAGTTTTTGGGAGATAGCGCTTAAATATGCATTGGGAAAATTGCAACTAAACGGGGTGGAACCCATTGAGTTTCCGTCGTTGGCAAAGGAAGTGGGCTTCGATATTCTTCCCTTGGATTCCGCAGAAGCCTCAACCTATCATTTATTACAGGCCGATTGGCATCGGGATCCTTTTGATCGTATGTTAATCTGGCAAGCCATCCAACAGAAGATGGTTTTTATCAGTGCGGATAAGAATGTGGCTAAGTATCAATCCGTGGGGTTAACGGTATTATGGTAATAGGTAAGATAAGGCTCCGATGATAATGCGCAACCAATTTACACATATGAATAAACTATCTCTTGTAAATAAACTACATCTTGCGGTCGGCGTGTTTCTGCTGTTGGGAAATTTAGTGTCGGCCCAAACCAAACGGTTGGATCTGGAGCAGTCGCTCGGTCTCAAGCCTTCACTTACCAAGTCCATCAACACGGTCAGTGGTTGGGCAGATGCCCAACATTACATTGAATACGATGCACAAAACGGTCAGGTATTTCAGGTACATGTTAAAACCGGCGAGCGCAGACGGTATACACCACCGCCGACCAGTGACGTGGAGGTGTTTATGCAGGACAACGATATTTTTATCCGGCACGGGGTAGGGGCACCCAAGCAATTAACCCACTCGCCCGAAACAGCGGAAAAGAATCCTACGTTATCACCGGACAACCGGTATGTTGCATTTACGCGCAGCAACGACCTATATGCGGTATCCGTAACGGATGGCCGTGAAATCCGGTATACTTCAGACGCAACCGACGTTATATACAACGGTTGGGCTTCGTGGGTATATTTTGAGGAAATTTTGGGGCGTGCTTCCCAATACCGGGCGTTTTGGTGGGCACCCGATAGTAAATCCCTGGCATTTATGCGGTTTAACGACACGCGTGTGCCGATGTTTCCGATCTATAACGCCACGGGGCAGCATGGCTTCCTGGAGCAAACCCGCTATCCGAAAGCAGGTGACCCGAATCCCGAGGTACGGGTAGGGTTTGTACCGGTGGAAGGGGGAAAGGTGGTTTGGGCCGACTTCGATGAAAATGCCGATCAGTATTTCGGGCAACCGTATTGGAGTTACAATAGTGGAAACCTGATGGTTCAGTGGATGAACCGCGACCAGACCGATCTGAAATTCTATCAGGTAGATCCTGCCACCGGAAACAAACGGGAAATTTATCATGAGCATCAGGATTCCTGGATCGACCTGAGTCACGAAGAGCGGATCACTTACCTTCAAGACAATAAACATTACATACTGAAGAGCGATAAAACCGGTTGGGCGCATTACTATTTATACACGCTGGATGGTACATTGATCAATCCGATCACCTCGGGGAAGTGGCAGGTTTCTTCGCTGGAGTTGGTGGATGAAAAAAACAAGGTCGTTTATTTTACCGCACGCAAGGAACATTCTACGACCGTAGACTTATACCGGGTAGATTACGACGGGAAAAACCTGAAACGGCTTACCTTCGGCGACTATACCCATCAGGTAACAGTAGCGCCTGATGGCAAGCATTTCATCACGACCTATTCCAATGTAAGCACACCACCCAAGATCGCATTGCTGGATAACAAAGGCAAGTTTATAAAAGAACTAGCCGACAGCAAAGCAGCTGATTTTGATAGCTATCTTTTCGCGAAGACAGAAATGATCACCATCCCTACGCCGGATGGATACCAACTGCCTGCTGTCATCACGTGGCCTACCGATTTTAACGAGCAACATCCCTATCCTGTCATTTTCAGTATTTACGGCGGTCCCGATGCGGGTACCGTGAGCAATACCTGGAAAGGCACAGCTAACCAGCATTGGGCCAACGAGGGGATTATCCAGATCAGTGTGGACCACCGTGCGTCCGGTCATTTCGGCAAAGAAGGCGTAGCCTTGATGCACCGCAACTTGGGTCATTGGGAGATGATTGACTACATCACTGCTGCCAAGTGGCTTAAAAGCAAGCCGTGGGTAGATCCGCATAAGTTGTTGATCACCGGTCATAGCTACGGTGGGTACATGACCTGCCTGGCGCTGACCAAGGGAGCCGATTACTTTGACTTTGGCATTGCCGGTGCGCCCGTAACCAGTTGGGAATTGTACGATACCCATTACACGGAGCGGTACATGGATACCCCACAAGACAATCCGGAAGGATATAAGAAAGGATCCATTTTGACTTATGTAGATCACTACAAAGGGGTACTGCGCATCATGCACGGTGATATTGACGATAATGTACACCTTCAAAATACGATCCAACTTGTGGATGCACTGACTAACCGCGACCGGCCGTTTGAGCTGATGATCTATCCCGGGAGCCGGCATGGTTTTTCGCGTGAAAAGTCGGCTTATGACCGCAGGGAACGGTACCGATTTTACTATCAGTACCTGTTGGAGAAACCGGTGCCGGCAGGGCTGAGGTAGCTAATTAAATGAGTATTTTTTAAATCCACCTTTTTTCAACTGCCAACGAGATCGGTTCGACAACGAGATCAGTTTGATCAAGCTACACGCCTGTATTTTACCTAGGATGTTTTTGCGGTGCGTGGCGACGGTCAGCGAACGGATGAACAAGGCAGCGGGGGTTAATTCCATGTCATCGGGCGGGAATTTTCCATCGGATAATTCCGTGATGGATGGTATATAATCGTTACCCGCCGCTTCGGGGGATCGGTAGTATATCGCGTGTCAGTGTGTTTCGGTCGATCAGTATGCAATTGTCGATTGCTCCCGCATTGGCTTAAAAATTACCTGACGTTCGGTATTTAATCCGACGAATAGCAATTGTAATTTTGGGATTGTGAGTTTGTACATTATTTTAGCTGCTAATGCGTAGGAAGATAAATTATTATTTGTTCCTGTTGACCGTATGTATCTGTGCGGCCTCGGAGGTCCGTGCAGGCGAGATCAAGCCGGTGCTGATCGATTCGGCAGCTACTTACCGTCTCAATGGTTATGTAAACTATTATATAGACAGTACGCTGAACGCAACTCCTGAAGCGGTATTAAGCTTTGCAAATCAGGGGCGGTTTATGGATATTAATGGCGATGAATATGTCAGTTTAGGGTATACGGATTTGTATCATTGGGTGATCATCAAACTTGAAAATACCCTTCCGGATCCTACGGATTTATTTCTGTCGATACCCATTCCGAGCATTAACCGGATGGAGCTTTATCGATGCCATGGGGGCGATGATGTGCCTGACCTGATAAGCACGACCGGCGACCGGCTGCCGTTTGCCGAACGCCCATGGCCCATTCGGGATTTTATGTTTCCAATCCGGTTAACTGGCCATGAAACCACCACATTGCTGTTGAAGATTGACAAACGTGGCCAGAATTTTGTATTCAAGGCCAAACTGGGTAAACCGGAGGCGATTTTGCAGGAGGATATTCCGATCTATGCAGCATTTGGTTTTTATGCCGGAATATTTGCCTTTGCCCTATTGTTTAATATCCTTATGTACCTATCTGTAGGGGATCGCATCCACCTGTATTATTCGCTGTATATCTTTATTTCCGTAATCCTGGTACTTGACGAAGTGGGATTGACCAAAGAGTGGCTGTTTCCAAATTTGGGGCGGTTTCACGATTACGTCAAATATGTCAGCGGTATACTGGGCTGTGGCCTGCTTATCCAGGTAATGCAACTGTTTACCAATCAGCATGCGGGGAATAGCAGGTTGTACCACCTGACTAATTTTTACAAGTATTTTATTTGGACAGTAGGGATGGTTCCTGTTTTTGCGATGCTGTTTCCCATTAATATGCAGCTCGAACGGACATTTTTCTTTTCCGTCAACTTATTGGTGATGTTTTCGTTAGTGGTCATTGTGGTTTGTGTTATCGAGCGCATCCGGGGCGGTTTCATACTTGGCTACTACTACTTGCTGGCAGTTTTACTACTGATTGTCGGTGCAGCTAACTACATTCTGCAGGTTATGGGGGTAGTGGGGGCACAGTTGCTCAAACCCAACGGGATTACCATTGGGTTTGCTGCAGAGGTGATCATCCTTTCTTTTGCGCTCACCCAACGTTATAATTTTCTGAAGCGTGAAAAGGCACAACTCAAGAAAGAAAACGACCGTATCAAGATGCAGTCTGTTCGGCAGGTATTCCAGGCACAGGAAGATGAGCGGGACCGACTGGCGAAAGATCTGCACGATGATTTAGGAGGTACGCTTTCGGTTATCCGGCTCAAAGTGACTGATTTTCAGCAGAAAATCAACGGTTTGCAATCGGATGAGCGCGAGGCCTACGAGGAAACAATCCGGTTGATTACCCGGGCGTGCGACGACCTCCGCGAGATATCGCATAGTCTCAAGCCTAAATTTTTCCTGGAAAATGGCCTTATCGGCACCATTCAAGAGCGACTTTCTATCTTAAATCGGGTCAGTGTTGTTAATTTCGATTTCGTTTATCAATATACAATACGTTTGGATCCTGAAGTCGAGTTGTCCATTTATCGCATCGTCAATGAGCTTATTAATAACGTGGTGAAGCATTCCTGTGCGACACAAGCCACCGTTCAACTGGTGGAATCGGCAGACGAACTGGTCATTACCGTAGAAGACAATGGAATCGGATTTGAAGGCAGCGAAACTGCTGGAGGCATCGGACTGAAAAACGTGTATTCGCGCGTTCAGTATCTCGGAGGCCGCTATACGATCGACTCCAATAAAAACGGAACCACCATTACCCTAGAGATACCCCTGCAAAATCATGGAAATCAATCATGCTGAACCAAAAATAAGCCTGTTGCTGGTAGATGACCATCAGCTCTTTATCGATGGCTTACGTTCTATCCTGGATAAACACACGCATTTCTCGGTGTGGCGTACTGCGCGTGATGGGCGGGAAGCCCTGCAACTGTTACAGCACCATACGCCCGATGTGGTGATTATGGACCTGAACATGCCGCGCATTGATGGACAACAGGCTGCAGCCAAAGCCCTGTCTATGCACCCTGGTTTAAAAATCCTGGTGGTTTCCATGTACTATACGACGTCGCTGCAAGCATCCCTGGAGACAATGGGCGTAGCCGGCTTTATACCGAAAGATTCAGATGCAACGGTGCTGATCCAGGCTATCGAAAAAATCCACGGGGGTGGCCATTATTTCTCGATCGATCCCAACCGACAGATGAAGGACGACGACAGCGGGCAGAAAAGTATTCGGCAAAAATACAACCTCACCAAGCGGGAAGTAGAAATTATCCGGTTAGTAAGGCAGAATAAAACTACGCAGGAGATCGCTGAGCTGCTTTTTGTCAGCCCATTTACCATCGAAACACACCGAAGAAACATCTGTACCAAGCTGGATATCAAAGGAAATAATGGCCTACTACTCTTCGCGCAGCAACACTTAGATATCTGACGGCAGAAAATACACTAAAATAGGTATTGACCAGAAGCTGTTTTTTGCGTCTCTTTGTAGTAAACGAACTTCTTGTATCGTGACGGCCCTCGCTACCTATGGCTGCAAAGATTATTATTCAATGCTTGCGATGAAGTCGGTTGAGGACTTGGCCTATTGAGGCGTATATTTTAGTAATTAACAGTTAACGGATACGCTACCATGAATAAAACTAAAGTGAATGAAGCCGCGATGATGAGTGCCATTAAAGCATCTGAATGCGGAAAACGGGTAAGTGAGATTTGTAGGGAACTGGGCGTACACCGGAGTACGTTTTACCTATGGAAAAAAAAGTATCTCCGCATCCGGGAGTCGGAGCAGAATTTGTTGAACAAACAGGAAGCGGAAAATTTGCGCCTTAAACAACAACGGTCGGCATTGGAATCAAATACAAGCATCATTGCCAAGCTGTTGCTATCCTAATTTATCAATGAATTGAAATTTTATCTTGCCGCTTGCAAGTGAAGTCAAATTTCTCTATGTTTGCAATCCGTAAAACGGGGGGTTAGCTCAGTTGGCCAGTGCGTCCCGACAGGGGCGGGAAGGTCAGCGGTGAGTTAGATCACAGAAAAAACAAGGGGGTTTAGCTCAGCTGGCTAGAGCGCTTGCATGGCATGCAAGAGGTCACCGGTTCGAATCCGGTATCCTCCACTTGATTATCAGGCACTTATGAAACATCATAGGTGCCTTTTTTTCTCAGTACCCTCCAGCATTTAATTTTGTGTATTTTTAGTCGATTCAAAGGTGCAAAAGTGTTTCCTTGCGATAAGAGTCTTATAAAATCTTGTATCTTTAACGTATAAATTCCGGTTATCTCCATGAGCCGGTTACGAAAGAAGAAGAAAGCGAAAAGAAGCCTGTGTCCAAAAACAAAAATGTCAAAAATAAAAGAAACGTCAACGAATTTTGCCAACAAACAGGTACTATCCAAAGAATGCTTAGAGGTGTATGCTCGCAATCTGATTGGCGGTCAATAGTCCTTGCCTATCTGTTATGCGCTGATTAGCGGAAAATTACGGTTTGGCGAATTGAAAAGATGTTTACTTAATATAACCGAGCGAATGCTCACGTTACAATTGCGAAAATTGGAAGAAAATAAGATCGTCAAACGGACGGTTTATGCAGAAGTTCCATCGCGGGTAGAATACGAACTGACACCGATTGGGCATGAATTGAAACCGATTATCAAAGAACCCGAAAAGTGGGGCAAAAAGCATAAAGCCCTCTGATTTCAATAATCCCAAACCCGTTTGGCTGCAGCTTGCCATTTCCAATGCGGAAGAAGCAACGAATTATTTGAAATCAAATGGTGTGAATCCTGCTACGAAATTGAGGAACTACCTGAAAACATGCATTTGATTACCGACTCCAGCAGGCACAGTTTTACCAGAAGAGATCCGTGCTGTTTCTGGATTGCCAGATTTGCGAGCGGCGAAACATAGAATTATAGCCATAATTCCCCGCTGATGGGCCAGACGATTGCAATTCCTCCGAAAACGAAGAGTTTTTTTTAACCCTACTTTACAGGAAGCAGAAATCTCTGGTGCCTTCTTCAGGCAGTGAGGCGAACGGGGGATCCGATAAACAGTTCGCATTTGAGCACAACCTGAAAGAGATTATTGCCTATTCCAATACCCGGAAAAAAGGCAGTCTAGCGCAGCATGAACAGTTGGATATATCACGGCAGGGACCAACAATAAGCCCGCACAAACAGGTCCGTAAGTAAACAAACTTGCCATAGACGTGATGGACGGGATGTTCCAGATGTCGGCTTCCAACATGGAAGCCTTGGGCAGTGCAATAAAGAGTTTTTGGATAAGGGGACTGTCCCAGATAAACAGTAGGTAAGGTATACGCCCTATTTTCCAAAAGGTCTTAAGCGGCTCGACGGAAAAACCGTTACAATCAGGGGGTACATGGTGCCCATAGAGCCCATACGCCATCACCGTACTTTCCTCCTGTCGGTGCTTCCCGTCTACCAGTGCATGTTCTGTGGGCAGAACGGTATCCCCCCAATGGTACAGGTATTCCTCGCGGATGGCAGTAAGCGCCAGTTCTCCGAGGATCCGGTTATCGTCAGGGGTGCTGTATTTCTGAATGCAACGGATGGCGATTCAGCGGAAATCCAATTGAGAGATGCCATTGTAGGGGGCGGAAAGGAATGAAACAAATATTGTAA
>Ga0207868_1000393_pt1 | contig 49569 bp, 41 predicted proteins | sample Passage237B_FD_187370 | JGI IMG/M metagenome (GOLD analysis project Ga0207868, IMG submission 187370) | Cellulose adapted compost microbial communities from Newby Island Compost Facility, Milpitas, CA, USA - Passage2 37B (SPAdes) (version 3) ... | reverse complement strand
GAGCGTTACCCGGCGCATCGGCAAAGTGATCGCCGCCAACCCTGACGCCGGCAACGAAAGCCAATCCCTGCTCATCGGAGGAGAGGCCTTCTTCAGCGGACTGGCCTCGGCCATTCCCAATGACCCCGGGGTGGACAAGCGGATCTTCACCGGGGTCGACTTCCTCTTCACGGTGGCCAACGAGGATTTCAACACCTTCCTCTCCCTAAGCGAACCGGTATCGGGGATCATCGAGGACCGCCCCTCGTGGTCCAACATCGAAGGTGCCTACGGCATCTGGGGAAGCCGGTTTACGAAGCAAGTGGGTAAGCGCTTGGTGCTGAAGAAGCTCAACGATGCCACCACGAACGAGCTGATGAACGGCCCGTACACCGCCGACCGCCGGTTCTGTTCCGGCTTCCACGCCGGCCCGCCCTACGGCTGCAACTGACCGGAAGCGCCATTTTGACACATTCCGAAGCCCGCGCCAGTCGCGGGCTTCTTCGTTACGTGGCAGTTCCGGGCATCTTGCAGGGCCATGGCATGTGGCTTGACAGGGCGGGTGCGACCTATTTCCAAGGCCAAGACCTTAGACCTACACGACAATGAGCAAGATCATCGGTATAGACCTGGGCACCACCAACAGCTGCGTGGCCGTGATGGAAGGCAACGAGCCGGTGGTGATCGCCAACAGCGAAGGCAAACGCACCACCCCCAGCGTGGTGGCCTTCATCGAAGGTGGTGAACGCAAGGTGGGCGACCCCGCCAAGCGCCAGGCCATCACCAACCCCGTGAACACCATTTTCTCCATCAAACGCTTCATGGGCAATACCTATGAAGAGGACAAGGACGAGATCGAACGGGTGCCCTACAAGGTGGTGCGTGGCAGCAACGGCATGCCCCGCGTGGCCATCGGCGACCGGGAATACACCCCGCAGGAGATCAGCGCGATGATCCTGCAGAAGATGAAGAAGACCGCAGAGGACTACCTGGGCACCACCGTGAGCGAGGCCGTGATCACCGTGCCCGCCTACTTCAACGACGCGCAGCGTCAGGCCACCAAGGAGGCCGGCGAGATCGCGGGCCTGAAGGTGCGCCGGATCATCAACGAGCCCACCGCGGCCGCTCTGGCCTACGGCCTCGACAAGAAGAACAAGGACCAGAAGATCGTGGTGTTCGACTGCGGCGGTGGCACCCACGACGTGAGCGTTCTTGAGCTCGGCGACGGCGTGTTCGAGGTGAAGAGCACCGACGGCGACACCCATTTGGGCGGCGACGACTTCGACCAAGTGATCATTGATTGGCTGGCCGATGAGTTCCAGAAGGACGAAGGCCTCGACCTGCGCAAGGACCCCATGGCCCTGCAGCGCCTGAAAGAGGCCGCCGAGAAGGCCAAGGTCGAGCTGAGCAGCACCACCAGCAGCGAGATCAACCTGCCGTACATCATGCCGGTGAACGGCATCCCCAAGCACTTGGTGCGCACCCTTACCCGCGCCAAATTCGAGCAGCTGGCCGACCACCTGATCAAGCGCACCCTCGCCCCCTGCGAAAGCGCGCTGAAGAACGCCGGCCTCACCGTGAAGGACATCGATGAAGTGATCCTGGTGGGTGGTAGCACCCGCATCCCGGCGATCCAGGAGGCCGTGAAGAAGTTCTTCGGCAAGGAGCCCAGCAAAGGCGTGAATCCCGACGAGGTGGTGGCCATCGGTGCCGCGATCCAAGGCGGTGTGCTCACCGGCGAGGTGAAGGACGTGCTGCTGCTGGACGTGACCCCGCTGAGCCTGGGCATCGAGACCATGGGCGGCGTGATGACCAAATTGATCGAGGCCAACACCACGATCCCCACCCGCAAGAGCGAGGTGTTCAGCACCGCCAGCGACAACCAGCCCAGCGTGGAGATCCACGTGCTGCAGGGTGAACGCCCCATGGCCGCCGGCAACCGCACGATCGGCCGCTTCCACTTGGACGGCATCCCGCCGGCCCGCCGTGGTGTGCCGCAGATCGAGGTGACCTTCGACATCGACGCCAACGGCATCCTGAACGTGAGCGCGAAGGACAAGACCACCGGCAAGGAACAGAGCATCCGCATCGAGGCCAGCAGCGGCCTGAGCAAGGAGGACATCGAGAAGATGAAGAAGGAGGCCGAGGCCAACGCCGACGCCGACAGGAAGGCCCGCGAGCGCGTGGACAAACTGAACGCCGCCGACAGCCTGATCTTCCAGACCGAGAAGAGCCTGAACGAGTACGGCGACAAGATCCCCGCCGACAAGAAGAAGCCGATCGAGGATGTGCTCAACCGCTTGAAGGACGCCCACAAGGCCCAGGACGTGGATGCCTGCGAGAAGCTCACCGCCGAACTGAACTCCGTGTTCGCCGCAGCCAGCGAGGACATGTACAAGGCGGCCCAGGAGGCGCAGGCCAACGGTGGGGCCCAAGGCAACGCCGACGGCTCCGACGCCGAGGTGACCGATGTGGACTTCGAGGAGGTGAAGGACGACAAGAAGTAAGCCTCCGACCTACGCATGCGAAAAGGCCCGCGAGATCGCGGGCCTATTTCATGTGTTCCTCGGAGCGCTCAGCGCACGGTGGCCACGCGACCGTCGACATGGTCCTCCTCGCGCACCAAGGTGCCGTCGGGAGCGTAATACTTCCACGTGCCCACACGACGCGTGTCCATGCGCACACGGTCGTAGCGCGCGCGGCCCACCGACCGCAGCGACCCGCCAGGGTGGTACTCCTTCTGCTCGAACTCGATCCGCTTCTTGTCGACCAAGGCCAGCGTGCTCACCGGCGTGCCATCGCCCGCGAACAGGTCCATGCGGATGAAGTAGGGGTCCTTCCGGTGGCGTTGCTCGGCATAGCGCAGCACGCCGTCCACGTAGTAGTCCTTGTACTCATAGGCCACACCGTCGGCGAAGCGGGCCTCGGAGCGCAATTGCCCGTTCGGATGCCAGGTGCGCTGCACGCATTTGATGGCATCCAACGCCTTGAAGTCGCGCTCCACGGTGCCGTCGGGATGGTAGTTCTTGAACACCAGCAGGCGGCCGTACTCGTAGTAGCCCTTGTGCATCGGCGTGCCGTCGGGATAATGGTCCACCACCTGCCCCGAGCAGGGTGAGTTGCCGCACAGCCGGATGGAATCGCCGCCCATCGCCTTGATGTAGTGGCGATAGCGCTCGAGCTCGGGCGCGGGGTCGGGACCGGGATCGCCCATGGCGTATCCGTCGGTATCGAGCAGTACCGCGAACGTATCGTCCTGAGCGAACGCGGAGCAGCAGAAGACCAAGGCAAGGAGGGAGAGCGAACGTGCACCCATGGACCGTTCAACGGCCTGGAGCACCAAGAGGTTCCCTCGCGCTACGGCACGTCGGGATAAAGAAGGTACTTTGCGCGGATGCGACGGAAGCTCTCGAGCCCGTCCTTCCACGTGGCGCGGATCGTCTCTTCATCCTCGCCGGCCTGGATGCGCTCTCGCACACGGGCCGTGCCCATCAACTTGTCGAAGAAGGGCGTGAAGAAGGAGGCCTTGTCGGGTGCCGCCTCGTACATGCCGATCACCCAGTGCAGGCGCAGTTTGCGGTCCATGCGGCTTTGGAAGCTGCCATACTCGCGCAGGTCGATCCCCCGGCATTCCTTCCCGAGGTGCGGTGGTGTTCTGGCCCCGGCCACCGAGCGCGGCGTGAAGGTGAACGTACCCAGGGTGCCACCCGGCAGACCGATGCATTGGAACGGATGGTCGGTGCCCCGGCCCACGCTCACCAGCGTGCCCTCGAACAGGCCGAGGGAGGGATACAGGTACACCGCCGCCATGTTGGGCAGGTTGGGCGAAGGGCGAACGGGCAGTTCGTAGATGGTGGCATGGTCGTAACCCTCGCAGGGGACCACGGTGAGGTCGCAACGCACGGCGTTCTTCAACCAGCGCTCGCCATTGATCATCTGTGCATACTCCCCGATGGTCATGCCGTGCACCACCGGAACGGGATGCATGCCCACGAACGAGGTGTACTTCTGCTCCAGCAACGGACCATCCACGTAGAAGCCGTTGGGGTTGGGGCGGTCGAGCACGATCACCTTCCGGCCCTGTTCGGCGGCCGCCTCCATCACATAGTGCAAGGTGCTGATGTAGGTGTAGAAGCGCACGCCCACATCCTGGATGTCGAAGAGCAGCACGTCCACATCGGCGAGCTGGACCGCAGTGGGTTTCTTGTTCGCGCCGTAGAGCGAGATGAGGGGCAGGCCGGTGCGGGTATCCTTCTCATCCTTCACCTGTTCGCCCGCATCGGCCTCGCCGCGGAAGCCGTGCTCGGGCGCGAACACCTTCACCACCTGCACGCGCAGGGACAGCAACGAATCCACCAGGTGCGTGCGGCCGATCATGCCGGTGGCATTGGTCACCACCGCCACACGTTTCCCAAGGAGCAAGGGCAGGTACGCCTGCGTGCGTTCAGCACCCACTCGCACCTCGCCGGTGTGCAGCGGGAGCTGAACGGCGTGGGAAGGCATCACCTGCGCATTGAGCGGCCCGACCGCCAGCAACAGGCAAGCTATCTTCGCCAACAGCACGCCCAGAGCGCCCTCCGTGAGCTTCGCGCATTTCATCGCCCGCCGCATCCTCCGCTCGCCCGAGCAGGGAACGGACCGGTTGTCGCGCCCCATCGTGGGGATCGCCGTGATCGGCATCGTGTTGGGCATGGCCGTCATGATCATCACCGTGGGCATCACCACCGGGTTCCAGCGTGAGGTGCGCGCGAAGGTAACCGGCGCGGGAGCGCACATCCAGATCGGTGCCATCGGCCAGACCGACCCCAAGGAAACGCCTCGCATTCCGATCGCCCAGTCGTTCTATCCCTGGCTGGATACGGTGCCGGGCGTGGCGCATATCCAGATCCATGCCACCAAACCGGGCATCATCGAGACCGAGAACGACATCGAAGGCGTGGTGGTGAAGGGCGTGGGCGCCGACCACGACTGGGCCTTCCTGCGCAAGCAACTGATGGCGGGCAGTGTTCCGGCCATCGGCGACAGCGCCCGGCCGATCGACATGCTGCTCTCGCAATACCTGGCCGACCGGCTGCGGATCTGGGTGGACGACACGATCACCGTGTACCTGGTGAAGGGCCGCGACGACATCCGTCCGCGCAAGTTCCGTGTATGCGGCCTCTATCGCACCGGGCTGGAGCAGATCGACCATCAACTGGTGTACACCGATATCGGCCACCTGCAACGCTTCGCACAATGGGGCTTGAAGGCCGAATTGATGGTGTACGACAGCGTATCCACGAAAGGCATCCTGATCGAAGGGATGGCCTTCGGCGGCGACCGGATCCACACGTACAGCTGGCCCGGCACCGACCTCGCAGGCAAGGGACCGCACTGGATCGCGGCCGACCGCGACACCACCATCACGCTGGTGGTGAGCGATGCAGACCGCACCATTCCCGACACCGCCTGGGTGCGGATCGCATGGGCCGACACCGCCCACGACGGCAGGATCATCGCCCATCCGTTCGCCACCATCGAGCGTGGCGGCAGCGGTGGAAGCCACACCAAGTACGCCGGCGGCTTCGAGGTATTGCTCGACGACATCGCCGACATGGCCGTACTGGACGAGCGCATCTACCGTGAGCACCTGCCGGTGGGACTGCGTTCGCTGAGCGCGCGCGACCGCTTCCCCGAGATCTTCGCGTGGCTCGAGCTGCTCGATACCAACGTGGTGGTGGTGTGCGTGCTGATGGTGATCGTGGCCATCATCAACATGACCAGCGCTCTGCTGATCATCATCCTTGAACGCACCAACATGATCGGCACGCTGATGGCGCTGGGAGCCACCAACGGCGCGATCCGTCGCATCTTCCTGATCGATGCCGCGTACATCCTGGGCACAGGCATCCTGATCGGCGATGCCGTGGGCGTGGGCGCGGCCCTGCTGCAGCGCCACTTCGGCCTGGTGCACCTGCCCGTGGAGAGCTACTACGTGGACGTGGTGCCGGTGGACCTGAGCATCACCGCGATCGCCCTGCTGAACATAGGCGTGCTGGTGGTGTGCGTGCTGGCCCTGGTGCTGCCGAGCATGCTGGTCACGCGGATCGCGCCGGCCCGCGCCATCCGCTTCGACTGATCACACGATGTTGACCTCGCGCTCGAGCTCCACGCCGAAGCGCTCGCGTACCGAGCGCAGCACGTGCGTGCTCAGGTCATGGATGTCGCGGCCCGTTGCCCCGCCGCGGTTCACGAGCACCAGCGCCTGCCGGTCGTGCACACCGTGCGTGCCCAGCGAATAGCCCTTCAACCCCGCCCTCTCGATCAGCCACCCCGCGGCCAGCTTCACCAGGCCTTCGCCAGCCGGATAAGCCACCAGATCGGGATGCTCCGCACGGATGCGATCGGCCACTTCCTGCGGCACCACGGGGTTCTTGAAGAAGCTGCCCGCGTTGCCCAGCACGACGGGGTCGGGCAGTTTGCTCCGGCGGATGGCGATCACCGCTTCGCTCACATCGGCGATGGAAGGGCTGGCGATGCCGCGCCGTTCGAGCTCCTCGCGGATGTTGCCGTAGCCGATGTTCACCGCGTGCGGGGGCTTGTTCAGCCGGAAGGTGACATTGAGGATCACGTAACGGTCCCTCCCCTCCCGCTTGAAGAAGCTCTCGCGGTAGCCGAAAGCGCATTGTGCGAGGGTGAAGGGGATCACCGCGCCATCATCGATGCGCAACGCCTCCAGCTCCTCGAACACGTCCTTGATCTCCACGCCGTACGCACCGATGTTCTGCATGGGCGCCGCGCCCACCTTGCCAGGGATCAGGCTCAGGTTCTCCAGGCCGCCCCAGCCCTGCCGCACGCAATGCTGCACGAACTCGTGCCACACCACGCCGGCCCCGGCCTGCACCCATACGTGGCGGTCGTCCTCGCGCACCACATCGATCCCCGGGATCTCGTTCAGCAGCACGACACCGGGGAAGTCCTGGGTGAAGAGCACATTGCTGCCACCGCCCAGCACCAAGCGCGGGCGGCCTGCCACCTCGGGATGAGCGAGCAGTTGCCGCAACTGCCCCACGCTGGCAAAGCGGGCCAGCACGGCGGCGCGGGCCGCGATGTGGAAGGTGTTCAGGCTGGTGAGATCGGCGTTGTGCAAAAGAGCGGGTACGGACATGATGGGCGCAAGTTTACGGGTGGCATGAGCGGGAAATACGTGGCATGCGCCCGCATAACGAACAGCCTGTAGGGCGATCGCAGCAGATCACCGCATGCCCTCCAGGATCGGTGCCGTGACCGCCTCGTATCCGTTCGCGCCTCCCTAGGGGGCATTTGTCGTACGACACCCATCTACCATGTACGCCCCCCTCCGGTGTCGGATGTCGTATGATGCCCATCCTCAATGTATGCCCCCTTGGGGTCGGTGTTGCATGAGCGATCGGTGTGGCGGTGGAAGCGCGCTTATATTGCCATCGTGCCGGTGACGCTTTTCGCGTCAGTGACGACCGGAGCCGTACGCTTCACCTATGGAAAATGCCCCTTACGCATGAGATGACCGCTTCCGACCTTCGCGAAGTGACCCACGCCCCCCCCCGGGCCGAGCCCCACACCGAGACCGAAATGGCCGCGCTCGCCGCGCGGTTCGTCAATAGCACCAACCGCAACATCTTCCTCACCGGCAAGGCGGGCACGGGCAAGACCACCTTCCTGCACAGGATCGCCGCGAGCACACACAAGCGGTACGTGATCCTGGCCCCCACGGGGATCGCCGCGCTCAACGCGGGTGGAGTCACCATCCACAGCCAGTTCCTTCTCCCCTTGGGCGCCTTCGTGCCAGAACGCCAATTGCCACCCGATGTGGAGGCTTATGGCAACTTCCACGACCGCGACACCCTCACCCGGCGCCATCCGCTCAACAGTATCCGTCGCAACGTGCTCCGTGCCGTCGACCTGCTGATCATCGACGAGGTGAGCATGCTCCGCGCCGATGTGCTCGACGCCATCGACCACCGCATGCGCGGCGTGCGCCAGCACCGGGACCTTCCCTTCGGCGGTGTGCAGGTGCTCTTCATCGGCGACCTGTACCAACTGCCGCCCGTGGTCAAGGACAGTGAGTGGAACGTGCTGCGCCGGTGGTACGGGAGCATGCACTTCTTCGAGTCGATCGCGCTGAAGCAGAGCGGCTACGTGCATATCGAACTGGACAAGATCTTCCGCCAGCAGGACCAGCGCTTCATCCGCATCCTGAACAATTTCCGCGAGAACACGGTGACGCAGGAGGACGTTGACGCGCTCAACGCCCACTACCTCCCCACCCTCACCGATGCCGACACCGAAGGCGTGATCACGCTCACCACCCACAACCGCACGGCTGACGAGATCAACCAGCGCGAACTGGACAAGCTGCCCGGCCATGAGCGCACCTTCACCGCCGAGATCGAGGGTGACTTCCCCGGGAGCATGTTCCCCGTGCTGCACGAGATCCGGCTGAAGGTGGGCGCGCAGATCATGTTCACCCGAAACGACCCGGAGAAGATGTACTTCAACGGCAAGCTGGCCCGCGTGACAAACTTGGACAGCAGCGGCGTGGAGGTGGAGATGCTCGATGACCGTCGGCCGTACAAACTGAGGCGCGAGCGCTGGGAGAACAAGCGATACGTGGTGGACCCGGTGACCAAGGAGCAGAAGGAGCAGGTGCTGGGCACCTTCGAGCAATACCCGATCAAGCTCGCCTGGGCCATCACCGTGCACAAGAGCCAGGGCCTCACCTTCGACAAGGCTATCATCGATGTGGGACAGGCCTTCGCGCCCGGGCAGGTGTACGTGGCGCTCTCGCGCCTGCGCTCGCTCGACGGGCTGCTGCTGCGCACGCGGATATCGCCCGAGGTGGTGAGCACCGACCGCGACGTGGTGGCCTTCAGCGAACGCCGCCTGCAGCAGCCTCCGCTCGATGCGCATCTCGCCGAACAGCAGCGGAACTATGTGCGTGCCGTGCTCTCCGAGACCTTCGACCTGGGCGAGATCCAACGCCGGGTGGCCTATGTGCAGCGCGACCATGCGGAGACCGGCGAGTTCGAGGACGAGAGCATGAAAACGGCGTTGACCCGGCTGCACGATCAGCTGGGCGCCGAGGAAACGAACACCCGGAAATTCCAAGGCCAGCTGCTCCAACTGCTGCAACAGAACGACCGAGAGAAGCTGCTGGAGCGCATCAACAAGGGCGCAGAGTACTACGACGCACTGTTGAAGGAGGCGATGAAGGACCTGCTGCAACACCTGGCCCAGGTGGAACGCCTGAACCGCACCAAGCAATACGCCGATGCCGTGCGCGAGATCGACGGGATGCTGGTGAAAAAGGTGGCCATGATCGCGAAGGCCGCGCACATCACCACCTGCATCCTGAACGGAGAGGAGGTGACCCGGCAACCCGCGCTCGACAAGAAGCTGGCCGATGAACGTCACGCCCTGGTGACGCGGGTTCGTGCCTGGGCTGAAGAGCATGCGCCCGCCACCACACGCAAGACCGGCCGCCGACGCAAGCGGGACGATGAGCACATGGATGAGGAGGCCTGCCTGGAGGGAGCGTCAACGCGACCGCGGAAGAAGAAGGCCGACGGGACGAAGCCTGTCCGCATCAAGGGCGAGACCTTCCTGCGCACCTACGTGGCCATCAAAGAGGGCAGGTCGCTGGAAGAGATCGCGCAGGAACGGTCCATGTCGTTGAGTACGATCGAAGGGCATGCTGCACGCGGGATCGCCGAGGGTGTGTTGGAGATCGATACGCTGATGTCCGCCGAGGCACGCGACACCCTGGCCGATTGGATGCGCGAGAATCCGGACAAAGGCTTGAACGATGCACGGGCGAAGTTCGGGGATACCTATAGCTACGGGCAATTACGCATGGTACAGGCCTGGGTGAAGCGGGAGGAGTAGCCCCCTATATTCACGGATCGTCCAAGCCTCGATCCATGGTCCTTCGCACGTGCACCGCCTTGGTGCTCCCTTTCGCGCTGACGTTTTCGTTCCCCGCTCTTCACGCCCAATGCTGGCAGCAATACGCGGCGGGCTTCAACCACAACGCGCTCCTCACGCCGACTGGCGCCATCGCCACCTGGGGTTACAACAACGAGGGACAGCTGGGAGATGGGACCTACACGAACAAGCACGTGGTGAGCATCTCGGTGCCGGGTGAGGACTGGACGGCGGTCTCCACCAAGTTCGACGTGGTGGTGGCGCTGCGCAGCGATGGCACCATCTGGAACTGGGGACGCAACGTCTACGGTCAGCTGGCCACCGGCGACTTCATCAACCGCAATACACCGGTGCAGATAGGCAATGCCTCGGATTGGCGCGCGGTCTTCGCCGGCAACAACCAGAGCTACGCGCTTCGTGCCGATGGCACCTTGTGGGCATGGGGCGACAACACCGAAGGCGAACTGGGCAACGGCACCCTGGACCATGTGTACACACCGGCCCAGATCGGCACCGACGATGATTGGGCCCACATTGAACCCGGCGGGCACCATGTGCTGGCCTTGAAGACCGACGGCACCCTGTGGGGCTGGGGCATGGGCGGCTTCGGCGCACTGGGCAATGGCAGCGCCGACACGCTGACGCTGCCGCAGCAGGTGGCCGAAGGCACCTGGATCAGCATCGGCTCAGGACTGACGCACTCCGCAGCCGTACGCTCCGACGGCACCCTGTGGATGGGAGGGATACCCGGCGCCATCTTCCCCCTGGACCCCGTGCCGTACTGGACACAGGTGGGCGCCGACAACGACTGGGTGAGCGTGGCCGCCGGTGGGCTGTCGTGCCTGGGCATCAAAAGCAATGGCACCTTGTGGGTGTGGGGACAGACGTTGTACACCACCTACACCGAGCCTGTGCAAGTGGGCACCGACACGGATTGGGCCAGCGCCTCGGTGGGCCTGCTGCATCACCTCGCAGCCAAGACCGATGGCAGTTTGTGGGCCTGGGGCTCGAACAACCGCGGGCAGCTGGGCGATGGCACCACCACCTCACGCACCGTGCCCGGACCGGTGCCGTGCGACCTGATCCCCACGGCGATCGAACAGGTGGAGAGCACGCCCCTTCGTGTGCGCATGGACCCTTCAGGTCAATGGCTTTGGGTCGATGGTGACATGGCCCAAGGTGTGCTGCCGGTGCGTGTGCTGGACCAGGCCGGAAGACTGGTCGTGGAGCAACGCCTGAACGATGGTCGGTTGGCGATCGGCGGTATTGGTGCCGGGGCTTACGTGCTGCAAGTCCCCACGACCAATGGTCGGCAGGCTGTGCGCTTCGTGAAATGGTAGCGCCTTAGCGGTCGTAGCGGAACAGGTCCCGATCGGGATCGTGCCGACCGAGAATGGCGTTGGTCACGATGTGCGCACCCACCTGGCTGAAGGTGATCCCATTGCCGCCCATGCCCTGCACCGACCAGATGCCATTGCGCGGGTCCTGATCGATGTAGGGCAGGCGGTCCTTGGTGCCGCCGAAGGTGCCGCACCAGCGATACTCGGGCTCGAAGGGGACCTTGGGAAACAGCTTGTGAAAGGCACGCACGAGTTGGCGCGTCTTGCGATCGAGGAGCGCGTTGCGTCGCTTGGGATCCTTGAACGGTTCATCGAGCCCACCGATGATCACGCGCCGATCCGGCGTTGTGCGCAGGTACAGGTAAGGCGTGGCGGTCTCCCAGATCAGGCACTCCTCCGGCCAGATCTCATCCATATCCAAGCGCTGGCTCACCACAGCATGGTACTGTCCAGGTCCATCACCGCCTTGTGCAGCGCCCCCTCACCCGCATAGCCCGTGGCCATCACCACGTGGCGGGCGGTGACGCGATGGCCGCCTTTCGTGCGGAGCACGTAGGTGCCATCCCTCTCCCGCTGGTGCTTCTCCATCGGCGTGCGGTCGTACACCCGGCCGCCTCGCGCGACCACCTCCTGGAACAGGGCGTGGGTGAGCAGATAGGGATCCACCTCGGCGGCGCACGTGGAGTATAGTGCACCTGCTTTCCGGAAGCCGTAGCGCTCCTTCAAGGTGCGCGCATCGAGCCACTCCACGTTGAGCCCGATGCTGTGGCGCGCCTCCAGCTCCTGCAGCATGCCGTCGACGTCTCGCGGACGGCTGGCGTATTGCAGGCTCTTTCGGGTGACACCATGTACACCGACCTCGTGCGCGATCTGCAGCAACTCGGTGACCGCCTGCGCGCAAAGCAGATAGCTGCGATCGGCCCGCTCCCGCCCCACTTGCTCACGAAGGCGGTGCAGGGGCGTATCGATCTCGTACTGCAGCAATGCCGTGCTCGCACTCGTGCTGGCCGTACCCACCGAACGCCCTTCCAGCACCACCACCGACAGACCGGCCTTCACAAAGGCATGTGCGCACAAAGCACCGGTGATCCCACCGCCCACCACGACCACATCCGCGAGCGTGTCGGAGCGGAGGGTGGGATAGACATGTGGAAGACCATTCAGGATCAAATGGTACGGCAGGCCGGAGCGAAGGTCCATGAGGGCAAGTGGTGGGGACCTGCTCCAAGGCATGCACCGTGCCGCGAGCACAAAGCACCTATCGACGCAGGACACATGATCAGGCTTGGGGCCGACCGTGGACAGCGATGAGGAAGTAGCTCAACGCACCTTCAGCATGTTGCGCACCTGCTGCCTGCTCTCGTTCTGTAGGCGGCAGTAGTACACGCCCACGGGCAGCGGACCCAGGTCCACGCCCGCCGTGTAGGTGCCGGGCGCCACCTGTGCGTTCAGCACTGTGGTGACCAACTGGCCGCCTTCGTTGTACACCTGGAGCAGCACGCGTCCGCCGTGGCTGGTGTAGCGTACGGTGGTACGTTCCACGAATGGGTTGGGGTACACATCGAGCAGACTCTCGCCCGCGCCCTGGTTCTGCTCGTGCACACCGGCATCGATGCATCCGGAGGGATCGATCAGGTCCAGCGGCTGATAAGTGTCGAGCAGCACCTGCTCCACCTCCTGCGGGTCCAGGCAGAACCAATCGGTGAGCACCGAGGCGTACACCGACCGGAAGTCGTACTGCATGGCCAGGTTGGTCTGGTAGGTGGTGCCGGTCGGTATCACGGGGTTGGTGCCCAGCATGCCGGGGATCACCTTGCTGCCGAAGAGGAACATGGGCAGCGCACTGCCATGGTCGGTGCCGATGCTTGCATTGCTCACGATGCGCCGACCGAACTCGCTGAAGGTCATCCCCAGCACACGGTCCTCCAAGCCCAGGCCCGCGAGGTCGTTCTGGAAGGCGTGGATCGCTTCGCTCAGTCCGCGCAGCAGATCGGCATGCACGCCCACGGTGTGGTCGCTCTCCTCCACCTGCTGGGCATGGGTATCGAAGCCGTTCAGGCTGACCCAGTAGATGCGCGTCCGCAACCCGCCACAGATCAGCTGTGCCACGATGCGCAGGGCCTGCGCAAGTTGTCCGCCGGGCGTGGGCCCCACCGGATAGGGGCCGTGGTTGCATCCCGCCTGCGCGGCGGCATTGATCACATCGCCGTACAGATCGGTCTGCCGCTGAACGGTGCGCACGAACGACAGCTTGCCGCCGCTGCACGTGGCCGGGGCGGGATCGTTGTAGATGTTGCCCGACAGGTCGAGCGGGTCGTCGGTGTTGTTGATCGCCACGCCCATGCTGACCCCGAGGTGCTGCAGGCCGGCCCCCACCGGACCGCCGATGCGGATCGCCAGCGGGTGCGGCATGTCGGTGTTGGGATAGCCTGCGGGATAGTTGGGGTACTCCAGGTTCAGGTAACGTCCGGTCCACCCACTGTTCAGCAACTGGTCGTGGTGCGCGCCCGTTTCCCAGATGTCCATGGCGCGGAAGTGCGAGTAGTTGGGCTCGGGGTAGCTCACGCCCTGCACGATGCTGAGCTTGCCGTCGTCCCACAGGTCGCGCAGGCCGGTGAGCGCGGGGTGCAGACCGGTGCCATCGAGGCCGCTCAGCGGCAGCACCTGGTTCTCGGGAATGAGCACGTGCGGGCGCACCTGAGCGAGCACATCGTACTGGTCCAGCGGGATCACCGTGTTCAGACCGTCGTTGCCGCCGTATAGTTGGATCACCACCAGCACCCTGTCGTTCAGGTCGCGCGACTTCAATGCGCTCCAAAGCGGACTGCCGAACCCACGCACGGCCAAGCCGCCCACGGTGGCCATCGATGCGGTGCGGAGGAATCGTCTGCGGTCCATGATCAGAACAATTGGATCTCGGCCGACCCACGCAGGTCGTTGAAGAGCCACAACAGCATGTTGGGCACCAACTGCGCGGTCATGTTCGTGGTATTGGGATCGAGCACGTACAGTTCGTAGGCATCTCTCCAGTAGTGGTCGCTCAACTGCCCCAGCAGCAGGTAGGCCACCTTCAGTTGGAAGCGTACGGTGGCCGACACGGGCACGGCGAAGAGCAGGTCCACGGCCTCCTGCACCAGCACGTTGGGGTCGTATGGATCGCTGAACTGTGCCACCACCGACAGCAGGTCCACCTTGTAGGTGAGGTTCTGGCTGTTCGGGTCGTACATGTTCCCATCGGTGGTGATGCCCAGCCACAGGATAGCCCCCAGCGCGTTGTTACGCGCGGGGTACGTGGAGCTGTCCATCCAGATGTCGTCGTACTGCGGGAACTGGTGGTAGGCCGGCCATCCAGCGACGTTGGGCGGCTGGAAGAGGTTCTGTCCGCAATAGGCGATCACGGAGTACACCTGCATCCAAGCGGCGTACTGCGCCTCCATCCGGGTGGCGTCGGGGAAGGGGAAGTCGAGCCGCCGCAGGGTGCCCACCACCAGGTCCACCGGCGGCTGGATCATGCAGGCCCGGATATCACTGCTGAAGAAGTGCGCGCTGGTCAGCAGGGCGCGCATCACGATCCGCATCTGATCGGGCGAGTCCTGGTGCTGGCGGAACAGCTCGGCCAGCGGCACGATCAGCTCGGCCTCGGTGGTGGGGTCGATCTGGCCGTGCACGAAGTAGCGGTACAGCTCCCGGCAGATGAAGAGCGACACCTCCTCCTTCTGGAAGATCATGTCGAGCAAGGCGTTCAGCTCCGTGGCACCAGCGTTCGGACCGGATTGGCCAGCGATCACGGTGTTGTTGAAGAAGGCGCTGAAGGTCTTGTCGGTATCGTCGTGCAGGAACGGCAGGAAGATCGTTTCCGGCAGAATGGGCACGCCGCCGCTCTGCTGCTGGACCGTCCATCCGGTGAGCACGCGGGCCGCCGCTTGGACGTCGGCCTCGGTATAGCCCACCCCCTCGCCCAACGTGAAGAGTTCCATCAGCTCGCGGGCATAGTTCTCATCGGGCGCGAACACGTTGTTGAGGTAGCCGTTCAGGTAGATCAGCATCGCCCCGCTGATGCTCACCTCGTGGATCAGCTGCCTGAAGTTGCCCAAGGCATGATCGCGCAACAGCTGGTCGTAGGCGTACAGCAGTTCGGGGTTGCCCACCGTGCTGGCCTCCGTGGGCATGTGGTTGTTCCAGAACAGCACCATCTTCTCGCGCAGGGTGCGGTCCTGGTGCACCAGCAGGCCGGTGCGCCATGCCACGAAGCTCTCGATGCGCTTCTGCGTCACGAGGGGTTCCTGGGCCGGATCGCGTGGTGTGTTCACCCACGTGGTACCGAAGGGCACGGTGCCATCGATCAGCGATGGATCGGGGCCGCCCCCGGCATTGACCCAGTAGTTCTTCAGCGGTGGGGTGGTGTCGTTGGTGAAGTCCAGCAAGGAATCCACCACCTGGTCCAACGACTGTCCGTCGAAATGGGCCAGGTCGGCGTTGCTGCAACCGAACAGGGTGCGGCGCAGCAGGTGCCGCAACTCTGGCTTACCGAAGGGACCTGTGTACGGAACGACCGGCATGGGAGAAGCTGCCCGAATTTCAACAAAAAACCGGTCGATGCAAGCGTCCATCGGCCAATGTCATCGATACAAGCCACGAACGGCCTCCCCGGTCCACCCGAGCGGGTAACTTCGCACCGGCCGAAGGCCCTTTCCCCATGCAGATCCACGAGAACATCCTCAGCACCATCGGCAACACCCCGCTGGTGCGCCTGAACAAGATCGTCAAGGACATACCCGCCACGGTGCTGGCCAAGGTGGAGACCTTCAACCCCGGCAACAGCATCAAGGACCGCATGGCGTTGAAGATGATCGAGGACGCCGAGAAGGCCGGCCTGCTCAAGCCCGGCTACACCATCATCGAGGGCACCAGCGGCAACACCGGCATGGGCTTGGCCATGGCGGCGATCATCAAGGGCTACAAGTGCATCTTCACCACCACCGACAAGCAGAGCAAGGAGAAGGTCGACATCCTGCGTGCCTTCGGGGCCGAGGTGATCGTATGCCCCACCAACGTGGACCCGGAGGATCCCCGCTCCTATTACTCGGTGAGCTCACGCCTGGAACGGGAAACACCCAACAGCTGGAAGGCCAACCAGTACGACAACCCCAGCAACGCGCAGGCGCATTACGAGACCACCGGCCCCGAGATCTGGGAACAGACCGACGGCAAGATCGACCACCTGGTGGTGGGCGTGGGCACCGGCGGAACCATCTGCGGCGCTGGTCGCTACCTCAAGGAGAAGAACCCGAACATCAAGGTCTGGGGCATCGACACCTACGGCTCGGTGTTCAAGAAGTACAAGGAGACGGGCATCTTCGACGAGAACGAGATCTATCCGTACATCACCGAGGGCATCGGTGAGGACATGCTGCCGGCCAACGTGGACTTCAGCCTGATCGACCACTTCGAGAAGGTGACCGACCGCGACGCCGCGATCTACACGCGCCGCATCGTGCGCGACGAGGGCATCTTCGTGGGCAACAGCGCCGGCGCGGCCATCGCCGGACTGATCCAACTGAAGGACAACTTCAAACCGGGCGAGACCGTGGTGGTGATCTTCCACGACCACGGCAGCCGCTACGTGGGCAAGATGTTCAACGACGACTGGATGCGTGAGCGCGGATTCCTCGTGGAGGAGAAGCCCACCGCCGGCGACCTGCTCAAGGGGAAGGAACTGCCGCTGCTCAGCGTGGAGGCCGACGAGCCGGTGCGCAACGCGATCGAGAAGATGCGGGCGCACAACATCGACCAGCTGCCCGTGTTCGAGGGTGGGAAGAGCGTGGGAACGATCACCGACGCGCGCCTCTTCGACGCCATCCTGGAGGACGCCGACGTGCGCCTGCAACCCGCCCGCGTGGTGATGGGCCCCACCCTGCCCGTGGTGAAGCCCGATGCCACATTGGACGAGATCGCCAAGCAGCTGGGCAACGGCACCCCCGCCGTGCTGGTGGAACAGCCCAAAGGATATGGCATCCTCACCAAGCAGGATGTGATCGGGAAATTGAAATGACCCCCTCGGCGGTCTCCGACCAGATGCACCGCACCGTGGAGGTGCCCGCGCTCCCTCAGCGGATAGTCTCCCTCGTCCCTTCCCAGACCGAACTGTTGTACGATCTCGGTCTCGGTGAACGCGTGGTGGGCATCACCAAGTTCTGCGTCCATCCGGATGAGTGGTTCCGCACGAAACCCCGCGTGGGCGGCACCAAGCAGGTGGACCTGGACAAGGTGCGGGCACTGCGTCCCGACCTGATCATCGGGAACAAGGAGGAGAACACCCGCGCCGACGTCGAAGCACTGGAACGCGAATTCCCGGTGTGGATGAGCGATGTGCACGACCTTGAGGACGCACTGGACATGATCCGTCGCGTGGGCGCGTTGACCGACACTTCACTGAAGGCCGAGGCCATCGCCGCCGATATCGCGACCGGGTTCGCCGCTCTGCGGCCCGACCCGAACGGCCACCGCGTGGCCTACCTGATCTGGCGCAGGCCGTGGATGGCGGCGGGCCAGGGCACCTTCATCGACGACATGCTGCGCCGCTGCGGGTACATGAACGCTTTTGCGGATCGGACCGAACGCTATCCGGAAGTGGGCCCCGCCGAACTGGCCGCCGCGGATCCCGACCTGGTGCTCCTGTCCTCGGAGCCCTATCCCTTCCGCGAAAAGCACCTGCAGGAGGTGAACATGGTGCTGCCGGGGACACCGGTGCGCCTGGTCGATGGCGAGCTGTATAGCTGGTACGGATCCCGGTTGCTGCGGTCGCCGGGCTATTTCAGCGGCATATCCCCCCATTTGAGCGGGACCTCGGCGCAGAACGGCGGCCCTACTTTTGCGTACCGCCTCCGCCATCATGCGCATCGTTGCCCTCATCCTGCTCCTGTCACTCTCCCCACAGGCCATCGGCCAGCGCGTGGGACTGGTGCTGAGCGGTGGCGGCGCAACAGGCCTCTCGCACATCGGCGTGATGAAGGCCCTGGAGGAGAACGGGGTCCCGATCGACTACGTCGCCGGCAGCAGCATGGGCGCTTTGGTCGGTGCCATGTACGCAGCCGGCATAACGCCTTGGGAGATGGACTCGCTCTTCCAGACCGAATTGTTCCAATTGATGGCCCAGGGCGCGATCGAGGAGGAGTACCTGTACCACTTCAAGCGGGAACGACCCGATGCCACCCTGCTGGGCGTGCGCTTCAACCCCGACACCACCCTGCAACGCTCCCTGCCCACCAACCTGCGGTCGCCGGTGCTGATGGACTTCGAGCAGATGCGCGCATTCGCCACCGCCTCGGCCGCCGCGGGCTACGACATGGACAGCCTGTTCGTGCCCTACCGCTGCGTGGCATCGGACCTTACGGCGCGGAAGCCCGTGGTGTTCAGCAAGGGCGACCTGGCGCTGGCGGTGCGTGCGAGCATGAGCTACCCCTTCTACTTCAAACCCATCCGGGTCGACGGGAACCTGATGATGGACGGTGGGCTCTACAACAACTTCCCCAGCGATGTGATGTACGACACGTTCATGCCCGATGTGATCATCGGCAGCAACGTGGCCAGCAACAGCACGCCCCCCGACGAGGACGACCTGATGAGCCAACTGCGGGCGATGATGGTGGCACCCACGGCCTACACCGTACCGTGCGAGCCGAGCGTCTTGATCGAGCCGCGTACCGCCACCACCTTGTTCGATTTCGCCAGTGCCAAACAGGCCGTGCAGGACGGCTACAACGCGGCCATGGCCCGCATGCCCGAGATCCTCGCCATGATACCACGACGCGTGATGCCCCATGAGATGGTGAAGCGCCGGGCGGAGTTCAAGGCGCGCTGCCCCAAGGTGGTGTTCGGCGACATCCGATTCGATGGCCTCTCCGAGCATCAGGCGCTCTTCGCCGAGCGTCTGCTGAACAAGCGCAACGAACCGATCGATGCCGATGTGTTGAAGCCGCGGTACTTCCGCCTCTATGCCGATCCCAATGTGAACGGTCTTTACCCGAAAGCCACCTACGTGCCCGAGCGCGGCGACTTCGACCTGGACATCCGTGTGAAGCGCGAGAAGCCGTTGGAAGTGCGCTTCGGCGGCATGTTCAGCTCGCGTCCGATCAATACCGGCATGCTGGGCGTGCGCTACCACCTGTTCGGCCGCGTAAGCAGCCGGATCGATGGGTTGGGCTACTTCGGCAAGTTCTACACGGCCGGACAGGCCAGCTGGCGCACCGACCTGAGTTCGCGTGTGCCGATCTACATCGAGCCCATCGGAACCTTCCATCGCTGGGATTATTTCCGAGGCTTCTCCTCCTTCTTCGACGAGGTGCGCCCCTCGTACATCGTGAACCGCGAGATCTGGGGCGGCCTGAACGCGGGCCTGGCCATGGGCAACAAGGGCCTGCTGAAGGTGGACGCCAAGTACGCGCAGACCCGCGACAGCTATTACCAGGACAACGCGTTCGCGGCCACCGACACGGCCGATGTCACCGAGTTCTTCCATGGCACCTGGGGCCTGGTGCTGGAGCGCAACAGCCACAACCGCAAGCAGCACCCCAACAGTGGCGACCTGTTCCGTGCCGAGGTGCGCATGGTGAACGGCGAGGAACACACCACGCCGGGCTCACGATCCACGGTGCGGGAGCGTTTCGACAGTTACCACAGCTGGGCCGTGGCCAGGGTGACCCTGGACAAGTACTTCATCCCGCGCGGTACCGTGCGTTTCGGTCTACTGGCCGAAGGTGTGTTCAGCACGCAACCCTTCTTCCAGAACTACAAGGCCACCGTGCTGCGTGCACCAGTGTTCCAGCCCACGCCCGAAACCCGCACCTACTTCCTCGAGAACTACCGCGCCACGCAATACGTGGCCGGCGGAGCCCGCATGATCATGGCGGTGGCGCGCAACAAGTTCGACCTGCGGCTCGAAGGCTACATCTTCCAACCCTACAAGGCGATCGTGCGCGACGGCTTCGATCAGGCCGAGGAAGGCAAACCGATCAGCGACCGCTACTACATCGCCTCCGGATCGTTGATCTACCAGAGCCCCGTGGGGCCGGTATGGTTCAACACCAGCTATATCGACGGGCTGCGCGAACCGTGGGTGTGGAGCCTGAACTTCGGCTACGTGCTCTTCGCCCAGCGGTCGAACGAGTAGGAAGCACCGCTCTTTCCACTTCCCTCCCCGCGCTACTCCGGACGTTTCGGTCGGTGCACGGTGAACACCCGCGAGATGTTGAAACCGAAGTGGATGTCGCCATCGCCCCACTTGCCGATGGTCTCGGTGATGAAGGCGCGCTCGAACATGCCGGTGCTGTTGGTGAGGTGCAGCTGGAACACATGCCCACCGGTCTCGATGTCGAACCCGAGCGAGAGCGAGTTGGTGAACAGTGGCGACCTCTCGCGGAACACGTGGAAGTACTCGCCGTTCACCGCCACACGCTTGCTCAGCTTCATGCGACCGCCGACACCCACGTTCACGAGGTCGTTGTGGTCGCTTGCAAGTTCGACCAGATTGCGATGCACCACACCGGGCATCAGTTGCAGGCTGAAAGCCTCGCTGAACTTGCGGCCGAGCACCAGCTGCCAGGAGTACGACAGCCGGTTGCTGAAGTAGTCCTTCCGGTCGGGTCCGTACCACGGCACATCGCGGGCGGGCGCCGTGGTGAGCGATGATGCGCCCACGATGACCAGCGTCAAAGGCATGGCGCACCCCTCGTCGCATTGGCGCAGCAGCTTGTACTTGAAGAAGCCGTCGACCGTTCTCTGGTAGCCGCTTCGCCCGATGCCCACCATGAGGCGATCGGTGATGCCGTAGTCCAGGCCGAGCCGTACGTCGGCGTTGTCCAGCCCGAAGAAGTCGTTGATCCCGCCGCTGAGGAAGCCGAAGCGGTGGCTGATGCGCGCATCGAGCACGCCGTGCTTCATGTTCTCCAGGCTGTGCCCATTGATCACACGCGTGGCCTTGAAGCTGGCGATGGTGTATATCGGCCCACCCTCCTCCTCGCCCAACAGCCCGAGCAGATCGTCCTGGCCATGCACGGCCATGCTCCCACCAATGAAGCACATGATCGCCATGGCGCGGCGCATGCGGCTGGACCTTGCAATGTGCCCCATACCGCTACATGCGTTGATAGTCCATCGCCACGGTGACCTTGATCTCCTTGGCGATGTTGTCGCGCACCATGCCGGGGACCTTGATGCCGTGGTCCTCGGGCCTCACCATGAAAGTGCCCATCAGCTTCAGCGTACCATCCGCGTTCACCGTGATCCTACCTGGCACGGTCACTGTCCTGCTCACACCATGGATCACCAGATCGCCCGTGGCGGTCACCTCGTAGGTGCCCGGCTTCGCGATCACTCCATGGGGCAGACCGGACACCCGCCCCTTGAAGGTGGCCTTCGGGTAGATGTTGCTTTCCATATAGCTCTCGTTGAAGTGTTCCTGCATCAGGGCCTTTTTGAACTCGAACGACTTGATCAACACGGCGAACTCGATGGCCGATGAACCGGCGTCGAACACGCTGCTCACCTTTCGGTTGTGCGCCTCGATGTCCTCCATGGGCGTGCTGGAGTAGAAGGAGATGTGCCCCGTTCGTGTGGCGAACCGATCCTGGGCGGGCAATGCCAATGGCAGCAGGAAGGTGGCGAAAAGAATGATGCGGCTCCTCATGGTACGGTTCATTCGACGGCCTTGCAGCGCACCAGCACCACATCCATAAGCATGCCGGTGCAGATCCCAATGACGGTTACAGGCGAACCTGGGCGCCAGGTGTCCGGCACATCGGCCCGGGCGAACTCGCAGACCACGCCCGCCAGTGCGTCCCCCGTCTCCAGCACCACGTTCACATGGCCATCGTCCTGGCGGTCCAAGCTGCGAATGGTACCGGAGACCTTCACCACCTGCTCCTTGTGCCCGACGTACTTGGCCGTGGCGGCCTGCTCATCGGCTTGGAACTCTTGCAGCAGCGCCTCGGCGGTGGCGGTCACCTTCACCGGAAGTTCATCGGCACCGGCCACGTCGCGGGAGTATTCCAAATAGGCGTAGGTACCACCACCCACCACGGCGATGGTGACGGCTACGGCGATCATGACAGGAGGTCTCATGGTCCGATCATTCGGGCGCTCCGGCATCCACCCACGCTTGCAATTTCTGCAGTTCACACGCGGGCAGCGGACCGTTGGAGGGCATTGTGCGCTGGATGAACACTTGTTGCTGGAAGATGCCTTCGTCCACGGCGGCCTTCACGTTGGCGTACTCGGTGAAATCGCCCGGTCCGTCCCCGCCCGGCACATGGCATGCCGGGATGGCGCAGCGCGTTTGGATCACGGGCTGGATCGTCGATGTCCAGTACTCCGGCGCGGTGGCATCGCCGACGAGGCATTCGCCGGGATACAGCTCCTCCTCATTGTCGTAGTAACAGCCCGTGAGGGCCGCCACGACGATCAGGAAAGCCGGATGAGGAAGGCGCGACATGTATCGGTTGATCGAGGCGATCGCTGAATGAAGACGTGCGGGAAGATCGATCCGACCGCTGGCCAGTGGCGAGATGGTCCCCCCTCGATGGTGTGGATCAAATGTACAGGCCGGCGGGAATGCCGGAACGGCGACCAGGCAGCATTCAAATGGCTCGTGCCGTCTACCTTGAGCGGCCATGCGGAACCAACTCCTGCTCCTGCTATCCGGAGCGTATTGCGGTGTGTTCGGACAATCATCCTTCGAAATGACCGACCACCGGGCCGCGATCGTGCACCACACGGCGGTGGCCGCCACCGGCCCCGGCCAGTGCGTCTTCGCCGGCTGGGTCCAGGATGCCGACGAGGCGCGCGCCTTCGTGGAGCGGCGTGACAACATGGGGATCCTCATGGCCTCACCGATAACGGTCCAGGGTGTCATGACCGTACCACAATGGGTCATGGCTACAGACGATGGCGGCTTTGTGGTGATCGGCGAAAGCCACACCTGCAGCCTGCCCGTGTACAAGGCCGGCATTATGCGCATCGATGCCACGGGGCAACCGACACACCAACTCGGCCATGCCACGCTGCAGCCCACGGCCATGGCCCGCTCCTCATTCGGCATAGCCGTGGGCGGCCATGATGTGGATGCCCCCTCCCAAGGCCGGTTATGGGTCGTGGACGAAGCAGGAGACACCACCATTGACCTGCCATTGACCGAAGGCCCTGTCCAAAACCTGGTGTGGACCACTACGGGCAGGTTACTCCTGCTGTTCACCGATCGCGTATCGCAATGCGATGGCAGCACGGGCGATGAACTGAGCCACCACACATTGCCGACCGGTGCGCTCGATCTGGCGGTGCTCAGCGATGGCACCATCGCCATACTGTACACCGACCACCTCCTGCTGCTCAATGGTTCGTTCACCGTGATCGGGACGCTCGGATGGAACGCATCGAGCGCCCGCTGGATGGAGTACACCGGTGCCCAGCTATGGATCACCTGCGAGGCCGACGTGGTGGGCGTGGACCCGTTCACGGCCACGGTCAGCGTTTTCGACCAAACCTTCGGTCCGGTGAACGTGCACAGCAGTGCCATGGCACAGGATGTCATGCTCTTTGCCGGATCTCGCCCCGTGCTCGACCGCAGCAGCGGCGTGCTCATGGGCCGTGGGGTCAATTCGGCACCTGCGGAGCCCTTGACCGATGTGGCCATCAGCGTGCACCACACGGATTCGCTCCACTTCCATGTTGACACGCCTTTCCCGCAGATCGTGACGGTGCGCGTGCAGCACACGCTCGAGATCACCAATACGGGCACCACGCCCATCACGTCGGTGCGGATCAACTCCCAACGCACGCTGCCCTTCTGCGGTGCCGACCACCGTGTGGACACCTTGTTGAGCTTCCTGTCACTGCCGCCGGGAGGCTCCGTGCTGGTGCGGATGCCGCCCCTAACCTCCTGGCCCATCCACGTCCCCGTGGGAGGTGACGCACTTTTCAGCCCCTGCTACGTGGCGCTCTCACCCAGCGCCCGGGTGGATGCCGTGCCAGAGAACGACCATACCTGCGTGGACATACCGGTGACCATCCCCATCGGGATGGAGGAGCGCGGCGGCATGACCGGCCCTACCCTGCACCCCTCTCTTGTCGATGAGCACTTCACCCTGTACCGGACCACAACGTCCGAAGCCACCGTGGTGCTGCGCGATGGCATTGGAAGGGAATTGACGGGGTACAGTTGGCCGACCGGCAGCGAGCGCTTGACGGTGGATGCCTCCACCCTCCAGCAGGGCTTGGTCCTCGTTCACTACCGCGACGGTTCCCACGAGCGCGTGCTGCGGGCCGTGAAGCGTTAGGCGGCCATCCCTTGAGGTGGAGGCTTCAACGAACCCGCGCTGCGCTCTGGGGGTTCGGCATTCCGCAGCCGCGCTTGTGATCTTCGATCACGCCTGTCCTCGAATGCCGAACCCCGCTTTCGCGGGGTTCTTTGGCGGAGAGGGAGGGATTCGAACCCCCGGTACCCTTGCGGGCACATCTGTTTTCGAGACAGACCCGATCGACCACTCCGGCACCTCTCCGATCAGGCCCTTCCGTCGGGAAGGGCGGCAAAGATAGACGGACGCGCGAACCGGCGCCGATCCCGATCTTGCCACCCTCAACCGCACGACCATGCCCACCGAGACCCAGGTGCTCGCCCACACCATGGACCGCACCCGCCAGTACACGCGGTACTATCTGGACAAACTGCTGGACCAGGACCTGCACCATCGCTTTGTTTGCGAAGGCCGCGAGCTGAACACCGCCTTCTGGCTGCTGGCCCACATCACGGCGACCCAGAACGGGCTGTTGCTGATGGCCACCGGCGGGCCGTTCGAGAAGTTCTCCTGGGCCAAGTACTTCGGGAAGGGCGGCCCGGGGCTGCCGCCGGAGCAATGTCCGCCGCTGGCCGAGGTGCTCGACACCTTCGACCGGATACACGGCAAGGCCATCGCCCACGTGCGCTCCCTGCCCGATGCCGCTCTGGAAGCTCCGAACACCACCGGCATCGCCATGATCGGCACCACCTTGCGCGATGTGATCATCCATGCCATCCGCCACGAAGCGCTGCACACCGGCCACCTGAGCTGGCTGTGCAAGCTCTACGGGATCACCACGGTCTGACGGTCCGGAACGCCACGGGGCCGGTACCTTCGCGCCCATCGCCATGAGCCACCGTACTCCGATCGACCGCCTCAGGCAGCCTTTCGACGCCCTCCTCGGCGCACAGACCACCGGGGGCGCCCTCCTCTTCTTCGCCGCCGTTGCCGCCATGATCTGGGCGAACTCGCCCTGGGCCGAGAGCTACCACCACCTGTGGGAGCAACGGATCGTGTTCGGCGGGGATGGGTGGGGGCTGGACCTGAGCCTGCACCACTGGATCAACGACGGCCTGATGGCCATGTTCTTCTTCGTGGTGGGCCTGGAACTGAAGCGCGAGATGGTGGCCGGCGCATTGTCGCGTCCACGTGATGCGATGCTGCCCATCGCGGCTGCGATCGGCGGCATGGCCGTGCCCGCCGCGATCTACCTGTGGCATAACCCTGCAGGTGCTGCCCATGCCGGGTGGGGCATCCCCATGGCCACCGATATCGCCTTCGCGCTGGGGCTGATGGCCCTGCTCGGTAAGCGGGTCCCCGTCGCCCTCAAGATCTTCCTGACCACCCTTGCCGTGGCCGACGACCTCGGTGCCGTGGTGGTGATCGCCCTCTTCTACACCTCCAACATCTCCCTGGTGAGCCTTGCGCTGGGTGCAGGCGTGCTCGCGATCATGCTGCTGGGCAACCGGCTCGGGGTGCGCAGTCCGTGGTTCTATGCGTTCTTCGGCATCGGGGGGCTGTGGACCTGCTTCCTGATGAGCGGTGTGCACGCCACCATCGCCGGGGTGCTCGCCGCCTTCACCATCCCCGCCATTCCCAAGGTGGACGAGGAGGTGTTCGTTCGGCGCATGCGGCTCTTCCTCATCGGGTTCGAGGGGAAGGACACACCGGACAAGGGGATCCGCAGTTCCGAGCAAATGCACGATCTGGAACGCATGAGCCGCCTGACCGAATATGCCAGCACTCCGCTGCAACAACTGGAGCATGCCCTGCATCCCTTGGTGACCTTCCTGGTACTGCCCTTGTTCGCGCTGGCCAATGCCGGGGTGGAACTGCCTGACGATGCGCTGGGCGCCCTCATCGAGCCCGTGGCATTGGGTGTGGCCCTGGGGCTCCTCCTGGGCAAACCGATCGGCGTGCTGCTCACCTCCTTCATCATGGTGCGTTTCGCCGGAGCGCGGCTGGGCGAGGGCGTGAACTGGAGCCACATGATCGGTGCGGGCCTGCTCGCCGGCATCGGTTTCACCATGTCGCTCTTCGTGAACGAGCTGGCCTTCGACGACCAACTTCTGCGGCAGGAGGCGAAGCTGGGCGTACTGAGCGCCTCCCTGCTGGCCGGCATCCTCGGGTACATCTGGTTGATGCGCACGGCCCGGCGTCGGCACGGGCGTTGAGCCACCAGGAACCCGAGGTTCTTTCCAAGCACATGGGCACCTGATCGCCCCACGGCGGTACAGCGGCGCTGGCGAAAATTCGCTGGAGCGTCCCCCTCCCTTCCTTACCTTTGCCGGCGAAATCACGATCCATGAGCCAGATCTTCGACCTCGACATGATCAAGGGGGTGTACGCCCGCTACGCCCAGCGCGTGGCCGCAGCCCGCCAAGTGGTGGGCCGCCCGCTCACCCTCACCGAAAAGATCCTCTACGCCCACCTGTGGGACGGTGAGGCGAAGACCGCCTTCAAGCGCGGCGTGGATTACGTGGACTTTGCACCCGACCGGGTGACCATGCAGGACGCCACGGCACAGATGGCCCTGCTCCAGTTCAGCACCACCGGCCGCAAGAAGGTGGCCGTGCCCAGCACCGTGCACTGCGACCACCTGATCCAAGCCCGCGTGGGCGCCAAGCAGGATCTGCAGGAGGCGCTGAACAAGAGCAACGAGGTCTTCAACTTCCTGGAGAGCATCAGCAACAAGTATGGCATCGGCTTCTGGAAGCCCGGCGCGGGCATCATCCACCAGGTGATGCTGGAGAACTACGCCTTCCCCGGCGGCATGATGATCGGCACGGACAGCCACACGGTGAACGCCGGCGGTCTGGGCATGATCGCCATCGGCGTGGGCGGTGCCGATGCCTGTGACGTGATGAGCGGCCTGCCTTGGGAGCTCAAGTTCCCCAAGCTCATCGGGGTGAAGCTCACCGGCAAGCTCAACGGTTGGACCGCACCGAAGGATGTGATCCTGAAGGTGGCCGGCATCCTCACCGTGAAGGGCGGAACGGGCGCCATCGTGGAGTACTTCGGCGAGGGCGCCATCAGCCTGAGCTGCACCGGCAAGGGCACCATCTGCAACATGGGCGCCGAGATCGGTGCCACCACCAGCACCTTCGGCTACGACGACAGCATGCGGCGCTACCTGAAGGCCACCGGCCGCGCCGAAGTGGCCGACATGGCCGATGGCATCGCCGCCGACCTGACCGGTGACCCCGAGGTGTACGCCGAACCGGAGAAGTACTTCGACCAGGTGATCGAGATCGACCTGAGCACGCTGAGCCCGCACCTGAACGGCCCTTTCACGCCCGACCTGGCCACGCCGGTGAGCGAGATGAAGGAGAAGGCCGCCCACAACGACTGGCCCGTGGACATCGAATGGGCGCTGATCGGCTCGTGCACCAACAGCAGCTACGAGGACATCAGCCGCGCCGCGAGCGTGGTGGCCGATGCCATGAACAAGGGCGTCCGGTCCAAGGCCCACCTGGGCATCAACCCCGGTTCGGAGCAGGTGCGCTACACCATCGAGCGCGACGGCTTCATTGAGCTGTTCGAGAAGAGCGGTGCCACGATCTTCACCAACGCCTGTGGTCCATGCATCGGTCAGTGGGCCCGTGAAGGTGCCGACAAGCAGGAGAAGAACTCCATCGTGCACAGCTTCAACCGCAACTTCGCCAAGCGCGCCGATGGCAACCCCAACACGCACGCGTTCGTGGCCTCGCCCGAGATGGTGGCGGCCATCGCCATCAGTGGCAAGCTCACCTTCGACCCCACCCGCGACAAGCTCTTGAACGAGAAGGGCGAGGAGGTGATGCTGGCCGAGCCCACCGGTTGGGAGCTTCCTCCGAAAGGCTTCGCCGTGGAGGACAACGGCTATCTGGCCCCGGCCGAGGACGGCAGCCAGGTGCAGGTGATCGTGAAGCCCGACAGCCAGCGCCTGCAACTGCTCGAGCCATTCCCCGCCTGGGACGGCAGGAACATCACCGACGCCGTGATCCTGATCAAGGCCAAGGGCAAGTGCACCACCGACCACATCAGCATGGCCGGTCCGTGGCTGCGCTACCGCGGTCACCTGGACAACATCAGCAACAACACGCTGATCGGTGCGGTGAACGCCTTCAACGGCGAGACCGACAAGGTGAAGAACCAGCTCACCGGTGAGTACGGCCCCGTGCCCGCCACCCAGCGCGCATACAAGGCGGCCGGTGTCGCCAGCATCGTGGTGGGCGACCAGAACTACGGCGAGGGCAGCAGCCGCGAGCATGCCGCCATGCAGCCGCGCCACCTGGGCGTGAAGGCCGTGCTGGTGAAGAGCTTCGCCCGAATCCACGAGACCAACCTGAAGAAGCAGGGCATGCTGGCCCTCACCTTCGCCAACGAGGCCGACTACGACAAGATCCAGGAGGACGATCGCGTGGATTTCATCGATCTCACGGGATTCGCGCCGGGCAAGCCGCTCACCCTCGTGTTCAAGCACAAGGACGGCAGCAGCGACACCATCCTGGCCAACCACAGCTACAACGACCAGCAGATCGGCTGGTTCAAGGCCGGCAGCGCCCTGAACATCATCCGCCAACAGCAGGCCTGATCCCGATCACGCATACCATCGCGGAAAGCCCCGGTCACCCGGGGCTTTCTCTTTATCCCGCCCCGGGACCATCCCCAATTTTCGGGATTGTCCCCCCTATGCGGCCCGGGTAGGTTTGCCGTGATCCAAGTTCAATGATCACGCCATGCACAAAACACTTCGTCAACTCCTCCTGCTCGGCCTTGTGACATTATCCACCACGACCTTCGCCCAGGTAAGGGTGGGAGGGCGGGTGGGTACGAACTATCTGATCGCTTCGCAGAAGATCCAACCCGACCCCAAGGACACGCCCACCAACCCGAAGGGCTTGGGCATGGTGTTCGGACCGTATATCGAGATCCCCTTCTCCGATCTGGTGGGTATCCGCCCCGAACTGGGCTTTTCCTTCCGCCGCGGCAAGTCGGAGACCACCAACAACATGTCGCTCACCAACAACACCGAAGTGACCGGTGGCAACGGTGCCTACACCGGCACCCGGGACTACAAGCTCGAGAACGACCAGCGGCTCACCTACTTCCAGTTGAACGCCCCTCTGACCCTCGCACCGACCGAAGGCCTTCGGATCATGTTCGGTCCTTCGTTGAACTTCCTGATGGGCGGGCGCTCCAATGTGGACGAGACCTACACCTGGAAAGGGAACATCACCGGCCAGAACCAGCAAGGTCAGCAGGTGACGGTCCCCATCGACGAGCAGAACTTCGAGAGCTCCAAGAAGAAAGGCAGCGCGGCCATCAAGGACTTCAAAAAGGCCGATATCGCCGGCATGGCGGGCATCGGCTACACCCTGCCGGTGGGCTTCGACATGGACCTGCGCTTCTATCGCGGGCTCACCACCACCTACGACCGGTCCGAAGGCAACGCGCGTACCCGGTTCTGGACCAACCTGGTCGAATTCTCTGTTGGCTGGACCTTCGGTGGCAAATAAGTCTTCCACAGCATACTTGTTCGCGTGCTCGCGAAATGCCGGGGATCGCTCCCCGGCATTTTTGCGTTCCCCGTCCTTTTGCGTCGGCAAGGGAGATCATTCGGCGTTCTTGGCCCAATTTTTCTATCTTGGTCAGAACTAAGCACCTCACCCATTATGAAAATGCGTCTTCTTCTCGCTGCAGCGTTGATGACCGGGGCCACATTGACGATAGCCTAGGATAGCGGCTTTTCCGCAGGCCTTGATCTTCAATTACCCTTGGGGGATTTCGGGGAGATGTTCTCCCTCGGTATCGGCCCCGCTGTAGCCTACGACTCCCAAGCTGGCAATCAGGGCCTTCTCGGGATCACTGCCGGGTTCAGCATCCTCTCTTCCAAGGAGGACTATATCACGGGCGGGAAGGAGATCCACATCACCGGACACTACAAATATTTCTTCGATGACGTTCGAGAGGGCGTCTACGTGGCCCCCATGCTCGGGTGGGCATTGGTCGGCTATTCGTACGAGATCGAAACCCCTCTGATCTCGAGCAGCGGAGATGAAGCGCTCGGAGGGGTGAGTTTCGGAATAGGCGTCGGCTATGTGGTCAATGAGCGTATCGATATCGGTCTGCGTTACCAGATGATCCGTGCTACGGCCGATGGGGACGCGACCATAAGCGCCGGGGAGTCCAGCACGGGCCTCGGCTTCATCGGCCTGCGCGCCATGTACAATTTCTGACCCCGCCGTTCCACGCACATTACAGAAGGCGGCCCCTACCGGGACCGCTTTCTGCGTTGATGAGGCCTAGCATCCACCCCATCCGGCACGCTGTTCGCTATTCACCGGCCCGCCAACGCCACATTGCTAAATTGCCGCGCCTTTCCCATGAAATACCAGACGACCATGTTGCTACGCCACTGCGTAATGGCCTCGGCCCTGTTCCTCTCGCCGCTGTTCCTTGCCGCGCAAAGCGGATCGGACGAGGATGAGAACAACCTGATCTCCAACGGCAGCTTCGAGGAGGTGCAGGGCAAGCTCAAGCGCCCGGGCAACATCGATCAGGCCACCGGCTGGAGCAGCCCCACCAATACCAAGGCCGACCTGTTCAGCGAGACCGTGCCCGGCGCCCCCATCAGCGCCCCGCGCAACCAGTACGGCGATCAATCGGCGCTCGACGGGATCAACTACGCAGGCGTGCGCTGGTGGAGCTTCCAGAACAAGCAACCCCGCAGCTACCTGCAGGCCAAGCTGAAGAAGATGATGAAGAAGGACCAGAAGTACTGCGTGAAGTTCTACGTGAGCCTGGCCGACCTGAGCAAATACGCCACCAACGAGCTGGGCGCGTACCTGAGCAAGATCCCCATCAAGAAGGGCGACGAAATGAGCCTCACCTACAACGCTCAGGTGCCGCACCTGCGCGACAAGGTCCAGAACGACCTGTACAGCTGGCAGGGCGTGTGCGGCGTGTACGAGGCCAAGGGCGACGAGCAATACCTGATCATCGGCAACTTCGCTGCTACTGAGAAGACGCTGAACGAAAAGGTGAAGCGGCCCAAGGGCGAGAGCCGACCGCAGTTGACGCACGCCTACTACTACATCGACAAGGTGAGCGTGACCCCGATCGAACGGGCCAGTGAATGCACCTGCGAGCAGGTGGACAAGGCCGAGAGCGAGTTCATCTTCAGCCGCAAGGGCGTGCTCTCGCCCAACCTGAAGCCCGCCGAGCGCGCCGATGCACGCGTGATCTACTTCAAGCGCTTCCAGCGTTCCATCGACCGCTCCATGGAGCCGTGGATCGATGAACTGGTGGAGGACCTGAAGGCCGATCCCTCCCTGAAGGTGAAGCTGACCGGCCACATCGACGAGACCGAGAAGGACCGCACCCGGATGCGGCCCGACCTTGAGACCCTCGGCCTGGAGCGCGCCGAAACGGTGAAGGAGGCCTTGGTGGAGGCCGGTATCGATGCCGGGCGCATCACCGTGGCGGGTGCCACCGAGGACGATCCCGCCGACACCTCCGGCTCCGAGGTGGGCATGAGCAAGAACCGCCGCGTGGAGGTGGACGTGGAGAAGTGATCACCGACCCGATGGTCGGAACGGAAGGCTGAAGGAAGAGGCGGACAGGTCCTCCCCTTCAGCCTTCGTCCTTCCCGCCGCTGGTTACCTTTCCACCCACGCCTCCCGCCATGGCACACGGCACCCCCGGTACAGGATCCTTCGTCAAGGGCGACAAGCGTGTGATCCGTGGCTGGACCATGTACGACTGGGCCAACTCGGTCTATTCGCTCACCATCACCAGCGCTGTTTTCCCGGTCTTCTACGCGGCGGTGACGCACGACAATGAGAAGGACCTGGTGCTCGACGCGCATGGCATCCCCGCCGCATCGCTCTATTCCTACGCCCTGTCGGCGGGCTTCCTATTGATCGCCCTGATCGCGCCGATCCTGAGCGGCATCGCCGACACCACAGGCCAGAAGAAGAACTTCCTCAAGGCCTTCTGCTACCTCGGTGCCGTCAGTTGCGCGGGCCTTTTCTTCTTCGGCATGGACCACCTGTGGTCGGGCCTGATGCTGGTGGTGCTGGCATGCGTGGGCTTCAGCGGCTCGTTGATCTTCTACGATGCCTTCCTGCCCGAGATCGCCGAGAAGGAGGACCACGACCGCATCAGTGCGCGCGGATACACCATGGGATACATCGGCAGCGTGCTGCTGCTGGTGGTGAACCTGGTGATGGTGATGCGGCCCGACCTTTTCGGCATACCCGACCGGGACGGGCTGCCCGCACGCATCTCCTTCGTCACCGTGGGGCTGTGGTGGGTCGGCTTCGCGCAGTTCGCCTTCCGTGTGCTGCCCGATGACCAGTACGGCCGAAGGCCTCAAGGCAACATCATCGCCAACGGCTATCGCGCACTGCGCAAGACTTGGAAGGAACTGCAGAGCACCAAGCGCTTGAACAGCTACCTGATGGCCTTCTTCGTGCTCAACATGGGCATACAGACCGTGATGTACCTCGCGGTGACCTACGCGAAGGAGGAGATCAAGAGCATCGACGCGGCAGGCAACATCACGCCGATAGCCGACGACAGCTTGATCGTCAGCATCCTGCTGATCCAACTCGTCGCCGTGGCGGGTTCGTACCTCTTCGTGTGGATGAGCGAGCGCTTCGGCAACATCGGCGCCCTGGTGGTGGGGGCCGGCGCCTGGACCCTGCTCTGCGTGGCGGCGTACGGCATACAATGGACCAACGAGTTCTACATGCTGGCCTGCGGGGTGGGGCTTGTCATGGGCGGAAGCCAGGCCCTCTCGCGCAGCACCTACTCGAAGTTCCTGCCCGAGACCATCGACCATGCCTCGTACTTCTCGTTCTACGATGTGAGCTATTACCTGAGCACCGTGCTGGGCACCTTCGCCTTCGGCCTGGTGCACCAGCTGACCGGCGACCTGCGCAACACGGTGATCATCATCGGCAGCTTCTTCGTGGTGGGGCTGGTGCTGCTGCTCATGGTGCCCAAGCGGGAAGTGCCCGTGGTGCGGCCCGAGGAGTGAGCCCCGGGCCGCCTACCTTCGCCGCTGTTTCCTCTTGAACGCATGAGCGCACAGGCCGACTGGGACGTGGTGATCGTGGGCGGCGGCATCGTGGGTGCCGCCACCCTGTACAAGATGCAGGCGCGTTTTCCCGCGCTGCGCATCCTTCTACTGGAAAAGGAGAAAGCCCTGGCCGACCACCAGACAGGCCGCAACAGCGGGGTGATCCACAGCGGCATCTACTACAAGCCCGGCAGCTTCAAGGCGAAGAACTGCGTGAACGGCCGTCGTGAGCTGGTGGCCTTCGCCAAGGACCACGGCATCAAGCACGATGTATGCGGCAAGCTTATCGTGGCCACCGACAAGGACGAGCTGCCGCGCCTGGAGAAGATCTACAACACGGGGATCGCCAACGGCATCGAGGGCATGGAGCAGGTGGGGCCCGACGAGATCCGCGAGATCGAACCCTATTGCACGGGCATCGCAGGGGTGCGCGTGGGCTGCACCGGGATCATCGATTTCCGCGGCGCCACGGAGAAGATGGCCGAGATCGCCACCACGCGCCAGCCGCTGAGCCGGGTAAGCCTCGGCGAGGAGTTCCTCGGTGCGGAGCAACAGGGCGATCGCACGGTGGTGCGCACCTCCAAGGCCACGTGCACCAGCCGCTACGTGGTTTTCTGCGGCGGTCTGCACAGCGACCGCCTGGCACGCAGGGACGGCGCCCGCGTGAAGGAGCGGATCGTGGGCTTCCGCGGCGATTACTACGAGCTCACCGAACAGGGCAGGCACAAGGTGAAACACCTGATCTACCCGGTGCCCGACCCGCGCTTCCCCTTCCTCGGCGTGCACTTCACACGCATGACCGACGGCAGCATCGAGTGCGGTCCCAACGCCGTGTTCACCTTCAAGCGTGAAGGCTACGGCAAGACCGACTTCGACTTGAAGGACACGATGGACGCGCTGTCGTACGGCGGCACCTGGAAGCTCTTCATGAACAACATGAGCTACGGGATCAACGAATACCGCCGCGCATTCAGCAAGAAGCTCTTCCTGCGCACACTGCAACGCCTGATCCCGTCGTTGACCATGGACGACATCAAGCCGGGTCGTGCCGGTGTGCGCGCGATGCTGCTGGGTACCGATGGCAACATGGTCGACGATTTCCGCATCGAGCGGCGCGGTCGCCACATCCACGTGCTGAACGCCCCCTCCCCGGCGGCCACGGCGGCACTGGCGATCGGCGAACAGATCACCGGCATGGCGGTGGACCAGCTGGGCGTGGCCTGAAGTCTTGTGCGACCGTCCTGAATGAGGAAGCGCCCCTCGGGGCGCTTCCTTGTTCTTGGGATCAGGCGGCCTGCACCACCCGGTAATTGTCCTGGATCTCGCCCCAGTTCCACGTGAAGAAGCCCATGAGGCTGTTGAGCCGCTTGAGGATGATGGGGTTCGGCGATCGCAGTTCGCGGAAGTACGCGTCCTGGAAGCAGAACAGGTCGTACTGGTGGAAGAGCACCTTCCCCATGGCATAGACCGTGTTCTTGCTGGGGTAGTTCATGCGCTCCATCTGGCTGCACAGCTCGCGCAACTCGCGCTCGAGTTCCACGGGGTCGAGGCCATGCGCATCGGCGAACTTGGAGATCGCCAGCGAACGGATGCGTTTGTCCAGGCCGGGACCCAGGGTGCGCTCCATTTCGATCAGGTTACCGGCCAGCACCACCATCGCGAACGGACGATCGTCCGTCGGGTCGATCTTGGGGGACAACGCGAACTCCGGCGCCTCGTTCAATTCCTCCGCCACGGCCGGGAAACCTTTCTCCGCAAGCTCGAGCACGGCATTGACGAAGATGTTCGCCAGCTTCTCCTCGGTGATCTTCTTCTTGCCGAAAAACGTTGCGATCATGATGAAGACGTTGTGCAAAACTCACTCCCCCCGTCCCCCCTCCCGAGTCCGCACGCCCTTCTATTTTTAACAAGGTTATCCACCCCTCATGATCACGACCGCCCTGATCCACCAATACGTCGACTACGATCGCTGGGCAAGTATGCTCTTCGTGCAACGTCTGTCGGCCGAACCACCCGCCGTGCTCGATGCGCCGGTGGCCAGCAGTTTCCCTTCGCTCCGCAGCACGGTGCTGCACCTGCGCGATGCCATCAACGCATGGTACCGCCGCCTGGACGGCCTTGCCCCACAATGGCCCGCAGAGGAAGGCACCGACCTGGAAGGGCTGTTGCGCCATGGAGGGCTGTTCCACGCCAAGGTGAAGGCCATGGACGAAGCCGCCTTGTCGCGCACGGTGAACTACACCGACCTGCGTGGCAATGCGCATGCACAGCCCGCGTGGCAGATGATCATGCACGCCTGCAACCATGCCACATACCATCGCGGACAGCTGGTGACGATCATGCACGCGCTCGGCCTGAAGGACATCCCATCCACCGACCTGGTGAAATATCAGCGATCTTTGCCGCGACCGTGATCGCGGGTGTACGATCCCTTGGCACGAACTCCCAGCCCTCCACACCGCCGCTCGACGTACCGCACCCGTCCAGCCTTGATGTCGGCCCTTGTGTGCGCGCTGATCGCCACCACGGCGCATGGGCAGAACGATGCGGGCGGACGGACCACCGTGGAGGTGAAGAACGGGATCGTCATCCGCAAGGACTCCCTCTTCCTGCTGAACCTGCGCTTCCGGATGCAGAACCGGTTCGGCGTCATCACCGAGGGCGGCGACGACCTCGATGTGGGGGTCACCGACATGCGCGTTCGCCGCATGCGCCTGCGTTTCGAGGGCTTCGTGCTGGACGAGCGGGTGAAGTACTACGTCCAGTTGAACTTCTCCCACAGCGATCTTGACCTGGACGCGGGTGGCGTGGCGAAGCCCATCCGCGACGCCATCGTCCAGTACCAGGTGCACGAACGCTTCCAGTTCGGACTGGGCCAGACCAAGGTGCCTGGCAACCGGCAGCGAATGATCTCCAGCGGCAACCTGCAATTCCCCGATCGTTCGATCGCCAATGGTGCGTTCACGCTGGACCGTGATTTCGGCGTGTTCGCGAATTGGACCCTTCCCATTGGCCCACAACTGGTCCGGACGAAAGTCGCGCTGACCACAGGCGATGGCCGCAGCGCCGTGCCCGGCAACTCGGGACTGGCGTACACCGGCCGACTGGAGTGGGCACCCTTCGGCGCGTTCACCAACGACGGGGAATTCTCCGAGGGCGACCTCGAGTTCGAGGCCACCCCGAAGCTCGCCTTCGGCGGGGCGGTGAGCCACAATGATCGCGCCTATCGCACCGGCGGACAGTTGGGCCCCGAGCTCCATGCGAACAGGTCGTTCACCACGTTCATCGCCGACGCCGTGCTGAAGTACGATGGCTGGGCCTTCTCCGCGGAATACCTCGAACGGCAGTGCGCCGACCCGATCACGACCAACACCGTCGGCGATGTGCGCTTCGTGCCCACCGGCCAGGCGTTCAATGTGCAACTGAGCAAACTGCTGCGCAGCGGCTACGAGCTGGCCACGCGCTATACCGTGGTGGAGCCGGCCACCAACACCGACATGCTCTCGCCACGCACCGAAGAGGCCCTGCTCGGCGCCACCAAGTACCTCAACGGACACCGGATCAAGCTACAGAGCTACATCGGCTACCGCTGGACCGATGGTCGGATGCGACTGGGCTCGTCCGGCAACAACTGGACGGCGATGCTCCAAGTGGAGTTCGGCATTTGAGGCTACCGTCGGGCACTGTCCGGGATCTCGACCGGATTGCCGAGGTAGCGTGGCGATGCGCCCAGGAGCATGTCCACGAAGACCTCACACGGGCGGCTTTCTCACGCAACGCGGTACGCAGTCCCGAACGGCCGCTCACAGCTCGGGCGTTGAAGCCCACCGCATCGAGCCCCGCGTGCCGTGCGATGAAGATCGCCCGCTCGTTGTGGAAGCGCTGGCTGATCACGGTGAACCGCTGCTGCCCGAACACCGCATGGGCCCGCACCATCGAGTCGTACGTGCGGAAGCCGGCGTGGTCCAATGTGATGGCGCTGCTGTCCACGCCGGCGGTGATCAGGGCGCGACGCATGGCGGCCGGCTCGTTGTAGTCGTGGCGACCATTGTCGCCACTGAGCAGCAGATGGTCCACCTTGCCTGCGTGGTACAGTTCCGCGGCCGCAGCGATGCGGTGTGCGAAGAAAAGGTTGGGGCGGCCGTCGCGGCCCCGTTCCGATGTACCCAGCACCACGCCGACATGGTTGTGGGGCACCTCGGCCAGGTCGTCGAACACCGCCGATGCGGTGGCCAGGCGGATGTGCCTGTCGCACCACCAGAGCAGCATCACGGAGAGGAGGACAGGGATGAGGGCCGCGCGGACCATGAGCATCGGACATGACCTCTTTCCACGACGACGAGCGAGTTCGGACATGACCGCACAACGGGCCCAAAAGCGGTGAACGTATGCGACTCAGCGCCCGAGCAGGTCCACGCCCGTGTAAGTGTGCGGCGAGAGCGCGAGCAGGCGCGCACGCACCTCGTCGCTCACATCGAGCGTGGCGACGAACGCGGTGATATCGGCCCGGGTGATGCGGTCCTTGCCGCGTGTCAGGTCCTTCAGTTTCTCGTAGGGCCGCTCCACTCCCGCCCGCCGCAGGATGGTCTGGATACCCTCGGCCACCACGGCCCATTGTGCGTCGAGGTCGCGCGCGATGGCGGCCTCGTTGAGCAGCAGTTTGCCCAAGCCCTTCTGCACGGCGTCCAACGCGATCATGGTGTGGGCCATGGGCACCCCGATGTTGCGCGTGACGGTGCTGTCGGTGAGATCGCGTTGCAGACGGCTGATGGGCAACTTCCCGCTGAGGAAGCCGAAGAGCGCATTGGCCAGACCGAGATTGCCCTCGGCGTTCTCGAAATCGATCGGGTTCACCTTGTGCGGCATGGCGCTGCTGCCCACCTCGCCGGCCTTGGTGCGCTGGCGGAAGTAGTCCATGCTGATGTACTGCCACACATCGCGGCACAGATCGATGAGGATGGTGTTGATGCGACGCATGGCATCGAACAACTCGGCAAGACCGTCGTAATGCTCGATCTGCGTGGTGAAGCGCTGGCGCTTCAGCCCGAGCTTCTCGCTCAGGAAACGATCGGCCAGTGCGGGCCAATCCAGGTCGGGATAGGCGGCATGGTGCGCGTTGAAGTTGCCCGTCGCTCCCCCGAACTTGCCCGAGTATCCGATGCCCTCCAGCACGGCGATCTGCGCATCAAGGCGCTCAACGAACACCGCGACCTCCTTGCCCAGGCGCGTGGGCGAGGCCGGCTGTCCATGCGTGCGTGCCAGCATGGGGACGGAAGCCCACTCCAACGCGAAGGCCTGCAGGCGGTCGCGCAGCGCGGTGAGCGCAGGCCTGTAGGCCTCGTTCACGAAATCCTTCACCATCAACGGCAGCGCGGTGTTGTTGATGTCCTGGCTGGTGAGGGCGAAGTGGACGAACTCCAGGCTGGCACCGAGGCCTGCCTCCGCGAGGCGTTCCTTCAGGAAGTACTCCACGGCCTTCACGTCGTGGTTGGTCACCCGTTCGATCTCCTTGATGCGCCGCGCATCGTCGCTATCGAGGGCCATCACGCGCTGGCGCAGCGGCGCCAGACGATCGAGCGGTGTACCCGCCAGCTCGGGCAGGGGCACTTCGCACAGGAAGATGAAGTAGTCGATCTCGACCCGCAGCCGGTAGCGCATCAGGGCCTGCTCGCTGAACCAGCTGGCGAGTTCATCGACACGATCACGGTATCGACCATCAATGGGGGAAATGGCGGTGAGCTGGTCCAGTTGCATGAGCGGGTGGAAGAAGCGGCAAAGGTAGCCGCGGGCGCCCAGCCGCTGTGGCACCCGCACCTCGCAGCGCCCTGTCCATGCCACAGGTGCCCCGCGCCACACTCCGACACCGCACCTGCGAACAGCCTAATTCCCAGCGGTGTTCGAAAACACCTCTGCCGTGGCCCTGGATCTGTCGAGGTGTCGGCATGGACACCACGGTACATATCCGAGCGTTGTTGTGCGGTATGGCAGTGTGGGTCGCAGCGGCAACGTTCGCCAACAAGGCGGTGCTCGAAGTGGACGGCATCCTGCGGGTGAAGTCGCTCGGGATGGACGGCGCACGGATGGTCATCATCGATGAGAACGGCGGAACGGAAGTGGTCGAGCAGGGACTGTCCCGCTTCCGCCGAAGCCTGCCGCTTCAAACCAGCGTGCTGATCGCCTTCGAACGGCCCGGCTGTGTGACCAAGCAATTGTACTTCGATACCCGGGTGCCCGCGGCGCACATGGACAAGGCACCGTTCACCTTCCCCTTCCAAGTGACCCTGGAACCGCTGCCACCGGGCCAGGATTTCGAATACGCTGGTCCCGTTGGCTACATCCGGTACTACGAGAACATCGGTGACTTCGCCTACGACACCGACTACCGAAAAAAGGCCGATCCCATGCTCGCGGAACGGATGCGTACGGTGATGACCGAACTGCCCGAGCCGACCACCCGCAAGTCGATCAAGGCCGCGAAGAGCGCACAGCGTGAACGTGTCGAAGAGGCCGTAGCACCGAGGGATCCCTACAATGTGCTCGTGCCGACCAAAGCGAGCCATGCGCCCCTTGTGCACCTCACCGGCGACCAACCCATGCCCGCGCCACCTCCAGCACCTGGGCCAGCATCGGAACCAGCACCCGGGCCACCACCCGAAGCGACCCCGGCCGCCGAAGCACCACCGGAGGAAGCCGCGGAACCGATGGCGGTTGTGGAAGCACCACCCATCGACACTGCTCCGGTCGTCGCGTCGGCGATCGCGGAAGAAGCACCGCCTCCTCCCGATCCTGCCGCACCACCTCCCATCGAAGCCGCACCTGTGGCCAGCGCAACGGCGGACTTCGCCCCAAGCGCCATCAGCCGCTGGGAGGCTACCATGGTGGAAGGTCGGCGGGTGATCACCGTGGTGCGCTTCACCGATGCCGCAGGACATGTGGAGGAGTTCCGACGCGTGTACCACCACTACGGCGCCACCTTCTACTTCCACAACGGCATCAGTTGCTCGGAGCTCACCTATTCGAAGGGCACCGCCGCGCTGCGGTCCGGCACCACGGTCGAGCTCCAGTGAAAGCTTGCGGCATCGCCCGCAAGGCGCCATGGCCGACCCGGTCGTAACATTGCCTTCGCGCACACGCACCGCCGGAACCCGCACACATGTCCTTCATCCGCGACCTCGGCCTGGGCATTTCGGCCTTCTTTCGCGCTTTCGGCTTTGCCCTGAGCAACCGCATGGGGTGGATGTTCCTGGTTCCCGCCGTGCTCTGGCTGCTGTTGTCATACGGCCTGTTCAAGCTGCTGAGCGGCCAGGTGGATGTGGTCACCGCATGGGCGGCCGGCTACCTGGACATCCCCGTTTCGGAGTCCGATACCGGCTGGTGGAGTTCGTTCAAGAATTTCCTGAACGGTGCCTGGGAGATGATGCTGTGGGTGATCCTGCACGCGGCTATCGCCTATGTATTGTGGGTGGCCAACAAGTACATCGTGCTGGTCCTGCTCTCGCCCCTGCTGGCCTACGCGAGCGAACGCACCGAGGAAGTGCTCACCGGTCGGCAATATCCATTCAGCTGGGGGCAGCTGCTGAAGGATGCCCTGCGCGGGGCGCTCATCGCCGTACGCAACGGCCTGATGGAGCTGGGCATCACGGTGGGGATCTGGTTCCTCACGCTGTTCGTCCCCCTGCTCGCCCCGGTCTCGTTCATCCTGCTTTTCATCGTCTCGTCGTACTTCTACGGCTTCAGCATGTTCGACTACGTGTTCGAACGGCGACGACTGCGTATTCGGGAAAGCTCACGCGCGGTGAACGACAGGCTCGGGCTGGTGCTGGCCAACGGCAGCCTGTTCCAACTGGGGATGATGATCCCCTTCTTCGGTATCATGTTCGCTCCGGTGATGGCGGCGATCGGTGCATCGCTGGCCACTGTGCGCAAGGAAAGCGAACTGCCCCGGCCGGGGTGGCCACCCATGGACCAACGCCTGATCCAAGACCGATGAGATACATCCTCACCACATTGCTGCCCCTGGCGCTGGGCGGGGCGGCTTATGCCCAGGACAGCCTGCGCGTCCAGTTGCATGGCATGGTGCTCGACGGCGTGTCGCAGCAGCCGGTGTACGAGGTGCTTGTAGAATGGTACGACGGCAACGGCAAGCGCCAGGGGATCACCCAGACCAACAGCGAGGGGCGCTACGCCCTGTTCGTGAACCCCACACCGGGCATGGAGCTGCGCGTGCAGGAGAACGGCTACAAAGACTTCGTGTACGAGGTGCCACCGTTCAAGGAGGGCGAGGCCGCCCGCGAACTGGACATCTGGTTGGAACCGAAATAGCCCGCTGACCGCTGCCGATGTGCGATCTTTGCAGCGCGGTACGCCGGGCAAGCCAGCTTGCGCGTCGTTACCCGGGTATGGGGATGCGATCGAGGCAGCGGATCTTGCGGAAGGCAGGGCCCCATTTCGGTGCGGTGTGGCTGTTGCTCATGGGCACTGGCGACCTCGCGGCCCAATGCGGCAGCACCATCAACACCTTCCCCTATTTCGAAGGATTCGAGAACGCTCCCGCGTGGACCAGCGGAGGCAATGCCAACGACTGGGCCTGGGGCATCCCCGAGCACCCCTTGATATCGTCGGCCGCGGAGGGCGATCGCGCATGGTGCGTGGGCGGCCTCACCGGCACCTTCTACAACTACGGCCAACAAAGCTGGCTGCGCAGTCCCTGCTTCGACTTCAGTTCGCTGGCCTACCCCCACGTGAGCTTCGCGCTGTTCTGGGAATGCGAACGCACCTACGATGGCCTCACGTTCCAGTACTCGCTCGACCAAGGCACGAGCTGGACGAACGTGGGCGTGTTCGACGCGCCTGAGAACTGCCTGAACGGCAACTGGTTCAACACCTACAACATCCTGAACCTCACGCTGGCCTCGCCGCGCGAGGGCTGGTCGGGACGCGTGGGGGCCACCGATGGCGCATGCAGCGGCGGCGGCGGCAGTGCGGCGTGGGTCACAGCCCAGCAATGCCTGCAGGAGCTCGCTTTCCAGCCGAGCGTGATGTTCCGCTTCGCCTTCGGCGCCGGCACCACCTGCAACAGCTACGATGGGATCGCGATCGACGCCTTCACCATCGCCGACCGGCCCGTGGTGGCCGACATGGCCTACCAATGTGCCGACGGCACGCAGGTGCTGTTCGAGGAGACCACGGCACCGTGCAGCATCAGCCGCACCTGGGACTTCGGCGATCCGGCCTCGGGGGCACAGAACACATCCACCAGTACCTCGCCCGCGCATACGTTCAGCACACCGGGCACATACACCGTGACGCTCACCTCCAGCGGCCCCTGCGGCGATGTGCACACCGTTACCCGCACCGTGCACGTGGTGGGCGTGTCGGTGGCCACCACGCCTCCCGATTGCCACGGCAATGGCGGCACTGCGACGGCCGTGACCCAAGGCACACCGCCAGCGGCCACCTACCTCTGGCAGCCCGGAGGGGCCACCACGCCCACGATCACCGACCTGACACCCGGCACTTATACCGTGACGATCAGCGGCCCTGACATCTGCATGGTCCAAGCCTCGGGCATCGTGGGCGATGCGCCGCCCCCCCCCTCGGTGGCGTTGGCAGCTGTTCCCATCACCTGCCATGGCGCGGCCAATGGCCAGGTGAGCGCCACGGCGAGCGGCGGCACACCCGGCTACCAATACCTGTGGTCGCCCGGAGGAAGCACCGATGCCGTGCTTACCAGTGCAAGCGCAGGCACCTACACCTGCACCGTGACCGACCAGCAGGGCTGCACCGCCCAAGCCAGCATCACCTTGGACGAACCTGCCTCGCTCACCCTGCAACCGGGGGACGACATCGTCTTGTGCCCCGGTGCGAGCACCACCCTCCAGGCCACGGCCACCGGTGGAACGGCGCCCTACACGCTGCACTGGCAGCCCGACGGCCCCGTAGTGGCGCCCGCTGCCACCACCACCTACACCGTGCACGCCACGGACGCCAACGGCTGTTCAAGCCCCAGCGCGACCACGACCGTACACGTGGTGCAACCCCAAGTCCCCGTGTTCACCGTGAGCGATACGGTGGCGTGCGCACCGCTCTGCACCGAGCTGACCCTGTTGTGGCCGGTGGTGGGCACCCTGCACTGGGACCTCGCCGATGGCACCACGCAGCAGGGAAGTACCGCGATCACGCACTGCTACACCGCTCCCGGGAACTACGTACCCATGCTCACGTTGACGGATCCCGCAGGATGCCAGACCTCCTACACCCTGCCCTTCCCATTGGAAGCACAGGCCTCCCCCCTGCCCTCCTTCGTGACCAACCCGCCGGTGGTCACCATCGATGCGCCCACCTTCCGGTTCATCCCATGGACCAGCAGCGGGGTGGACCTGATCTGGGAGTTCGGTGATCCCAACGGCACGATCTCCACGGAACAGGCCCCGGTCTTCGCCTACGATGCCGTGGGCTGCTATGATGTGACCCTGACCGCCACGAGCACGGCGGGATGCACCGGCCGCACCACCGCGCAGGTATGCGTGGAGGACGAGTTCATGGTGTTCGTACCGAACAGCTTCACACCGAACGGCGATGGGATCAACGACCTGTTCGGCGTGGTCTCCACCGTGGCCGATCCGGGCTTTTTCGAACTGACCGTGTTCGACCGTTGGGGCCGCGAGGTGTTCCACACCACGCAGGCGGACAAAGGCTGGACAGGCACCGATACCCCCTTGGACGTGTATGCCTGGCGCCTGCGTATGCACGATGCGCACGGCCAGTTGCACGAGCGGCGCGGGCACGTCACCCTGCTGCGGTAGTGCACTGTGCCTGTTGTGGACATCTCAGGAAGGCAGCTTCTTGGCCCGTTCCCAGTACACGTCCATCTCGGCCAGCGTCATCTCACCCAGCGTCTTCCCGTCCTTGGCCGATTCGCGCTCCAGGTATTGGAAACGCTGGATGAACTTGCGATTGGTCCGCTCCAGGGCCTCGTCGGGGTCGATGCCAAGCGAACGGGCATAGTTCACGATGCTGAAGAGCAGGTCGCCCAGTTCGTCGGCCTCGCGGCCGCTACGGGCATCCACCTCGGCCTTCAGTTCGCGCATCTCCTCCTGCACCTTGTCCCACACCTGCTCGGGCCGTTCCCAATCGAAGCCCACGCCACGGGCCTTGTCCTGCACACGCACGGCCTTCACCAGCGAGGGCAGGCCGCGCGGAACGCCATCGAGCACGCTCTGCCGCCCACCTTCGCTTGCCTTTTCCGCCAGCTTGATCTTCTCCCAGTTCGCCTTCACCTCCTGCTCGTCCCTCACCGCCACATCGCCGTAGATGTGCGGGTGGCGGCGGATGAGCTTCTCGCAGATCCCGTTCAGCACATCGGTGATGTCGAAGGCCCCGCGCTCCTTCCCGATGCGGGCGTAGAACACGTTGTGCAACATCAGGTCACCGAGCTCCTTCCTCACCTCGTCCAGGTCATCGCGCAGGATGGCATCGCCCAGTTCGTAGGTCTCTTCGATGGTGAGCGGCCGCAGGGTCGCCATGGTCTGCTTGCGGTCCCAGGGACATTGTTCGCGCAGCTCGTCCATGATGGTGAGAAGGCGCAGGAAGGCGGCGGCGCGGGGATCTTGGTCGGACATGATCAGGGTGTGGGCCGGGCGCGAAGGTACCCGGCGGGGCAGAAAACGACAGGGCCGCCAGAAAGGCGGCCCTGCACATGTGCGGTAGACGGGCTTACTCCTCCACCACCTCGAAGGGGATGGTGCGGACCACCTCGCGGTGGAAGGCCACTTCGGCCTCGTAGGTGCCGAGGGACTTGATGGCGTCGCCTTTCAGCTTGATGTTCTTGCGGTCCACGTCGAACCCGAGCGCGCGGATGGCGTCGGCGATCTGGATGGTGTTCACGCTGCCGAAGATCTTGCCGTTCTCGCCGGCCTTGGCCCCGATCTTCAGGGTCTTGTTGGCGAGCGCTTCGGCCGTCCTCTCGGCCTCGGCCTTGATCTTGGCCTCCTTGTGGGCGCGTTGCTTCAGGGTCTCGGCCAGCTGCTTCTTCTCGCTCTCGGTGGCGCTCACGGCCAAGCCACGGGGCAGCAGGTAGTTGCGGGCATACCCATCGCGCACCTTCACCACGTCGTTGGCGTAGCCCAGGTGCTCCACGTCTTTCTTCAGGATCACTTCCATGGTCGTAGGCGTAGGGTGGGTTACTTGAGCATGTCGGCCACGTACGGCATGAGGGCCAGGTGGCGGCTGCGCTTGATGGCCTGACCGACCTTGCGCTGGTACTTCAGGCTGGTGCCGGTGATGCGACGAGGCAGGATCTTGCCCTGTTCGTTCACGAAGCGCAGCAGGAAGTCGGGGTCCTTGTAGTCGATGTACTTGATCCCCATCTTCTTGAAACGACAATACTTCTCCTTCGTCGTTTCGATGGCGATCGGGGTGAGATAGCGGATCTCGCTGTTGCTGTCTGCGGCCATGGCTTAAGCGTTGTCGGTTTCAGCGGTCGCCTTCTGGGCGGCCTTGTTACGGCGCTTCTCGGCGAAGGCCACATGATGCTTGTCCATCGCCACGGTGAGGAAGCGGATCACACGTTCGTCACGGCGGTATTCGGTCTCGAGCTTGGCCACGAACGCAGGTTCGCTTTCGAACTCGATCAGGTGGTAGAAGCCCGAGGACTTCTTCTGGATGGGATAGGCGAGCTTGCGCATCCCCCAGCTCTCTTCATGGCGGACCTTGCCATTGCCTGCTTTGATCAGGTCTTTGAACTTCTTGACCGCCTCCTTTGTCTGGTCGTCCGACAAAACGGGAGTTAGGATGAAGACGGTCTCGTACCGGTTGGTCATGGTGACTGTTCGGTTGAAAATGGGGCGCGAAGGTAGGGATCGGCGGCCAACGGACCAAACCGGCCCTCCCCCACCGGACCGGAGACCTCAGCGGATGGCCTCAAGCTTCCGCTCCAGTTTGGCCTTGATGGCCTCCAGCTCCTGCTTGGTGCCCAGGTGCTCGGCGTGGGCCTGGGCGCGGTCCGGGGCCTTCCCTTGGTACTTGTTCACCGTGTCCTGGGCCTTGGATTCGTTCTTCATGGCCTTGGCCAGGGAGGATTCGCCCTTGGCCAGCTTGCTCCGGGCCTTGGTGAGCTTCTGCAGGTCCTTGGGGTTGTTGGTCACGGCGAACTTCTTCTCCAGGCCGGTGATCTCGCCATGCAGCTTGGCGTTGTCCGCTTGGATCTTGCTCACCTCCTTCTTGGCCTTGGCCAGGGAGCTGTTGGCCTTGGCCAAGGCCTTGTCGTTCTTGGCCACGTCGGCCTTGGCGCTCTCGGCCTTGTCGCTGGCCTTTTCAAGCAGCTTGGCATACACGTCGATCTGCCCCTGCACCTTGGCCTTGTTCAGCTCCACGGCCAGGGCATGCGCTTGGGCCCGTGCACTCTCGGCCTGGGCCACGGGGGTGGAATCGTTCTCGGCGAAGGCCAGCTTCAGCCGACCGATACCCGCCTTCTTGTCGGTGCTGCTTTCGGCCAGCACCAGCACGGGGACGTCGGACACTTGGTCCATCACCGCCCCGATCGCCTTGGTCGGCTTCGACCCGGTGACCTCCCGGCTGCGCGTCTTCATCAGGGCCTTCCACAGATCCAGTGCCTCGCCGCCGTCGCTTTCGAACACGGTGATGCTATAGGCCGACAGCTTGTGGGTGCCGTTCACCAAGGTGTCGGGCACCACGGTGATGGTGTTGTTCCAGCTCAACATGAAGCCCTCCCTGGTCTTGTCCTGGGCATGCAGGGGAAGGGTGGAGAGCGTGGCAGCGAGGACAGGGACGGAAATGCGGGAAAGGATGCTCATTGTCTTGGGTTTTGGGCAGGCCGGACAAAGGTACCGGCCCGTTCTCGGCCTTCCCGACGAAAAATGGGTCCGCGCGTCACTGTGTTCAAACCGTCTCAGGGAACAGAAGCCATTGCCGGACCCACGGCCACGGGCATTCCCCATGGCCGTGGGTAGGCATCGGTCCTACTTGGCGGTATGCACCACCCGCAACACCAGGGGGCCCCGGGTGGTGAACAGGCGGATGATGTGCACACCCGGCGCCCGGCCTTCCATGGGGATGTACAGGCGCGACCCGGTGGCGGTACCGAAGCTCGTGGAAACGGTCCTCCCCGTAGCGTCCGAGACCTCCCAGCCGCTCACGGTGGTCCCGGTAACGTCCACCACATGCCGGGCACCTTCCTGCCCGAGCCAGCGCGCCACTGCAGGGCCGTTCAGTTCCTCCACGCCAAGACACGGATCGACGATCACCGTGACCGTGGCCGTGGCCGACGGGCAGGGAGCCACCCCGGGTATCGTATATGTGTATGAGCCGGCCGTCATGGTGGCGGGATCGAAGAGTCCACCGCTCAGCGTGCTCGGGCCGCTCCATGTTCCACCGGCCTGGGCCGAATCGCCGAGCAGGGTAAAAAGATCCGCCGGTGCGTCGTAGGTGCAGAGGGTCACGGTGGCGTCGTTCCCGGCATTCAGCGGTGTGCAAACGGTGTAGGTGATGATCACCCTTCCCGCGCCGCCCGCTCCACCTGACCTGGCCGCCTGGCCCGCATCGGACTTCGCGCCGCCACCGCCGCCACCGGGTGTGGTACCAGGAGACCCATTGTTCACCGCATAGGGGCCGCCATTGCCCCCATAGCCGCCACCTGTGCCAGAAGTACCTCCGGAACCGGCCCCCGCACCTGTTGTGGAACCGGCGTTCCCGCCGTTGCCGCCCGGTCCATTGGCCCACGCGGATCCACCGCCGCCGCCGCCGCCACCGAACCCGCCGCCACCGCCGTTCCCACCGTCGTGGCGAACATCGCCGATGCTGCTGGAGGCCTGCCCGCCATTGCCGGCCGCACCGGTATTGTTCCCCGTGGCCGTGCTCCCGCCACCACCGCCTGCGGCCGATACCACCGTTGTGCCATTATAGGTCACGGAACTGTTCCCACCGGCGCCACCATTTGCCCCGTTCGCTCCCGTTCCTCCGGAGCCCACCGTGATCGTCAACGCTTCACCAGGCACCACCGGGAGGCTGTCGATCCGCGCATAGGCACCGCCTCCGCCGCCCTTGCCAGTGGAATTGAGGCTGCCACCTGCCGCGCCTCCTCCGCCCCCCCCGCCCCCCCAGCATTCGATCCTCACGGATGTCACGTTGGGGGGCACCGTGTATGTGCCGGAGCTCGGCACGGTCCACGGCGAGGGCCCGAACTGGGCTTGCACGGGGCTTGACGACCATACCGCCAGAACGAGGCCTGGCACGAAAAGACTTCGCAATGAAAAGGGTGAAGCGTGTTCCATCATCGGTCGGTAATTAAAGGTTCACGAAAGGAGAGCTGATCCGGTCCCTCACACCGTGGCCTTGGCGGCCACATCGCCCGCAATGCCAAAATAGCAAGATCGTGCAACCAGCGGCTTCCACATCGTGGCCCGGGGCGCGGATCCGTCCTCCGGCACCGCCCAAGGGAGGGCGGAAAAGACCGGGGCCGCCCCGCTGCAAGCGGAACGGCCCCGAGCCCTTGTGCGAATGCTACGGTCAGTATGTGATCATCAAGCGCTCGGTGAACGCATGGTCGCCCACGGCGATGCGCACCGTGTACATGCCCGACGAGAGCTCGCCGTTGAGGTCCAAGACCATGGCCCCTTGCTGGAGGGCCAGTTCGCGGGCCGCTACACGCTTGCCGCTGAGGTCATGCACATCGATGGCCACGGTGCTGCCTTCCAAGGCATCGAGATCGGCGAACGATAGCCAGACCTGCTGCCCGTTGGTCGGATTGGGCCACATGCGGAAGGTCGGAGCCCCTTGGATGGTCCCGTCCATGGCGCTGTTCTGATCACCGCCGATCATACCGCCGCCAGCGCACACCCCTTGGGCCGTGCAGATCGTCAGTTTGCAGACCTCGCCCACGGCGCACCAGGTG
>Ga0207868_1000392_pt1 | contig 49717 bp, 38 predicted proteins | sample Passage237B_FD_187370 | JGI IMG/M metagenome (GOLD analysis project Ga0207868, IMG submission 187370) | Cellulose adapted compost microbial communities from Newby Island Compost Facility, Milpitas, CA, USA - Passage2 37B (SPAdes) (version 3) ... | reverse complement strand
GCCAAGCCGTTCTGCAACCTGAACCTGTCGTCTGCGACGTGACTGCTGCAAGGTGGTTTTCCAGAGGAGCCATCGCATGTCGTCGAGCCATCGCCAAGGTTTCACACTCATCGAACTGCTGGTGGTCATCAGCATCGTAGCACTGCTGGTGGCCCTGCTGCTGCCTGCGCTGGGTAAGGCTCGCAAAGCAGCCCAGGTCACGCAGTGTCAGTCCAACCTGCGGCAGGTGGGCATGGGCAGCTGGTCCTACGCCAGTGAGTACAAGGGCTATATCCCCTTCCGCCGGGAGGGATCGATGAACGCCTGGGCCTATCACTACTACGTTGGAGAGTCTGCATTCCAGGTACTGGCCACCCAGTATCTAGGAGCTCCTAACGGGACAGGTTACACAGCCGTCACCCGTGGTGTACTGCGATGTCCCGGCCGATCGTTTGGCACGCACAACCTCGTGGACCCCCGCATCATCTCCTACACCCTGGGCCATCTGGTCAGCGCGAATTACAGCAAGTACACAGACCCGGCCATTGGAGCCAACCACCTGCCTAAGAATGATCCACGCAAAGCCAGGGACATGTCCACGCTTTACGGTCCGGGCAGTTACACCTTCACTAACTTCATGAACCTGCAGGCCACGGTTCAGCTCTCGGCGTATCCCATTTACTTCGACAGCAGCCTGGCGGACGGGTTCACGGCTCACTACGCCGGCAGCACCGCGTCGCCCAGTAATCATGGCACTGCAGAGCGACCTAATCTTAATGCGCTTTATGGCGATGGAAGCGTGGCCTATCAGCAGAGTTCACGCTACTGGATGGGCGACTGCTATGGCATGAATAACCGAGGCGACAACGCCACGTTCTCCTCGTGGTACTTCCCGTACATCAGGCTCCACCCCTTCCCCAGCACACGCTGATCACAATAAAAAAATCCCTGAACCGACAATGCTTCGGATCAGGGACTGCGTTGTTTCTTCAGGATGAAGCAGGCTTACTGCGCCAGTTCTTCCAGTCCAAGCTGCTTGATCTTCTTGTAGAGCGTGGTGCGGTTGATTTCCAGCTCCCGGGCGGTGTCCTGACGGTTCCAGTTATTGGCTTTGAGGGCAGCCATGATGATCTGCCTTTCAGGCTCTTCCAGGGCTTTGGCCAGGGACATGGGCGTCCAGCCATTGGCCAGCGCGGGGATCATCACATTACCCTGACCTGTCGCAGACGACGACATGGGGCGATGGCCCGGAACATCCTGCACCGCAGCGCGAACAGCGTCAGGCAGGTCTTCGAGTTCAATCGTCGGGCGCCTGCAGAGCACCACTGCGCGTTCCACGGCGTTTTCCAGTTCACGCACGTTGCCTGGCCAGCGATGCGCACGCAGAGCCGTCATCGCCTCCGACGAAAATCCCATGATCGTGCGGCCGATTTCCTTGCAGTATTTCTGCAGGAAGTGTTCCGCCAGCATTGGAATATCGCCCGCACGCTCGCGCAGTGCAGGCATCTGCATGTTCACCACATTGATGCGGTAATACAGGTCTTCGCGGAACTGGCCTTTGGCCACCAGCTCAGGCAGTGACTGATTGGTCGCCAGCACAAAGCGCACATCAACGGTGACGGTCTTGGTCGAGCCCACCGGTTCAAACTGCTTTTCCTGCAGCACGCGCAGCAGCTTGAGCTGAAGCGCCGGCGTCGCACTGTTGATTTCGTCGATAAAAAGCGTGCCCCCGTTGGCAGCCAGGCAGCGTCCTGGCTTGTCGGCGTCAGCACCGGTGAAGGCCCCCTTCACATGGCCGAAGAGTTCACTTTCCAGCAGCGTCTCAGGAATCGCACCACAGGAGAACGTGATGAAAGGCCCGGTGCGACGCTCGGAGCGTTCATGCACGGCCCGGGCGACCATGGTCTTACCCGTACCACTTTCACCATCGATGAGCACGGTTGTCTTGCTCTGGGCCACCGCTTCCACAAGGTCATAGACCTTCTGCATGCGGTAGTCTGAGCCGATGATGTTGCCCATCCCATAACGCTCCGCCAGCTGGGAGCGCAGCGTCAGGTTTTCATGCAGAAGCACATGCTGCTGGATGGCTTTGTTGACCGCGATAAGCAGTTCATCATCCACCAGCGGCTTGGTGAGGTAATCCACCGCGCCGAGCTTGATGGCTTCAACAGCGGCTTCGATTTTGCCAAAGCCCGTGATGGTGATGACCGTCACTGTGGGGAACTGCTTGCGGATCTTCTTGAGCAGCTCCATGCCATCACAGCGGGCCATGTTGATGTCGGTAATCACCAGCCCGAAGGGAAGGGTGTTATCCCGGCTGTGACCGGTGGGATTGTTGGCCTGATCGAGCATGGCCAGCGCTTCCACGCCATCGCCAGCGGTGGCGGTGAAGTGGCCATGGCGCGAGAGAAACTCCGCCAGGCTCTCGGCGACGATGGGGTCGTCATCGACAATCAGCACGCGAGACTGGATCGAGGAGGAGGTCGCTTCCGACGGGGCCATACGGTTCATGTCACAATCTCGTTAAGTCGGTTCACAGGCATGCGGATGGTTACACGTCCGCCTGTCGGATGGTTGCTGGTTGTGGGCTGCGAGGCATTGGCAATCTGCAGGCTGCCGCCCATCGTGTGGATAATGTCGCGTACCAGTGACAGGCCCATGCCATGGCCGGTCTGTCGGGTCGTGACGCCAAACTTGAAGGTGCCGGTCTCATCGAACAGCTCGGGCGCAAAACCGGGACCATCGTCTTCCACTGTCAGGACCAGCTGCTGATCTTCTACGCGGGCATCAAGCCTGATCGAGCGAGCTTTCCTGTTCTGGCCAGCCTGGCCTGCGGGCGAATCGGTCATGGCCTGCAGGCTGTTACGAATCAGGTTGATGATGACGGGAAACAGCGTCCCGGCGGGCAGCGATGCGGCCTGGGGATCGATATGGTTCTCCAGTTCAACTCCGACCTGGGCGGCCTGGGGGGCATAAAGACGGGATGCCTGCGTCATGGCATCTCTTAGTACAAACCCGAGGCCCATACCGGCCGAGCTACCATCCATCATCCGGCCAATGAGACTGGCCATCTGCCTCATCGCTTCATTGGCGGCGTTCAGGCGGGCGATCAACGCGGGCGTGGTGTCCTGATAAGGCCCCTGCTCGTGGAATTCCCGCAGATGAGACATCACCAGAGCCACATTCCGCAGGCTGCCATCCAGCAGATTAGCCAGCTCATGCGCCAGATGCGCCTGAGCGTGAACATCTGCACAAGGATGGGAATCCAGGGCAGGCTGCGAGGTTTTGTTGCGATTGATCGACATCTCCCCTCAATCATCGTCACAGATGGACACCATATTGAATTAAATGTCGTAAAAAAACAACATCATTCCGCACCAGACGCTGATTCTGGCGCGATTACGCAACATCGCGATAGAAAAAACCTGAGCACCACAGGTGGCGCTCAGGCAGAGGTTGTTCATCTGATTGTCGGAAGTTGCGGCCGGTTCACCATCAGGGAAGGATGCCCTTGATTCGGCGGAGATACTCTGATCCCGAGCCGGGGAGGTGATACTTGCTGCTGCCTGTCAGGTAAAGGTCCTTGTCGACAAAAAGCATCTTGCCCACCGGCCCGATCAGGCCCACGACCTCAATCTGCCCGGTGGCCGCGTCCACCCTGGCCAGACGGGCGTCTTCGTATGACACGCCCCAGTCACGGTCAGGATCGACGACCTTCATCTTGCCGCCGGTGTAGAACCATATCTTGCCATCAGGCCCCAGCCTGACGTCATAGCCCACCGAGTTATCGAAGTTCCCGATCGGCGGAAGGCCGTGATGGTAAGGCAGCCTCTTCTGCCAGAGGATCTTGCCTGTCAGTGCATCGAAGGCGTAAAGGAGGGAATGTTCGCCATCGTCCGGATGACGGGCCATCGCCACCACCGTGGTGCCCTCGTCAACCGCTGCGATGGTACCCGTGTGTTTGATCCCTTTGATGGTCGGGTAGGAGTTGAACGTTCCGGTCTGCGTGTCGAGGACGAAGATTTTGGCGGTGTCCGGAGCGGGCTTGCCTGTCACCTGATCGCGCACCGTCGTGGTGGAGATAACGAGATATCGCCCCTTACCCGTCACCACGGCGTGGGTGCATCGATAGTGGGCCATGCCTTCATGCGTGCCCCCTGCTTTGCCCGTGGCCGGGTCGTACCAGCCCACGCCGCCCCCATCACCATTGCGATGCCAGTTCCCGATGGCGTAGACCTTGTTGTCAGCAGCGGCCACCACATCGGTCACGCGATGGATGCCCGAGCCATGGTGTGCCAGATAAAGCAGTCGCCTGAGATTGTTGACGGCATTATCGACAGGCTGGGTGGGATCAAAGACCATAAACATGCCTGAGGGATAGGCGCAGGTGTAGAGCTTGCCATCCAGCCACGCCATGCCGGGCATCGAGCCCAGACTGCCCTTGTGATGCACCGAGGTGTTGGTGGTCGGGTCATAGACATACATACCCATGTAGACGCCACCGGAGCCATAGATTTTGCCATCAGGCCCCTGAATAGCCTGGTAGATCGTTGTAGGATAGACGGGAACCTGGAACTTGATCTCCTGAACCTTCCCATCAGGCATGGTCACGATCTGTGTGACATTGCCCTGCGTATCAGGGGAACGATCACCTGTGACTTTAGGAACAGCTCGTTTCGGCTGTGGTGGAACGGCTTTGCCCGCATGGGCAGGCGGATTCTTTTCGTTCTCAGGAGTGATGGGCGTCAACTGGTTCTGGCCAAGCCAGTAGCGGGTGGTCTTCTTCGCTTTTGAATCGCGGACGGTGGTGATCATCCTGCCTTCAAGTGAATCAAATCCGATGAGACCTTCGGGGTCCTCATGGGTCAGCAGCACTTTCATTTCACCCGACTGGCGATCGTAGGACACCAGATGCCACGGAATCTTCCCGCTGGCGATGTAGGTGTACTGCCCATCCACCCGGATGAAATAGCCCCAGCAGCGATTGGGAGCATGTGAGGGCCCGATGGGCCCGACGTAATTGAACTCACCATTCTTTGGATTGATGGTATAGGTGACGGCTCGCCCCTTGATGGAGCCTGTCCCATAGACGAGGCCATCATGTCCGATGGTCATCGGCCGTGTTTCGCCGGGAATGTTCGTGCTGCCTTCCAGGAATTTGGCCGAGTTAGTAGCCGCATCGTACCAGTAGACGCCCTTGTACCCGTGAGCCAGAGCAACGCCTTCGGGTGTGACGATGAATTCCTGAATCAGTTCTTTATCGTGATGGTCATGCTTCACCTCGCCCGTGGACAGATCGACCAGGACGACATGGAAGTTCTTCCCCGGCCTTTCCATGTAGCCCATGATCATGTTCCACGAGCCTGTCCGGGGATTGGGAACAAACAGCGGATCACGGTAATCGCGTGAATCCAGAATGGGGATGACAAGGTTCTTTACCTCCAGCGGCCTGGCGTCCTCAATCTGCTGAATCAGCGACTGAGGAATGAGTTCGCCCGTTGCCTTTTCTGCAGCGATAACCTGAGTCATCGCTGTGCCACAGCAAAGTGCTGCAGCCAGCAGGCCTGCCCGCCACGATCTGAATCCTGTCATGTGTGCCCCCGTCAGAAGTAGATAAGGCGCTCTGGCAGGAACTGATCCATCTGTCCGTCAACACGACGGCCGATGCAGCCCCACCAGGCAGCAGAAATATTAACGTAACTACATCTGCTTCATTGCATCACGCCTGAATTTCTACAGGCTCGTCATGCTCAGACAGAAATGAGAGAGAATTACACCAGGGAGCAGGCAGGGCTTCTGCCCATGGGAATCTGGCCATGCAGATCGCTGTGGCCTTCCCATTTGGCATATTCGAGGAATTGGCAGGCTTCCTGAATGTGAGCAGGCATCTGGAGGGTGTGAATCCCTCGGCTGCGCATCTTAAAGAGGACCTTATCCACCAGCGCCCGCTCCACGCCCTGTTCTTTAAAAGCCGGGTCCACCACCAGATGCTGAACATGGGTGATCGCGGCTTTTACACCACAGATCATCACCCCGACCAGTTTCTGATCCTCCTGCGCAACCAGGCTCAAAGCCTCGGGCCTCTGGCAGGCCTGGATCAGTGGATGATCCGACACTGCCGCCGGCGTTGACGCAGCGCCAGGCATTCCATCACCGCCCAGCGCAATCATGGCAGGCCAGTCATCAGGACGGGATTCTCGAATCTCAAGCGTCAATTCAGCAGTCTCCAGCAACTACTCACTGCAGGCGCAATGCACCTTGGCCTACATCGTCCATTCTCAGGCCCTGATTAAGCATGAACTCGAAAACGCTTGTGAAATCACTTCACCCCACCATACGCATCACTTTGGAATTTACTCAAAAATCAATTTTTTTTATTGATTGATTTTGATTTAGCATTACAATGCATATATGACTGATGCAACCTATGCCATTTCAACGTGCATCAAGCAGGCTTTAACACATCCGTCCGTTCGCGTGGGCCAGAGGCTGCTTTCCGAACGCCAGCTGGCCAGTCAGCTCAAGATGACACACGCTCAGGTCAGAAAGTCCCTTCTGCATCTGGTGGATGAAGGCCTGCTGATCCAGAAACGAGGCAGTGGCACCTTTGTCAGGCGCAAGCCCGAGCAGGTGGAGCAGCCGATCTCCCCTGCGGTGCCCAATCTCAGCGCGGTCCAGATTGTTCACCAGTCCAGACCAAGCACGACGGTCATCAACCGTCCTGTCCCCGGGACGCACTACGACATCGGGGTGTGGTGGAACAATCTTGAAACCATGACCCCGCTGCAGCAGATGATCCTGGCTGCCATGGTGGAGCAGGCGGAATCGCTCGGCCATCGCCTGAGCTTCCACTCCTTCGGTAATGCCCGCCATCATCAGCCCCTGGATCTGCCCACCATCCGCCAGCGGTTCATGAATCACCGCAACGATGGCTATCTGTGCATCGGCTGGTGCGACCCCAGCTTCCGGTCCATGCTCCTGGATGAACTGCATGTCCCCGTGGTGTTTTTCGACACCATCTGGCGTCCCGATCTGAGCAACCCGCATGTCGTGTTCAATCATCTGACCGCTCAGGAAACCGCCCAGAACCTCCTCACCCAGATCGGCTGTCAGAACATCTGGGAAATCAAGCTGCATACGCTCATGGGCCCCATGACCCAGGCCCAGGGCCAGTACCAGTCCCACGAAGGCACCCGCCGCTGGTTCATGGTGGATTCCTTTGAAGTCGCATCGGTCAAAGCCAATGTCTCGCAGTGGATTCAGCGCGTAGGCAGACAGAATATTGATGGCCTGTATGTCGCTGATGACCACCTGCTGCCCGGCGTCGCCCAGGCTCTGTCTCAGCATGGCCTGGAACCGGGTAAAGACATCGCCGTCATCATTCGTGCCAACAAAGGTCTGGATCTGCATTGGCCCGCAGGCTCGTGGAGCGTGCTGGAGTTTGATCCGGAGCAGCTTGGCACTGTCGCAGTCGATCTGATTCTTCAAAGGCTGACCCGTCCTGACTATCTGATGCCCGGGCTCTCGCTGTCGCCCAACTGGATCCCCCGGGATTCACATCAACTCAAACGCTGAGCATCTGATGCTGGCGGTCTGCCTGTTGAATTGAAGTCTGTGCCCAATTGCGGAATTTCTGTCTGGCGTGTGGCTATGTCGTCCACGTTCTAAGGAACTCTTCTAAGGAACTCTTCTAAGGAACTCTTCCATGTCACGGGGATTACACAGCAGACAATACCCATCGGCCCGCAGCATGTTCAATGGTCACCGCCCCTGTGCGTTCACGCTGATTGAGCTGCTGGTGGTGATTGCCATTGTCAGCATGCTGGTAGCACTGCTTCTGCCCGCGCTCAAGCGAGCTCGGGAATCGGCGCAGGACATCAAGTGTGCGGTGAATCAGAAGCAGATCGTCGCCGGCATCTTTCTGTATGCGATGGATTTCAAATCGTGCCTGCCTGACCACCTGCGCTATGACGAAGCCGGAAATCCAGTGCAGCAGAACCCCAAGAACCCCATGCCAATCTGGGGCAGTAAATCCAGCACCGAACGTGTGTACATGCGGGCAGGCAAAATCCTGGAACATCATTTCAAGAGCTATCAGGCTCTTTACTGCCCTAACAGCATCGACCTCAACACAAGCAGGCCAGTGGAGTACGAGATGAGCTACAACTCTGGTGGAACAGTCCAGGGTTTCGCTCACTGGGATAAGCCATTGGCTGAAAAAACCGGGACCTATGTGACCAGTTATGCCTCGCCTGCAGTGGATGTGGGCCCTATCACCCAGACACCCAATGGCGGTGCATGGGCTGGCAATACGTCGCCTTACTGGGCCACGGCAGGCACGTTTAATTCCTGGGCCAACTGGAAAGATTCCATGCTCAAGAAGCGGGTGGAAGACAATCTGTCCACTTCACCGGTGCTCTGGGATATGCAGAACTGTGTCTACGCCAATCAGTTCAAAGTGATGAACCATAACCTGCGCAATGCCAACGCCACCTTCATGGATGGCTCCGGCCTGAACTATGGCAGCGCCAGGCTGGTCTGGGAGAAAGATACTGAACATTATGGCACACGTGGTTTAAGTGGCCGATTCGGCGCAGGCTGGCTGCGCATGTATCGCCAGTCACGCGCGATTCCGTTCTGATCAGAAGCACCACAGCAATCGATCCGGGAGATGACTGATGCTTCGCAGACAAAACACCACAACTCAACGGAGAAGACAACCTCAGCTCAGAGGTTTCACCCTCATTGAGCTGATGGTGGTCATCAGCATCGTGGCCATGCTCATCGCCCTGCTGATGCCTGCGCTGAGCAAAGCCCGCAGCCAGGGCCGCATCATCAAGTGCCAGACCCAGATGAAGCAGGCCTACATGGGCATGGAGTTGTATTACGCAGATCACAGGGATCCCAAGTGGACCATCCCCGCCAGTCCGTGGGATCGCATGAACATGACCACCACCATCCCACGAAGCTGGGAACTGCATCATCGTTATTCTCCCTCAGACAATCGCGCCCCCAATGGCTTCGGGTACATCGTGCGTGGAAACTACGTGGGCAATGGCGACATCCTCTACTGCCCCGATGTCAGTGAACGCCAGCGTCAGCCAGGCTATACGCCTGTCATTCTCAATGGTGAGCCCGCATCCGCCGCCGACTATCGCAATGGCGCCACCTCGGGCAAGACGACTTTTCTCTACCGATTGACGGTCAATCACGATGGCAAGTACATGCCTGCCACGCATCACACCACGACCTACAACAACAGCAACTATCAGTGGGTGGCCCGTGAACAGAACGCTCGCACGAAGCGAGCGATCTTTACCGATCTGGGCATGAGCTTCTATGGAGGCATGTATTCACATGGCTTCAAGTATCTCAACGCCACCTACTTTGATGGCTCCATCGTGGCAGTGCGCGATGGATATGCGAGCAACTGCGACATCAACTTCCCCAAAGTCGACGCTGCGTACGGCGGCAGACAGTAAGGGGTGAAGGAACGTATTGAATAATCAGGGTTCTTAGATTTGTGAATCGCCACTGTGCAATGACCAACTAACCGGGAACGCCACTATGCCTCACAAGCTCACCGAAATGCGTCGACAGGCCGCTGCCTTCACGCTGATTGAACTGCTTGTTGTGATTGCAATCGTCGCACTATTGATCTCCCTGCTGATGCCTGCCCTGGCCAAGGCCCGCCAGAGAACAGTTGTCATTCAGTGCGCCTCCAATCTCAGGCAGGTTGGCATGGCGATCCACATGTACGCAAACGATAATAAAAATGTCATCCCGTCAGGCTATAACAGCACACCAGGCAATCACTGGGACTGGGATTTTCTGACCAACAGCAACTGGGGTGAGGAATTCCGCGCCACTAGTCCCTGGCTGCAGATTCGCGACCTGGATTACCTCACGCCCCGCTCGCTTTATCAGTGCCCCGCTACGCTGCCTTCCCAGTTCCCCCGCACCGATAACTTCAAGCGATCCTTCTCCGTTACAGTAGGTCAAACAAACTCGGGCTGGCCCACTGTGAATGGTAAACGCATCGGTCAGCCCTCTGGCCAGATCGCTCGACTCGACGACGGCCGCATCATCAAAGCCGCAGTGCTCTGCTGCCCGCTCTACACCCCTGATTCCACCGGCTTCCGAAACAAGTGGTGGGGACACGACGTCAACACCGGTGTGCTTTCGGGTGGCAACACTCTTTTCCTCGACAACCATGTGCGGTGGCGTGACTACGAAGGCTATTACACCGCCAACGCGGCATCAGGCTCACGACTCGCCCGAGGCCTGCCGTAATCACTGCGGATAACCACCTGCGGACAGAACTGACTCATTGAACTCTTCCGGAAGTACTGGCATGCTTTATGACAAATCGACGCGGTGCGTCATTCTGACGCTGGCTCTGACTCTGCTCTCTCTCTACCTGCCTCTATCCCGCGCAGCCGCGGCCGATCCCCAATGGCTTTACCCCTGGCAGCGTGAATTGGCCAGCTATCTCAAGAAAGCCACCGTAGAGGATTACGCGACCCAGGCCCAGCCAATCAAGCCAGACTGGTTCGAAGCCAACCTCGACAAGATTGAACGCTATCGCTTTCTCGTGACGGGTTACACCCCGCTGCTGCCCTTCACAGGCCAGCTGGCGAATCTGCCTGCGGAGTCCTTCACGTGGAATCAGATCTGGCGAGCGGATGAGCCTGTTATTCAGGCCATACTCAAAAGCCCGCATCTGCAGGTGAACCAGGGCCAGCTCTGGATTCCTGCGCATCCTTCTGCGGCGTGCATCCTCAGCTGGGCATATCGCACACAGGAGCCCTGGAACCCCTATGCAGGCAACAAAGCCATCGCCAACCGCGCAGTGGCCATCTCCATCGTCGCACTCCTTGGCTGGGTGGAAAATGACTACTACTACCGCCATCCCGACAGCCCCTACACCGGCCGGCGATTCGGGGTGCATGGTGGGGTCACGGGCTTTGGCCTGACATTTCAGGCCTATACGCTCAACCACCTCAAGGACACGCTACCTCCGGAGGTTGTCAAAGCCTGGAGTGAAGGCCTGGTGTTCATGTGCAAGCGGATCAACAGCAACACCCCCACCGGCCCATCCAACATGAGGCTCAGCGTGCCTGTAGGCATGTATTACACCTGGCTGGCCACAGGCAACGAAGAAGTTCATGAGATGTACAAGCGGTGGATGGGCCTGGTGGTTTATTCCAACCTGCTGAGCCCCTCGGGTCACTATCACGATGGCGAAGGTCGGGGGCCTGATGGCTCCTACAACGGCATTGGTGCGCATCGACTGGCTGAGCTTTATTCCATCACGAAAGACCCTCAACTGCTGGATGTGCTGCGCCAGTTCTACATTCTCAAAGCCTTCCAGACGCTGCCTGAGCCCGATGGCAAATGGATTTCGCCAAGCCATTACAACGATCGCTGCCAGAGCTCCTTTGCCACCGACCAGTATCGCGGCCGAGAAACGCAGCTGGTGGCCGATGTCCCCTGGGCCACGCTCTATCTGCGCAGGCTGCGTGAGTCGCAGAAGCCTCTGACTCCTGCTTTAATCGCCTCGCTGGGGTCACGCCCCGCCACGCGTCTGCCCGCAGCCTTCCCCTATGATCATGGTCAGGGCCGCTCCGGCCGCATGCATGACTGGGGCAACATCCTCCACCTGCCTGATTACGAATATCACGTGGATGAAGCCCGTGTTCTCGAAGCACTGGCCGACACCAGCATTCAGCTGCCTGTCCTGACCAGCGATCGGTTCAGCAACAATCTGAATAACGAGTTCATCCACATCCGCCGACCTGCGTACTACGCGATGTTCTATGGCGGTGCCACGCACACCAGCGACAACGGCGTGACGAACTATCGCAACATGCTCAAGGACGAAGGTGGTCTGATGAACGGCCTGGCTGGTGGCGGGCTCAGCGCACTGTGGACCCCCGCAGGTACGTTTCTCATCGGCAGGCTCACTGCCTATGAGAACTACGAACGCAAGGAAATGGTCCTCAACGAAGGCAAGAGCAAGTACCTCATCCCCGGCTGGCAGGACTGGGCCAACAATCACATCGTCGGTCAGACGCTGGACAACAAGATCATGGGCAGCGCCCGCGTCAGCTGGCCCAAAGTCACCTATCCCGAGTCAGGCCAGTGGCTGACCATCTCCAGCACGGTTCCTAAGAAGAGCGCGCGTCAGGGCGATATCCTCGAAGCGGACGTCGCCTACGAACGCCACTACACTTTCGACGACGATGCCATCACCGCCAGACTGACCATCACCAGCAACAAGGACCTCCAGCTCAAATCTTTCTACGAAGCCATCCCCGTTCAGATCACACCTGATCTCAAGACCGTGTTCCTCGATGCCCAAGGCAATGAGCTTGAGGACAAGGAACTCATCAGCAACGTGGCTGCAGTTGAACTTCAGCGTGAGCATGGCTCGCTGAAGATCGTCTTTGCGTCACCCGTGAAGATCAGCAGGCAGTCGGTGCAGATCGTCAGCAGGCAGGATGACCGCGTCACCTGTCGCACGCTGCTGGTGGAACTGCCTGTCTCGCTCCAGGCCGACAAGCCTGCAGTGCTCACCTACCGTCTGGTTCCCACCCTCAAGGGTCCGCCGCCTGCAGCCACACAGATGGTCCAGGGCAAGCTGCCTGACTCCATGCCTGACCTGAACATGATTGTTCAGGAGAAGCTCCATGAACTGACACAGGATTACATCCTCGCGCACTACCGGGCAGATTCCGTGGAAACCGACGCTCAGGGCAATGTCACACGCTGGCGCGATCTGTCGGCCAACGGGCTGCATCTCACGCCGCTCAAACCCAACACGGCCCCGCAGGTATCGCCCACGCGCGATGCAGTCATCTTCAATGGCAAGCAGTGTCTGAGCGTGCCCTTCCCGGAATCGATCCAGCCTCGAGGTTTTACAGGTGTCGCACTGATTGACTGCGATGTGAAGGTCAGAACCACTCGTCCTGCAGGCAATGGCACGGTGGTGCTGGTTCAGAACACCACCCCGCAGACCACGTTGAGTGTCATTCCTTTTGCGCCTAACGGTCCGGAGTCAGGTCCGTATGGCATTCGCAACACGCGTGGCTTCCGCGATGATCCAGGCAAGCCGATGTTCATCTCGGTCGGTGCCACTTACCGAGTCAACGACAATGGCCCACAGTTTGTTGGCAGCCTGTATCAGGGAAAGATTCACGAGATCATCCTCTACAACCGCAGCCTGAATCAGTGGCAGTGCGATCAACTGCTCCAGCGCATGGTCAGGCTCAGCAAGGTCAACACTGCGTCACGCTAACGATGTGTCTGCTTCTGGATTCCTTTGTTCCCGAAACTGAATGACCTCATGATGAAAAAACATACGCTGGCGTTGTGCATGGCAGCCTGCCTGATGATGACTGGATCGGCTGACTATGCCCAGGCTGCTCCCCCCACCCAGGCTCGACTCGACGCCTCAGATCCAACCAGTCTGTTTGAAGTTTCGGTTGGCAGGCTTGAGTACGTCCGTGAAGGCGATGATGCGTTCTACCGCTGGCACATCCCGGCCGGCCAGACTTCAAGCCTGACGCTGCGCAAAGATATTCCACTGGCCTACCATCTGCCTCAGTATGAGCGGTTTGAGCTTCAGTTCCGCGTAGCCTCAGGAGCCATCAACGAACTGCGTGCCCAGGCCGCCAGTCACATCTCAGGCCCGCGTGCGTACAAGATGCATCAGTGGGATATCGCCATCTTCACCACCCCCAGGCAGCAGTGGCATCGCAAGTCGATTGATCTATCACGCCCCAGCTGGTTTCCGTGGGATGACAAGGATGGCATCGGCCGGGAGCCTCTGTTCAGTTTGTTCGCCATGGCGCTGGAAAACAACACCGTGGTGGAACTGCGGGACATGACCTTCCGCAAGGAAATGATCCGCCTCAAGCCTGATTTTGAAATCCCCGTCACCTGGCCGGTGCTCACGCGTCATGACGATGGCAGCGCCACCTACGTCATCACGCATCACCTGCAGAACACTGCGGGCAGGCCCGCCGACATCACCCTCAAACGTACCTCCCAGAACAAAGCCTTCACCATCGGACTTTATGAGGGCGAGAAGCCGCCTGCACTGCCTGCGGAGCAGTATCCCGAACAGATCACCCTTTCCACCACGGCCAATCAACGCGTCGCGTTTCATGTAGTAGCGCATCTGCCTGCCAGTGAAGCAGCGAAAATGCAGGAACTGGAACACGAACTGCTGGAAATCAGCTTCTCCTCGCCTGATCTGGAGAACGTGACCTGGCGACAGCATCTCACACGCCCGCTGAGTCCTTCACTGCAGCGCCAGGTGCTGATGAATGACAGCGACATTGCTGCGGTGCGCAAAGCCATCGCCGACAACAACGACGCAGTGCTCAAAGCCTTGGGCATTCCCCGCATCTTCAAGTCGGCCGACGAGTTCCTGACCAAGGAACTGCTGGCACTTCCACGCGGGAACGATCATGTGCGCAACAACTGGGTCGGCGACTGGCGACCGGCCGAGCGCATGCCTGAGATCATCAACACCAAGACGAAAGAAAAGGAGTTCGGAACCCACCTCGCCGGCCGCACGTGGAAGGAATATCTGGGCCATGTGGGCAACGCCTGTGAGAATCTTGGGCTGGCCTATCTCTACAGCGGCGATGAGAAATACGCCGAAAAAGCCATCGAACTCTTCAACCTCTATGCCAGGCAGTATCAGGAACTGTCATGGAATAACAACAACGACAGCCCCTGGGCGCAGGGCCCTGCAGTCCTCAGTGCCTCGCGCACCGCAGCAGGCAGCTCCTATGGCAGTAACTGGTACTTCAAGGGCCACAGCCGCCTGCTCTCAGCCATCTCAGGCTCCAAGGCCTGGACACCTGAAGTAAAGCAGCGCGTCTACGAGGGTTTCATTATGCCCTACGTGACCGAGCTGATGAAATTCGATGCGCCCATCAGCAACATGTCAGACGTGACGAATCACAATCTGCTGCTGCTGGGCATTGTGTTCGATGATGCCAATCTCGTGCGTCATGCCCTGCGTAATGATGCAGGCCTGCTCAGCCGACTCACTGATATCAACATGGAAGGCTTTTCGTCCGAAGGCCGCAGCATGAACTATCACCTGGCCGGGCTCAATGAAGCGGTCCCGAGCCTGGGCTACGCCGTGCGCAGCGGGCTGAAGCTGGACCTGCCCGTGGACAGGCTCACGCAGGCCATCGCAATGCCTTACCAGCGGGCAGCGCTGACGGGCATCATTCCCAACTCAGGCGATATGGGCCGTGGCGGACGTGTGTCCCCGGTTCCCGTGGCGGATCAGCTTTATGAATTAGTCCCCAGTGAATCCTGGCTGGCGGATGTTGGCCGAGGCATGACCATCAGGCAGATCGTGGCGGGACAGAAGCCAGAGCCCGACGCCTGGAAGCAAAGGCTGGAAACCACGCCGCGTCTGTTCAAGGAATCCGGGCTGGCCATCCTGCGGACGGGGGATACACCACTGGACCAGATCATGGTCACCCTCGACTTCGGCCGCAGCGTCTTCCACGCACACAAGGACCGCCAGCAGTTCACCCTGCAGGCCCGTGGCAAGATCTACAGCCATGGCCCGGGCTCACTCTACAACGTTGGCGGCGGGCTGATCCGCAGCCAGGATGCGAAGCTCAACAGCTTCGTCAGTCAGGGCTCGCTGAGCCAGAACGTCATCCTCGTGGATATGCAGGATCAACTGCCTGCCATTGGCACGCTCAAAGCCTGGAGCGATAAGCCTGACTTCCAGGTGGCCGCCAGCGAAGTGACAGGCATCGCGCCGGGCGTCACGCACCTGCGAGCGGTCGTACTCACACAGGGCATCGTGTTTGTGCTGGATCGCATTGGTGGCCAGCAGCAGCACACCTTCGATTTCGTCTATCACAATCTGGGCGTACTCAGTTCGGTCGGCGGTCAGGGCTGGAATACCAGCACACCCGAACAGCCACTGGCGACGATCTCCAACTATCAGAACCTGATTGACCTCAAGCATCATCAGGGCCCCGGCCCGATCCATCTGACCTGGGATCTGACTGACAACCTTCCCCCTGCCCGCCCCAATACCAGGCAGACGCAGCCCGCTGAAAAGCCGGTAGCAAAGCTCGACCTCTGGCAGTTGCCCGTGGCAGGCGGCGCGTTCTACACCGCTACCACCGGGCTCAATAATCTTGATACCAGCAAGATGCCCGACACCGCCCCCTCACTCATCCAGCGTGCGCAGGGCCAGCAGGTGTTCTTCGCCACGGTGCTGGAACCCAATGACGGGCAAAGCCGCATCCGATCCATCGCCCCTGCGGGCAAGGATGGTGTGACGGTGGAACTGACCAATGGCAGCAAGATCACCGTGCATCTGGATGAACTGATTCAGAAGCATGGGGTGAAGTGAGAGAGAACCGTTTGAAAACATTGGGTTAAAAAAAGACCCCGCCATGCAATGGCGGGGCTTTGTTTTTTAAGGGATATGTGAAAGGTGAACCGGGGCGACTTACGCCACGCCAAGCGCGGCGGCGTCACGATCGCTCAGCAGGCCACCATCGCTGCGCTGCTTGACCGTGCCATCGCGCTTCCAGCTGCGCTCGCAGCGGAGTTCTTCGCGCAGGTCCTGCACGTCATACACCGGCTTGTCACCCGAGCCGACTTTGACCGTCACGCGGCTGATGCCACACAGGTCGGCCAGGTCGATCGGATCGAACTGAGCCAGATAAGCCGTGGCAGCCGAGGTCTGGACCAACAGGCCAACGTCCAGCGGGTTCTCAATGCCCTTTTCCGAGCGGGCAGCTTCGATGGCCCGCAGGGCATCGTCACGCCAGTCAATCACACCGCTCCAGTTCGCGTCCACCTTCACGCCGCTGGCCTGCGGAAACAGTTCCAGATGCACGCTCTGCTTCGGCTGGCCATTGTGGAGCGAAGCCCAGGCTTCTTCCGACGTGTGAGGCAGGATCGGAGCCACCAGCCTGATGAGGGCGCTGGCCACCTGATACATCGCAGTCTGCGAACGACGACGACGCACGCTCGCAGGCAGGTCGCAGTACATGCGGTCCTTGGTGGCCGCCAGGTACACTGCCGAGAGCGTCTGATTGCAGAAGTTAAACAGCTTCTCACTGAGCTTGCGGAAGTCGAAGCTGTCATAGGCAGCGCGAACATCGGCCACCAGCGTATCGAGCTCACTGAGGATCCATGCATCAATGCTCGAAGCGTCAGCATCAGTGAAGGTGTATGCGTCGCTGTCGATGTTGAAGTCGTAGAGGTTACTCAGCAGGTAACGCAGGGTGTTGCGCACCTTGCGATATTCCTCACCAGCGACCTTGAAGAAGTCCAGGTCAACCTTGATATCGTTTTCAAAGTTGAGTGAACCAACCCACCAGCGGCAGACGTCAGCACCGAAGTCCTTGAGCAGCGTTTCCACTTCCAGGGCATTGCCCAGGCTCTTGGACATCTTCTTGCCATTACGGTCAACCATGAAGCCATGAGTCAGCACGTTCTTGAAGGGCGACAGACCTGTCACGCCCACCGCAGGCAGCAGCGAAAGCTGGAACCAGCCACGATGCTGGTCGGAGCCTTCTAGATACAGATCGGTGGGAACCCAGTCCGCGCCGAAGCGTTCGCGGATGACGGCGTTCCACGACGAGCCTGATTCAAACCAGACGTCGAAGATATCGGTGGACTTGCGCAGGCCGGCCCAGTTCGAGCCGTTGGCCTTGTAGAGTTCCTTCGCCCAGGCTGGTGCTGCGGTGTCAGTCGAAGGATCGTAATCCTTGAGAATGTCCTGTGGTTCGAGCTTGAACCAGGCATCGCTGCCCTGCTCGCGGAAGGTCTTGGCAACAGCTCGAACCGAAGCAGGCGTGAGCAGCGGCTCGGCTTTGCCACCTTCGGTTCCGATGGGGGCAAAGAACGCGGGAATCGGCAGGCCCCAGGCACGCTGTCGGCTGACACACCAGTCGGGGCGAGACTCAAGCATGCCACGCATGCGGTTACGGCCCCACTCAGGAATGAACTTCACGGCCGACCTGGTCTGTTCGAGCGCCTGACCGCGCAGCGTCTTGCCATCGCGAGCCATCGGGCGATCCACACCGACGAACCACTGTTCGGTGGCGCGGAAGATCGTCGGCGTCTTGCTGCGCCAGTCGTGCGGGTAAGAGTGGAGGAACTGATGATCGTAGAACAGATGGCCCGAGCCGCGCAGGTGTTCGACGATCAGGCCATTGGCCTTCCACACATCGATACCAGGCTCGCGAAGCCACTGGGGCACGGTGTCGTCATACGTCCCGTCTTCGAGCACGGGGCAGTAGATGGGCAGCCCTTCCCGCAGGCCGGTCTGATAGTCCTCCACGCCGTGGCCGGGCGCGGTGTGAACCAGACCCGTACCATCTTCGAGGGTGACGTACTCAGCCGTCACCACTGGGCTGATGCGATCAATGAACGGATGGCGGTATTTGATCTTGCGAAGTTCTTCGCCGGTGATGACCGCTTCCGGAGCCGGAGCTTCGATGTCACCCATGCCCAGCACCTTGGCCGCCAGATCAGTAGCGAGGATGACGCGATAGTTCTTCCCGTTGCGGGTGATGGCGTAGACGCCATACTCCGCCCTTCCCGCAGCGGCGACCGCCACGTTCGCAGGCAGCGTCCAGGGGGTGGTGGTCCAGATCATCAGGTGCGTCGGCGCACCGGGCAGGCCAGCAGCGTCAGTGAGTTCGAACATCACATAGACGCTGGTGTCCTTGCGGTCTTCGTATTCGAGTTCCGCATCAGCCAGAGCCGTGCGGTTGGCGATGGACCAGTGCACGGGCTTAAGGGCGCGATAGACCAGCCCCTGCTCGATGAGCGACGCAAAAACTTCAATGGTCGCGCCTTCGAAGGCGGGAACCATCGTGAGATACGGGTTGTCGTAGTCGGCCAGCGTGAGCAGCTTCTGCATCTGGCCGGACTGAAGCTTGATGAACTTCTCGGCGTAGGTCTTGCATCGGCCACGGATCTGCATGGTGGCCAGTTCGCGGGCCTTATCGCCCAGCTCCTGCATGACCTTATGCTCAATGGGCAGGCCGTGGCAGTCCCAGCCGGGGATGTAAGGGCAGTCAAAGCCCATCATCGTACGTGAGCGGACGACGATGTCCTTGAGCACCTTGTTGAGCATGTGGCCCAGGTGAATCGAGCCATTGGCATAAGGCGGGCCGTCATGGAACACATAACGCGGTGCCCCCTTACGGGCCTGGCGAATCTGCTGATAGAGCCCTTCCTGCGCCCACTTCTTCTGAGAGGCCGGCTCGTTCTGGACAAGGTTGGCCTTCATTGCGAAGCTGGTCTTAGGCAGGTTCAGAGAACTCTTGTAACTACGCTTTTCCTGGGTGGGTTCGGTCATAGTCGGGCATTTTAGCAAAATCGACCTTGGAAGTTGTGTCATCAAAGCCCGGAAAGATGGGGAAATGGGAATGAAAAACCCCGGCTCGGAGAACCGCGGCTTTGAGCAGGTCTGAAGGGTGTCCAGGAGAGTCAGTCGATTCGGACCACAGGATTTTTACCGAAATCCTCGGATTCCAGCAGCTGCCAGCAGTTCAGGAGCATACGGGGCAGATGGAAAGGCCCCTTCCACAGGTTCCCCTTGAAGGTGCTTGAAATGCTCCCGTCACGATGCAGGTAGCCGAACCACTCGCCATGCTTCTTGTCGTGGAAGTGGGCAAAGGCCCAGTCGTGGACCTTCTGATGCCAGTCGAGATAGCGCTTCTGCCCGGTCAGGTGATAGGCCAGCAGCGTGGCATAGATGGCTTCGTTGTGAGGCCACCAGAGCTTCATGTCATGCTCATACTGCGGGCAAGGCAGGCCCTTGCAGTCGCGGTAGTAGTAAATCCCGCCATATTCCTGGTCCCAGCCGATGTTCAAGGACCAGTCAAGAATCTGGCAGGCCCGGCGGATCAGTCCGGGATCGTTATTGCGATAGCGGGCTTCCTCCATGATGAACCAGGCCGTCTCAATGGCGTGGCCGGGGTTCACCTCACGACCGATCGGTTCATCGAGGAACTCCCCACAGGGCCCAACGTTTTCCAGCAGCACCTCAAACTCGGGCTTCGTGAAGTGGTTGAAGATTTCATGCAGCGACCGATCTACCACCTGCGCGTAAAGCGGGCTGTCATCGATCTGCCTGACAACCGCTGCAGTGGCCAGCAGAATCATGGGCATCGCATGCCCCTTGAGCTGGCGGGTGGTGGGAATGGTCTTGGGTTCCAGCAGCCCGGGCGTGGTGGCGTAGCGGACCAGCATGTTGAAGAGCGCAATCGCCTGCTCGCGAATCAGCTCATCACCGGTGGCTTTGGCGTACTCGGCCAGGGCGATGATGGCAAAAGTCTCGCTGAAGATGTATCGACGCTTGCGCAGCGGCCGGCCATCAGCGGTCAGGTGGAAGAACATCCTGCCATCACGGTCGAAAGCGTGCTTGCGCAGGAACTCAAGCCCATGTCGAGCCCAGTGCAGCCACTGCGGGCGTTTCTCCACGGTGTTGTACAGGCGCGAGAGCATCCATACGACACGCCCCTGCAGCCAGACGGCTTTGTCGGTTCCACAGAGGGAACCGTCAGCATTGATGTAGTTATAGAACCCGCCATGCTCGGTGTCGGGGGAATACTTGAGCCAGAAATCAATGGATTCGAACAGACCATCGCGATAGGTGTTGATGTACTGCTGTTTCTGATCGGCTTGCATGCCCCGGCTCCTGTATGGCTGATGGCCCCATGTCTCATTTTGCCCAGTATTTTTGCGTAAATACTGGATCGTATCGATGCAGGCGGTTACATTGTACCTACGTTGTTACGGAAGGTGTCCATGAGCTATCGATATGAACACGCGCTGGTCGCCATTGAGGATATCGTGGCTTCCCTGGAACCCAATGGCAAGCTGCCCAGCATCCGCACGCTGATGAAGGAACTCAACGTCAGCCAGGTGACGATTGACCGCTGCCTGAGCAAGCTAGTTGAGCAAGGCCGAATCCGTAGGGATCGAGGCAAAGGCTATTACAACGCCCGCTCCGCCCCCACTTCCCGCATCCTGGGGCTCTACCTCACCCTCCGGAACAACTCACTGGTCAATGCCCAGTTCACCTCGGGCGTACGCGAAGCGGCGGCGGCGCATGGCTACGAGGTGGCCGACTTTGGCACACGATCCTTTCTGGAACGCATGGATGAGCGTCTGGCAACCATCGACCAGATGAGCCTGTCAGGCATCATCGTGTGTCCCAGCTCCCATGAAATCTCCAGCCTGATGGGCGACCAGGCCCGTCTGGAAAGGCTCAGGCATCTGAACCTGCCTATCGTGGTCACACAGCAGGCAGGCGGCATGTTCGTTGATGCAGTAACCACCAACGATTACCAGTCGATGCAGCGCATCGGCGAACGGCTGGCAACCGAGTCACGCGGGCCTTTCCTGTTTCTGGGACGTGAAGGCAGCCTGACCCTCTCCCGCCTGCATGGCCTGCAGGCGGGGCTGGGGCCCGAAGCCGATCTGCGCGTCCACCTTATCTGCACGCCCCGACTGCTCATCAAGGATCAGATCCGTGCACTACTGAAACTCGCCGGGCATTGCACGCTCATCATCGGGTCGCCGGTGGATGACCCCCACGAGCTGAGCTTCCTCACACAGGGCCCGTGGGCCGCAGGCACACCTCAGGGGCTGGTGGTGATGCTCGAGTCATCGCAGGTACTTCCCCCGGGCATCCAGGCGCATGTCATGACCAAGCCCACCGTTCAGCTGGGCAAAGCCGCTGCAGAAGTGCTCATCAATCGGCTGAATCACCCGAATCAGCCCTGGCAGCACCGGGTGGTCAACAGCACCATCACCTGGGCCAAGCCCCAGCATGAAGCAATCCGCTCCTCGCTGCTGGCCGAGCTTCAGGAACGTGAATAGAAGTACAGATTCATTGAGCCGTAGTTGAACGTCTCAGGCTCGCCCCACCTGGCAGACTCCAGGGGCGGCGTGTGCTCATCGGTGCGCAGAATCAGCAGTGCATCTTCGGCTGAAACAGCATGGACATTGTCCATCAGTTGCTGCAGTGAAGGCCTGTCTTCCTCCGCACGCGACATGGGGTAAGGCGGATCGCAGAAAATCAGATTCACCGGCTTGTGCGACAGCAGATTCAGCCACGCAGGCGACAGTGCATTGGTCGCCAGCACCGTAGCGCGGGAAGTGATACCCAGGTCGGCCAGATTGGCGTCCAGCAGTTTGCGGGCCGAACGGTCACGCTCGATGAACGTGACATGCTCAATGCCTCGCGACAGGGCTTCAATACCCACGCTGCCCGTCCCGGCGAAGATGTCCAGGGCGTTGCCCCCCTCGAGCATCCCCATGGAATACAGGCGGTCAAAGAGGCTGGTACGGACACGATCGGTCATCGGCCGGGTGTCATTGCCTTCCGGGCCACGAATCAATCGACGACGAAATTCACCTGCAATAATGCGCATGGCGATAGTGTACCTGCAAACGTTGTGTCAGAGCAGCAGCCCGATCGTGAATCAGGCCTGCGGGGCGAGAATATTACCCGGGAACTTCAAAATCCTGGCAAATCGGTTGAGTAATTTTCGTCAGATCATCTATCCTGTGGATTGATGGCGGGCATTGGCTTGCCCCCTGCTGGAATGCCCTGCGGAAAAGGATGTTTCATGTCTCAGTCCTGCCTTTGTGACCAGTGCTCGGCCCTGTGCTGCCGCTATTTCGCCCTGCCCATCGACACGCCCGAAGAACCCTCGCAGTTCGACGACATCCGCTGGTATCTGGCGCATGAGAACGTCCACATCTTCGTGGAAGATGGCGACTGGTATCTGGCCGTGCAGACGCGGTGTCAGTACCTGCGTGACGACAACAAGTGCGGCATCTACGAGGACCGCCCGCGTATCTGTCGCGAGTACACCACCGACAACTGCGACTACCACGTGGGGGCCTACGAATTTGAGCAATATTTCACCAGCCCCGACCAGATTGAGGCCTACGCCCAGTCGGTCCTGGGCAAGCGATATACCGACTACTGCATGAAGCAGCGCAAGAAGAACACTGGCCAGCAGAACCCCGACAGGCAGGAAGTGCTCGCCAGCCGGCGCAGGCCAAAGCTCATGGGCCATCCAAGCCTGTATCAGCCCCGCCACGTGACGCTGCCCGGCCCCGGTGGAAAGATCACCGTCCCGCTTTCCATTGGTGGCGTTAAAAGGTAATTTTGTATCTTTCCCCGGCCCGTCCCCGACGGGTCGGCTGCCCTGCTGATTCCCCGGTTCCCTCACCGGTTTTATCTTCTGGACCCGCTGACATGAAATTTCAGGCTCCCAAAGGCACGCGCGACTTCTACCCTCAGGACATGGCTTGGCGTAACTATCTGCTCGACGCCTGGCGCCGCGTGTCGATCCGCAACGGCTTTGAGCAGGTCGACGGCCCGATCTTTGAACCGCTGGATCTCTACAAAGCCAAGAGCGGCGATGGCATCGTCAGCGAACTGTTCCACTTTGAAGACCGTGGCGAGCGTGAACTGGCCATCCGTCCGGAAATCACCCCCACCGTCGCCCGTATGGTGGCCGCCCAGGCCAACTCTCTGCCCAAGCCCATCAAGTGGTTCTGCATGCCCAATCTCTGTCGCGCCGAGCGTCCCCAGAAAGGCCGCCTGCGCGAGTTCTGGCAGTGGAACGTGGACCTCTTCGGCTCGGATCAGCCCATCGCCGACGCGGAAGTGATCTTCGTCGCCGTCGACCTGTGCCAGGAGCTTGGCCTGCGTCCCGAGCACGTGAAGGTCAAGATCAGCCACCGCCAGACAGTGCGCCACATCCTTGGCCGCATGGGCGTGAAGGACGACCGCATGGCCGATGCCTTCAACCTGCTGGACCGCCGTGACAAGCTCACCCCTGCGGAGTTCACCACCGCTGCCGCCAGCCTGGGCCTGGATGAACATGCGGTCCAGCGATTCGAGCAGGCCTGCCGCCTCAAGTATCGCGTGGGCGATCTGGCCACGATGAAGGAACACACGGGCATCCAGGAACTGACCGACCTCGAAGCGCTCGACGAACAGCTGCGTGCCTTTGGCATTGCAGACTGGTGCGAGTACGACCTGGGCATCGTGCGAGGCCTGGCGTATTACACCGGAACGGTCTTTGAAATCCACGAAACCAGCGGCGCGTCCCGGGCCCTGGCCGGTGGTGGCCGCTATGACCAGCTCATCGAAATCTTCGGCGGCCCCCACACCCCCGCCGTCGGCTTTGGCATGGGCGACGTGGTGCTCACCGACGTCCTGCTGGACAAGGGGCTGACCCCTGAAGACGTTTCGCCCCGCCCCGATGTCTTTGTCATTGCTGCCAGCGACGAAGCGGCGAAGAAGGTCCCGGGCGTCATCGCTTCCCTGCGTATGAAGGGGATTCACGCCCGCATCAGCTACAAGTCGTCGCGCAACGTTGGCAAGCTGATGAAGGACGTCACCAGCGCCAAGGCCCGCTATGCCCTGATCATCGAAGATTCAGGCGACCTCCAGCTCAAGAACATGGCAGACGGCTCACAGCAGACGCTGCCTCTGGCGGACATTATCAATGTCGTCAAGCAGAGCTGAGTCTGTCAGATAAACAACTAAACCGACCAACCGCCGCACTTCATCGTGCGGCGTTTTTTATTCATACGGTTCAAACGACCCGCGTTACAATGGCCTCCACGTGCACTCGACAGGCACGCTTCCGAGGGGTCTCATGTCGAATCACCTGAGCCTGAGCTTAAACTCGCAGACCGGCTGCCTGCAGCAGCGGTGGTGCTCTATTTCGTGGCCTCCTGCTCGCCCGCCAGTTCAATACTGCGGGGAAACAGACGTTCAACATTTCCACTCAGGCCCCAGGCGGACATGCCCTCACCGTCATATGCGAACTGCAGTACGACCGATTTATCGCGGCCAGTACGTCCCGCCGCCACGCCTTGAAATTACCCTGATCAACTTCATACCTTTTCAGGAACCCGCATGGCCGTGAGTCGATTTCATTATGAACGGGCTTTCGAGCATTACCTGCGATCCAAAGCCATTCCCTATGTGGCCGTGGATGAGGCCCGCCGAGCCATCGCGTCATCCGGGCAGGACGCCACCTCCAACGGGCTCAAGAACTTCGATTACGTGGTCTACAGTGAATCAGGCCCGAACCTGCTGGTGGATGTCAAAGGCCGTAAATGTTCAGGCAGGCCCTCCGGTTCATTTCAGAACTGGGTGACGGCCGACGATGTCGACAGTCTCATTCAGTGGCGAGGCATCTTTGGACAGGGCTTTGATGCAGCGTTCGCGTTCCTCTTCTGGTGCGATGCCGCCCCGCCTGATGCGCTCTTTCACGAGGTATTTGAGTTCGGTGGTAAGTGGTACGCCGTGCTGGCGATGACGCTGGATGACTACCGATCAGCCATGCGGCCGCGCAGTGTGAAATGGGAAACCGTCGACCTGCCCGCGGCGGTCTTTCGGGATCGCGCCCAGCCTCTGGAAGTGCTGCTCAAGAAGCACACCAGCCTCAAGCCTGCGTGATTATTTCATATCGCAGGAAGTGATTCGGCCAAAGAAAAGCGTATTGCCTGAAGGGTCATTCACCATCATGTCACGCATGCCGTAAGGCTGATCGCGAGGGCCCCAGGCAATGGACGCTCCCCGGCCGGCGATGTCATGGTGGTATTCATCCACTTCATCACAGATGAAATAGACATACCCTTTACCCACATTCTTCTGATCCGGAAATCCCGAGAGATGAATGTGGCAGCCATCGCGTTCCAGCCCGGCATAGGGCCCGTGCTCGAACTGAACGCGAAAACCCAGCACATCGACATACCACTGGATGACGGCTTTGATATCCGTCACCTGAAACACGGTGGCCGCCTGCGTGATTTTCATGGAACCCCCGAAAGTGTGTTGTGTTATTCCCTACCGCGACTTCAGACTCACCAGCGTCCCGAGCCACTCTTGGGAACATCCGTACCAAAGGCCGCACTGCCAAATCGAAGCAGCAGCCAGCCCATAGGTAGTGCAACAGCAAATGTCGTCAGCAGCGAGAAGAACCGCCCGACCAGCTCGGCCGACCAGCTCCACTGAATCACCTGCTCGCCGGGGAAGAACATCATGGGCAGCCCGCGAAGCATGAAAATCAGCACAAACGCCAGATGCACAATGATGCTAATGATGAAGGAGAACAGCGCAATCGACAAAGGCGAGCCGCGATAGACCACGCCGCGGATCTGCAGCATCGCCACCGCCCCCAGCAGATACGCCAGCGCCGCTGGCCCCATGATGGCCGCGTCGGCCAGTTCGCCAGTGAGCTTCACCGGGTGGGAAAGATCATGCAGCAGTCCCAGGATGATCCCCGTCCAGAGCACCATCATCGGCGGAGCAAACATGCCCACGTACACCAGCAGGATCAGCAGCATGCCAGGCGCAAAGTTGTATTTGCCAGGCTGATCAAACACCAGCGACAGGCCCTGCTCAAGGACCACAAACACATAAGCCATCAGCAGCAGGATCAACCATCTCATCGCGTGCCATCACCCTCCGATGTATCCCGCTGACGCAGACTCGCTTCAGGAACCAGAACAGTCACCGAGCTCAGCCGATGCAGAGGCTGCTCAGGCTCCACACGCACACGCATCCGAAGTGGATCGTTGGGCGAAGTCTGCGCATCCACCACCCGGCCGACGATGAAACCATCGCGGGGCCACTGATTATCTGCCAGGAAGGCAATGTCCCCCACGCGCACCGTGCGATTGACATCCACCGTGCCATAGAAGCCCTGTCCGTCGTCGGCCACTTCGAGAATGGCTTCCACCTGGCGGGGAACCGTACCATCAGCTCCAGCGCCTGGGGGAACAATGCGCACCATCAGCGTAGTTTTAGGTTCAGTAATCAGCGTCACCGTGGAGCTGACCATGTTCACATTGGAAATACGCCCCACCAGCTGGCTGCCACTGCTGACGACCTGTCCGACATCCAGCCCATGACGCCGGCCTCGGTTGAGTCGCAGCGACATCTGCCTGAACGACTGGCTGCTGTAGCCCACCGACGCCGTCACGAAAATCTGGTTCGAGAAGTCGCCAAAGAGCTCGCGCATCTGCTGGAACTGCTGGTTCAGCGCCCGCTCTTCCTCGAGCATCAGCTGCATCTTGTAGGCCAGACGGTGATAGTCATCACGCTGCCTGCGCAGGCTGTCGATGGTTTCCTGATCGTCCACCGGCTTCTGATAGAAACGCATGGCCACCAGGCGCACCGGATGGCTCAGGGGCATCGTCAGCGTCTCGACCACGCTGCGCGGGGTACGGGAGATCCACTCCGCTTTGCTGGTGGGCAGTACGCAGAGCACCAGCAGCAGCAGAACCACTACCCAGAGCATCTGTCGTTGATTGATCAGCGAACGTTTCATGCCTGCATCAGCATCCTGCAAGTCGATGTCGAGTCATTCATGGAGAGTGTACACGGTTCGGCCGGTTGATGCCGCCCTATTTCACATCACTCCACAATGAGCCCTGAGGCTCTTATTCCTGTCGACAAAAAAACCCCTGACACACATGGGTCAGGGGTTTGAGATCAGTCGTGAAAGTCACGCTCAGCCAGCCGAGAGTTCCAGCAGCTTGAGGGTGTTGGCGACGATGTCATCCGCCGTCAGGCCGCAGTACTTGAGCACTTCATCAGGCGTACGGCCGGACTTGGGAATGTTGCGGACATACATCTGCTTGACGTTGAAGCCACCGCCGTCGGCCGAGACCGCGTCAGCAATGGCCGAGCCGATGCCGCCGCCGTAGTTGTCTTCGACGGTCAGGATCAAGCCGTTGTTTTCGTTGGCCAGATCGAGGATGGCGTCGGAATCGAAGGGCAGCGAGTAGAGGTCGACCAGGGTGGCGTCGACGCCCTGGGCATCGAGCTTTTCCAGAGCCTTGTTGGCTTCGTGGACCATGTAACCCGAGGCGACGATCAGCACGTCACGGCCTTCGGTGAGCACTTCGTGGCCACCGAGGGTGAACTTGTCGTTGTCGCCGTAGAGGAACTCGGTGTCCGCACGCAGGGTACGCATGTAGACGGGGCCATCGTGTTCAGCCATGGCGCGGGTCAGGGCGTAAGCCTGGTAAGCGTCGCTGGGCTGGAGGATGTAGAAGCCGGGGCCGCCCTTCTGGTTGGTCATCAGCGAGAAAGCGCGGAACCAGGCGATGTCAGGCAGCGACATCTGGCTGGGGCCGTCAGCAGCCAGGGTGATACCGGCGTGCGAGCCCACAACCTTGAAGTTCGCGCCGCTGTTGACGGCCATTTCAATCTGGTCGTAACCGCGGGTAACGAACTTGGCGAAGGTCGAAGTGAACGGAATCTTGCCACCGGCCGACAGACCAGCAGCCACCGAGTACATGTTCTGCTCGGCGATGCGGCATTCGAAGTAGCGGGAAGCCAGTTCTTTGTCCTTCGAGAAGATTTCCGCAAAGGTCGAGTTCTTCACGTCAGCGTCCAGAGCCACCACGCCGCTGTGGGCATGGCCCAGAGCACGCAGGGCGTAGCCGTAAGCGCGACGGCTGGCCAGAGCGCCCTTGGCGAGAGCGTCGGCAGCACCGAACTTCTTGAGGGCTTCGGAGAACGAGGGGAATTCCGTGGTGCGAGGCGCTTCGGGCTTGCCCGGCGACATCATCGGGATCTTGAGGCTCTGGTCGGCCGCGGCGCCACGCTGACGGGCGGTGGCATCGAGTTCTTCGAGAGCCTTGGTCAGAGCGTCCTTCTCAGCGGGCTTGCCATGGAAGCCATGGCCCTGCTGTGAGGGGCTGCCCCAGCCCTTGACCGTCTTGGCAACGATCGCCACAGGCAGAGCCTTGGGATCAGCCTGGGCGGCGGCGTGATCCGCCAGCGCCTTGGCGATTTCGGTCGGGTTGTGACCGTCGATGACCTTCACATCGAAGCCGTAGGCCACCATCTTCTTCGCCAGCGATTCAGCGGTCTGCTGAGGGCTGACAGCGTCGGACTGGGCATAAGCGTTGGCATTGAAGATCGGGCACACGGCCTTGAGGTCGTGGTCCTTGATGAAGTCCACCGCTTCCCAGATCTGACCTTCGCGAGCTTCACCGTCGCCGATGATGCAGAAGATACGCTTGTCGAGCTTGTCGACCTTGGCGGCGCAGGCGAGACCGGCCGCGACGGACAGGCCCTGGCCCAGCGAGCCGGTAGCCGCATCAAAGAAGGGGAAGCCTTCGATGGGGTTGGGGTGACCGTCGACCACCGAGTCGATGGCACGCAGGCTCAGCGCGTCTTCGCGCGTCATCGGACGCCACTGGTCCTTGCTCTTACCGATGGCCACGCCCAGATCGGCACAGGCAGCGTAGATGATCGGAACCGCGTGACCTTCCGAGAGCACCAGACGGTCGCTCGAAGGATGAGCGGGGTTGGCAGGCTCCCAGCGCATGTGGGTGTACATGAGCACTGCCGTCAGGTGAGCGAGGCTGGCTGCGGTGGTCGGGTGGCCCGAGCCGGCGGCGGCCGTCATCTCGTACGACAGTTTGGTCAGCTGGACCGCTTTGGCATCAATAGTGGAATCAAACGACATCGTATTTGCGTCCCTTCTTCGTGCGCGTACTTTTCTCTGCGCGTTGGATTGAATAGGGAATTATGAATGGAAATGGCTATTCTCGCAACGGCCGAAACCTAAAATTCACGGCCATATCCTTCCTGATCCTCGAATCAGGGCTTCTACTTTGAAATACTCCGAGGCATCAGAACATCAAAAAACCCTTGTTTTCAAGGGTTTTTCGCGCATCGCACTACTCCCCTGCCTCGAATGAAGCAGAGATCAGGGAATCAATCCAATCCTGTTTTTTCGCCAGTTGATGCAGCCGAAAAAAGCCATCGCACATCAGGAAGATCGCTTCACGGCGCAAATGGATCGCCGGGTCTGCGTGCACCAGCGCCCAGCGTGATGGCGTTTTTACCCTGCAGCTTGGAGTGAAGCAGCATGGCATCGGCACGTTCAAGCAGCGCGGCCGGCGTTGCACCATCCCACGGGAAACTGGCCAGACCACCGGAGATCGTCAGCCTGCCCGGCGCCTGTTCGTGAAGCTTGGGGAAGCGATGCGTGCAGATGGCATGCTGGAAGCGTCGGGCGGCTTCGCGTACATCATCAGGATGCGAGCTGTTGGGCCGACGCGGGCCATGCGGATCCCAGAAAATCACCGCAAATTCGTCACCGCCAATACGGGCAACAACATCATGTTCACGCACCACCGACTGCATGAGCTTGACGGTTTCCCGCAGGATTTCATCACCCGCGCCGTGGCCGTAGCGGTCGTTGTAGGTCTTGAAGTTGTCGATATCGAACACCAGCAGCGTCACGGGGAATCGCTTCTGCGCGGCCTGGGTGAGCACTCGGGCCAGATGATGATCGAAGTATCGCCTGTTCCATGCGCCCGACAGTTCATCGCGATGCGCCATGTTCCAGAGCGACGATGTCTTGTCTTCCAGCGCCAGCCAGTGCCCAAGCCAGACCGCCCAGGGAACAAGCTGCGATTTCACCGCCGGCGGTGGTGCATGCAGCACGCCCAGCCTGCGGTTGCGATACGTCACCCACACCCCTGCGTGATCCGCAGGAACCTGCTGCGGATCTTCCGTAAAGGCGACCGAAGCAATCCCCGCCCGGCCTTGAACCAGCTGCAATACCAGCGATCGGAACTCGCGAGGTCGAGCCAGCAGACAGTCCACCAGGTCGATATCGCCCAGTTCATTGTCTACCTGGTCATAAGGATCATGCACATGCGGAGCACTGGCCACTGGTGTCGTCTGCGGCTTAACTGGCGCAGGTGCACGCACCACCGCAGGCTTCTCTGCCGCTGGTGGCGTTGCACTGACGGGTGGCAGATCAGGCCAGCCACTGAGCCAGCTTGAACCTTCATCATCCATGGGCGACGACACAGAGCCACGCGCGGGGTCAGTCATCCCACTTCGGAAAGAATCAGATGATGCGGATGTATTAAGGGAATCTGTCTGACAATGAGCGGGCTGGCCAGCGTTCGGATCGGTCTTTTCAGGTTTGCACTGCTTGAGCAGGGCCAGCAGTTGCTTCGCTTCGCAAGGCTCGAGAAGCATGCCATCAAAGCCCGCTTCGACCGCCTGGAGAGCCTGCGTTTTTTCATCGGCCGAGGCGCTGACGATCAGCGTCGCCTCCGGGGCCAGCTGCCTGAATCCGGTGATGATGGCCTGCCGAAGCGAGCCCAGCAGCCCCACCTGACCAATCACGACATCAGGCTGAACGTGAGCGACCTGCCCCAGTGCCATCAGATAATCTGAGACCACCTGCTGCTTAACGACCAGCCTGGCGTTCTGGAAACAGTTCTGAATATGGGCAGCAAAGGCTTCACTGCCAACGAGCAGCACTCGGCAGGTGGATACCGCCGGGCCGTCAAGCATGACGCCGACAGACGATGGTTCGCCTGTATTGGATTGTCGGGTACCACCTGGATTCATGAATCTCTCCCCCGTCCCACGCCTGCCTTTCACAGACTCAGATGCTATCAGGATACCGCTGAAACCGCCGGACTGCTTCCCCCATTAAACGCTGCGGAAGCCAAAATCATTGCTGTCGGCCGGTCCTCGCAGAAGCTCAATCTCCTCGGGAGACAGCAGTGGCCCGGCGGTTAAATCATCTGCCCCCTCACTCCAACGGGTCGCCAGTCGTTTCGCCAGCTCGGAAGGAGCCATCGCAGACGACAAAGCAGCATGCCCGTTTCCGTTCCCATTGGCATGGTGACCATTGCTCAGCTTTCCACTGGCATGAGGCTGGGATGTTGCCGCTGCAGATGCGTCAGTCTGCTTTGGGGCGTAATTCACCTCACACGCGAAAGGCAACAGCCTTTCACGTTCGCCGCCTTTAGCGGGCTCATGACGCCAGCAGATGGTGGATGGGTGGTACAGGCGGATAGCAGCCAGAAGAGACTCCAGAGCCGTGACACGTTCCGCCTGATGGATGATGATCACCTGAGCCTTGAAGCGGGCAATTTCGACCATCGCCGCCGCTGCATCATGAACCACACGGACCAAGGCCCCTCGCTTGCGGAGACCTTCCAGCAGCCGCGCAGGACGAGGCTCACTCGCCTGAACGAGGAGGATGAATCGCCCCGCCTGACGGGCAGGAGTTTGCGTTGTACTGGTCTTGCCCTCCATCACGCCGCTAATTGTACAACGGAAAAAGGCAAAAGGCCTGCTCGCGTCCGAAAACTCATGAAGTTACAGGCTGGGAAAGCGGATAGGACGCTATCGGGCCGCGCAGCACAAAGCAGAGGCCCTGGTGAGGCCGTCTGCTATGGATACCTGGATTGATATCAGTGAAGATTCAGACGCAGCTGAGATGCGTACCTGGCTGAACTCAGATCGGAGCCAGACTCGTGCGAAGCTGCACAATGTGTAAATAAAAAGAGCCTCGAAGGCTATTAACCTTCGAGGCTCATAAGTCGGCGATGACCTACTTTCCCGCTGTTGCAGTATCATCGGCGTGATGGGCTTAACTACTGAGTTCGGAAAGGGATCAGGTGTGACCCCATCACTCTGGTCACCGACAAATCCTGTCACCGCCGTTAAGCGATGACAGAAGAATGTCAAATGGAATGCCGAGGTTGCAGTGAAGTGTCTTTTTCAAGACAAACAATGTTCAAGCTATTTTCTGATTGGTATCAGACATTGAGGAGCTTGGTCACCTGGCCTTTGATCGTTAGACGACCGAAGGTCGGTATGACTAAGCAGTTGACCGTTAGTACTGCTCACCTGAAGGTATCTCTACCCTTACAGTTGCAGCCTATCAACCCGGTGGTCTACCGGGGGTCTCTCACGTCTTGCGACGCATGCAATACTTATCTTAAGGGGGGCTTCCCGCTTATATGCTTTCAGCGGTTATCCCTGCCGTACTTAGCTACCCAGCGTGTGCATCTAGCGATGCAACTGGCGCACCAGGGGTACGTCCTTCCTAATCCTCTCGTACTAGGGAAGAATCCTTTCAATATTGCTACGCCCACAGCAGATAGGGACCGACCTGGCTCACGCCGGTCTGAACCCAGCTCGCGTACCACTTTAATGGGCGAACAGCCCAACCCTTGGGACCGCCTTCAGCCCCAGGATGTGATGAGCCGACATCGAGGTGCCAAACCGCTCCGCCGCTATGGACGCTCAGGAGCGATCAGCCTGTTATCCCCGGGGTACCTTTTATCCGTTGAGCGACGACCCTTCCACACGGTATCGCCGGATCACTAGAGCCCACTTTCGTGACTGCTCGACAAGTACGTCTCGCAGTAAAGCTAGCTTATGCTCTTATACTCGACATACGGTTTCCAACCGTACTGAGCTAACCTTTGCACTCCTCCGTTACTCTTTGGGAGGAGACCGCCCCAGTCAAACTGCCCAACTAGCACGGTCCTTGGCCCGGATTCACGGGACCAAGTTAGGTCACAAGTATATTCAGGGTGGTATTTCAACGATGGCTCCATTCCAGCCTGGACCGGAACTTCAAAGCCTCCCACCTATCCTACGCAGAACATGCTCGTGGCCAATACCAGCCTACAGTGAAGGTCCACGGGGTCTTTCCGTCTTGCTGCGGGTACACGGTATCTTCACCGCGTCTTATATTTCACCGAGTCGGTTGTGGAGACAGTGCTCCAGTGATTACGCCATTCATGCGCGTCGGAACTTACCCGACAAGGAACTTCGCTACCTTAGGACCGTCATAGTTACGGCCGCCATTGACTGGTGCTTGAGTCGCTAGCTTCGCCTTGCGGCTAACCAGCTTCTGTGACATTCCAGCATCGAGCAGGCGTCAGACTGTATACATCCTCTTGCGAGTTAGCACAGTCCTGTGTTTTTGATAAACAGTTCCCAGAGCCTTTTCTCTGCGCCCTCGACTTAACTCGTTAGGGCCCCCTTATCGCGAACTTACGGGGTCAATTTGCCTAGTTCCTTCACAACCGTTCTCTCGAGCGCCTGAGGTTATTCACCCCACCTACCTGTGTCAGTTTTAGTACGGATTCGTATTTTGTCCACAGAAGCTATTTCTTGAAACCTTCTTCGCAAGCTTCGGCTCAAGTCCTCGCCCTTTCGGGACGCACACATCTAGTCGTGCGACTTGCCACGAAGATTCGTCACTCTGCTTCAACCGCCATACGAAGTGCAGGAATATTGACCTGCTGTCCATCGACTACGCCTTTCGGCCTTGCCTTAGGGTCCGACTAACCCTGGGCGGATTTACCTTCCCCAGGAAACCTTAGGTTTACGGCGAACAGGATTTTCACCTGTTTTATCGTTACTCAAGCCGGCATTTTCACTTCCGGGCGCTCCACAGTCAGTTACCCTTCCTGCTTCAACGCTGCCTGGAACGCTCCTCTACCACTCATCCATAAGGATGAATCCGCAGCTTCGGTTTACATCTTATTCCCGATCATTATCGGCGCTAGAATCCTCGACCAGTGAGCTGTTACGCACTCTTTAAATGGTGGCTGCTTCTAAGCCAACATCCTGGCTGTCATAGCATTCTAACTTCCTTAAGAACTAAGACGTAATTTGGGACCTTAGCTGGCGGTCTGGGTTGTTTCCCTTTTGTCCGCGGACATTATGGCTCGCGGACTGACTCCCGTGCGACTTCTTCAGTATTCGGAGTTTGATTGGAGTGGGTAGGCGGGTAGCCCCCCATCTCCATTCCGTAGCTCTACCCCTGAAGAACAATACACGAGGCTAGCCCAAAAACTATTTCGAGGAGAACGAGATATCTCCCAGTTTGATTAGACTTTTACTCCTCCCCACAGCTCATGCCAGAACTTTTCAACGTTCACGACTTCGGTCCTCCAGGAAGTTTTACCTTCCCTTCAACCTGGCCATGGGTAGATCACAAGGTTTCGCGTCTATTGCCTACGACTTGACGCCCATTTAAGACTCGCTTTCGCTTCGGCTTCGGTGGTGTACACCTTAACCTTGCCATAGACAATAACTCGCCGGCTCATTATGCAAAAGGCACGCCGTCACCATTCCGAAGAATGGCTCCGACCGCTTGTAAGCGTACGGTTTCAGGTTCTTTTTACACCCCTTGCCGGGGTTCTTTTCATCTTTCAGTCGCCTTACTGGTCAACTATCGGTCGTTAAGTAGTATTTAGCCTTGGGGGGTGGGCCCCCCAGCTTCACGCGGAGTTCCACGAGCTCCGCGCTACTCTGGTGCACCTAGTTTGGTATCATCTGCTGCTACAGGACTATCACCTTCTCTGGTCCGCCATTCAAACGGTTCACAACAGATTCAACCTCCCATATCGGTGTCCGCAACCCCAGGACGAATCCTGGTTTGGGCTACATCCGCTTTCGCTCGCCGCTACTTACGGAATCGAGGTTTCTTTATTTTCCTACAGGTACTTAGATGTTTCAGTTCTCTGTGTTCGCCTCACTACCCTATACATTCAGATAGTGATACCCTTACGGGTGGGTTTCCCCATTCAGAAATCCTAAGATCAAAGCTTGATACCAGCTCCCTTAGGCTTATCGCAGGTTTCCACGTCTTTCATCGCCTCTTAACGCCAAGACATCCACCGTACGCCCTTAATAGCTTAATCACACCGACCATTGGCCGTCATACGCCACCCTTATCAGGGTTGCGACGATCAATTGCCGGCTTACGTGACCCGTCACACACGATATTAATGTGACGATTCGGTTTGCTCCTGAACTCTCGTGCTGAAGGAAAGACTTTGAAATCTCAGCAGTGAGATTCAGGACCGAACAAGCTCCTCAGAGCTCTTACATTGTTTGTACTTCACGTACAACAATTCGGCATATCCACTTGTCAAAGAACTGGCTGCTTTCAACTTTGGCTTTTGGCCTCGGTTTCGGCTGGCCCCCGCTCACGGCGGATCATGAAGCTCGTTTCGTTTCTTTCAAGCTCCGTGATTCACTGTGGGGCGGGAATCTTACCCGATTCAAACCCCTTGTCAAGTTGGCTCTTTTTGTTTTCCACATCCAGTTTTCAGCGTTGAAGCTGTTTCCTGGTTGTTTTGAGCCTGCCAGCCGTTTCTTTCCGGCTGGCCCTTGCTGCTCCCCCGAAGCAGGAAAGAAAGTATATCTCGCCCCCCCTCTCGGGTCAATCTGACCACTTCCTCGCTCGAAGCCCACGCGCGTGCATACCTATATTAATCCTGTCTCATTTCCCTCGAATATCACCGTAACCAGCAATAAATACTGTGATTACATCCTTATCCACACATCATGCCCGATGAGCCTGCGATCTGACCGATAACTTTGCTTTTACCCCTGCCCTGCACTGTCAGGCACGTTTAAGCCGCTCCATTGACCCCAAAATTCTTTACTCCTGCCTGCTCGTTTTTCGCCTGCGCCGCCATATTAATGTCCAATAACTGATCCTTTTTCCTCTCCATGACCTCCCCACCGCCTCACTTTGCCCAAGGGTTTTCCACAAAGTAGTCTTCACTACCCCCACCGGGGCACAAAAAAAGCTGGCGATTTCCTGATGAATCGCCAGCTGCACGCCTGGGGCGTGGTATGAAAACAGTGCAGTGGGGATAATTTCCCGTCGCCGGCCCTGGATAAATCAGAGGCAGGCCACTGCAAAATAATCTTTGTGAGAGAAATGAAGCAGTCAGTCAGGTCTGCCAGGCCGGTTACATGACAAGCGCTTCATCCCGAACGGGTTGTCTGTCACCGGTTGCTGGCTTACGGAAGCTGCTGCGATGCCCCCCTGCCACCTGCATTGCACAGGCGGACTCAGAGGGCATCCTTCGATCATCTGTTCAGGTTCACAGGCTGGTTCATCATCGGGGGAGCGACCACACCAGGGTCATCGACTGGCAGAACGCTGGCTGAAGTTGCTGGGGCGGGGTTTCGCCTCGTTGACCGTCAGCGCCCGGCCGGCGTAATCCTTGCCATTGAGTGCTTCGATGGCAATTCGCCCTTCTTCTTCGTTGGGCATCTCGACAAATCCGAATCCACGGGAGCGGCCGGTTTCACGATCCGACACCACCATGGCTCGGTGAATCTGTCCAAACTGAGCAAAAAGCTGCTCCAGATCTTCCGGCCCTGTGGAGTATGGCAGGTTCCCCACGTAGATGTTCAACATGTAACGACTCCTGCTGTCAAACCAGACGATTGGCTGTTGTGAGCGATCGTTACCTCAACCCCTCAGAACGCAGAATAACCAGACCCCTGCTTGAAAAGCAAGGATTTTTTTCGAGGCGTTCCGGGCTTGATCAGCAGATGTACAGACGGCTTTACGGCTGGTTTTCGGCGAACTCTTCCTCGAGTTTCGCTTCATCCACCAGCACCTGCCTGGGCTTGAGCACGGCATAGAGCATGCAGACCACGGCGATGATGACCACCACCAGGATCAGGTGAATGCCATGGGCGCGGAAAATGGCCCAGTCGCTCATGCCTGCCAGGGTCGAACCGGCCTCGGCGATGCTTCGGGCATCGAAGGCTTTGCGGATCTCCTTGATCGTGCCCCAGATTGAACTGCCCACCATCGCCAGGCTGATGAGAATTCCGCCAAGGGGCACAAACACAGGCACGTTAAAGCCGCCCCTGGGCTCGTCAGGCCGACGCTTGAGCACAATCAGCGAAGCATTAACCACGCAGAATGACAGCAGCAGCAGAATCGACGTCGCCGAGGCGAGCTTCTTCAGGTCCCCCACCAGAGCCATGGCCAGCACAATCAGAGCCAGGATGACAATGGCCACATGCGGCGTTCTGCGAGCGGGATGAAGTTTCCCGATGAACGCCGGCAGCAATCCCTGGCGCGACATGCCATACGCCAGTCTCGAACCCATGATGTAATTGAGCAAAGCGGTATTGGTCACTGCAAACAGCGCCACCACAGCGAAGATGCGATCGTTAAACCATGGCGCGGCTTTTTGAATCACCAGCGTCAGCGGACCAGCGCTGCTGGTGGCCAGTTCGGCACTGGGCACCACCGACACCGCTGTGATGCTCACTGCCATGTAGATCAGCGAGGCCAGAATCAGCGCCAGGATCATGGCCAGGGGGAAGGTTTTCTGCGGGTTTTTGACCTCTTCCGACACGTTGAGCATGTCTTCAAAGCCGATGAAGGAGTAGAACGTCAGCACCGCGCCCATGAGGATCAGCTGAGCGCTGAAATCGCCCGTGGGATTACTGGCCGTGGTGGCGTCGAGGTAATTCACGCCGCCCCAGTAGCGCAGGCCCACCGCGATAATCAGGACCAGCCCGCCTGTTTCCACCAGGGTGCACAGGGCGTTGAGCCAGACCGCTTCCCGCAGGCCCCAGAAGTTGATGAAGGCCAGCGATCCAATCAGGCTGATAATCACCATCCACAGATGCCAGACCGTGGGCTCTTTCAACCCGATCACGTCAAAGAAGTAAATCGAAAAGGTGTTGGCGGTGGTCGCCATTGAGGTCAGACCGGAAGCCATGACAACCAGCCCCACCACGTAGGCGAGCATCGGTAAATTAAATGCCCGCTGCGTGATATAAGCAGCACCACCGGCTCTGGGGTAACGCGAGCCAATGGAGGCATAAGACAGACCCGTCAGACCGGCCGCGACCATGCTCATGAGAAATGCCATCCAGACCGCATTGCCCATCTCGCCGGCGGCTTTGCCGATGGTGCCATAGATGCCTGCCCCGAGCATATTGCCCAGGCCGTAAAGGGTCAGGGCAAACAGGCCCATGGTTTTCTTGAGGGACAAAGGCTTCGCCTGGGCGGGCTCGTTCATGCTCACTCCTGAAATCGTTCTGAGGAATCTGTCGGAATCGACATGGCCCGGAAATCAATCTCTGCAATCCGGATCGGCCGTCGGGCTGTGGACCGTCCAGCTTTGACGTTCCTGCGTACTGTAACAACATGGCCGGACGAACACAGGCAGGTGAGGTCTTTTTTCCTAAAAGCTTGATTTTGCATCAAATGAATGGTCTAAGATAAGACCATGAGTCAACCGCAATTTGTTGGCGAATCTTCTCCGGAATATGAACCCCACCATGTTTCGCAGCCCGCCGAAAAAATGATTGATGCACAGCGTAAGACGCTGCTGGCCCTGTTGGATGCCAGCCGGGCCCTGGCTGCGGAACTGCAGATGACTGCAGTGCTCCAGAACATTGTGGAACAGGCCGCCAAGGTGTTCCGCTGTCAGGGTGCCAGCGTGCTGCTTTATGACGCGGCCCGCCATGAACTGGTCTTCCTGGCCGCCACCGGTCCTGTGTCGGACAAGCTCAAGGAGATGCGGTTTGATGCTTCGCTGGGTATCGCCGGCCACGCCATGCGCACCGGACGGGCGATCTGCGTCGACAATGTTCACGACAGCAATCACTTCTTCCAGGGCATCGATGCCCATACCCGTAACCAGACGCGCAGCCTGATGGCCTGCCCGCTGCTGCATGGCAAGCAGATTCTGGGTGTGCTGGAAGTGCTCAATCCGCTGGAACGCGAACGCTTCGAGCAGTCCGATCTGGAACTGCTGGAAATCTTCGCCAACATGGCCGCCATAGCCGCCCGCAATGCCAGGAGCTTTGAGGAACTAGACCACGAAAACACGGTCCTCAAGCAGTCGCAGAACCGTCCGCCCATGGTCGGATCCTCGCCGGCGATGAAGAAAGTCATCGACCTGTGCAGAACGGTGGCAAGTGCGTCTACCACAGTGCTGCTCACCGGCGAAACGGGGACAGGCAAGGAGATGGCCGCCCGCGAAATTCATAATCTCTCGCCCCGCCGCGATCGGCCTTTTGTCGCTATCAACTGCGCTGCAGTAGCCGAAACGCTGCTGGAAAGTGAACTGTTCGGCCACGAAAAAGGCGCCTTCACCGGCGCCAGCAGTCGACGCGTCGGCCGATTCGAACTGGCTTCGGGGGGAACACTGCTGCTCGACGAAATCGGGGAAACGTCGCCCAGCCTGCAGGTCAAACTGCTGCGCGTGCTGCAGGAACGCTGCTTCGAGCGCGTGGGTGGATCGCAGACCATCAGCTGCGATGTCCGCGTGATTGCCGCTACCAACCGCGATCTCAAAGCCGAGGTCGCTCAGGGGCGATTCCGCGAAGACCTCTACTATCGCCTGGCAGTCTTCCCCATCCATCTGCCTCCGCTGCGTGAGCGTCAGGAAGATCTGCCCGATCTGATCCAGGTCATCCTCAAGGAAGTCAGCCCGGCCATGGGCCTGAGCAGTGCTTCCATCACGCCTGATGCGCTCGATGCCCTGATGAAATACCACTGGCCCGGGAACGTACGTGAGCTGCGCAACGTGGTGGAACGCTCTGCTCTGCTCTCTCAGGGCAAGATCACCCGTCAGACCCTGCCCCCGGAAGTGGCTCAAGGCTCAGCCCATCCGGCAACCCAATGCCTGTCGACATCGAGTCACGCCTCCCCTTCCTCTCCTGCTCCCGCAGCCCCTGCTGCTACACCCAAGCTGCTGGATCAGGAACGGGCTCTTTTGCTTGAAGCACTGGAACAAAATCGCTGGAACCAGAGCCTGGCTGCCCGGGCTCTGGGCATCTCCCGCGATGTGCTTCGCTACCGCGTGAAAAAGCACGGCCTGACACGCCCTTCGTGAATTCCCCCAGATCTCGAAAGCAAAATCAAGGCATAGATTTCTTACGCCTTAGCGCTTGCCCCATGCCCACGTCCTGATTGGGTGAAATCCCCCACCCTGTCTTGACAATTCATCTGGGTGAAATAACCCACACTATCCGACCACTCTATTAGCAATGAAATTACAGGTACTTACATAATGTCACTTTCTGGCACGAAATGTGCATTAGTAATCTCTGCCGCACCGATCAGTGGATGTCGGTTGGGGCCAGCGGACAGCTCGTCCAAAAAGGTCTGAAGCAATTTGCTCGGAGAGGGGATGGGTCGGCTGTCTGATTGCGGAGGCCTGCATCGGAGGGGATGCAGGCTTCCGCCTTTTTATTCTGGCCCGGTCCGACACATCATTCAAAAGGCCCCTGCAGGACAATGCGCGGGGCCAGTCGCCAGTCAACCGGCATGGCCTGCCCCTGCCCGGCTCCGGGCTCGTAGGCGGACGCTGGCATCTCGAACACCGGCCGAAGGTAGTCCTGCATCTGCCCCAGCAGTTCCTGCCAGGCTATACCACGGTAGACCTCAGGGAGTCCCTGAAATTTCGTCTGCGCACTCTTCCAGACGCTGCGGATCCCGCGTGGATTACCTCGCTGCACGTGCACCAGCACCACCGCCAGCTGGATCATGCCCTGATAAAAACGCTGATCGTCACCATGAGCCTGCAGCCATAGCTCTTCCCAGGTTTCATGGGCGTCGAAGAAATGATGCTCGTTGAACTGCGTCAGACCGCGATGGAAAAGCTCGTAAGCGTGCGTAGAGTCTTCCATGCTCAAGCTTACTCGCGATCCTTCTTCGGGCCGCGGTAGAGGTCCAGATAGAACTCCAGCAGGTCCTTGTCCTGATGACTGCGAGTCCGGTTGTGCTGGAAGCCAAAGCGTTCAAACAGGCCAAGCACCGTATCGCGGCGGAAACGGGTATCGAGAACAATCTTGAGATAACCCACCCGCTTGCAGTGCGTTAGAGCTGTTTCAATGAGGATGCCGCCGATGAGTTCCTGCGGATAGCGTTTATCGACACGCAACCGGCGGATCTCCGCGGTGTGCTCGGCTTCGCGGGCCACGCCGATCATGCCCAGCAGCACGCCTTCCTGCCCTTCCCCTTCGACAACCCAGAAATGCGAAGCCGGGTCGTTAAGGTAGGCCTGGGTGATGTTTTCGATATCCGCGCCGGTATCGTTGGCGGCAATCTGACCTTCGAGCAGACCATCGGTGTACAGACGGGTCACGTCGGCCTGGTCGGCGGGCTGATACGTGCGGACGATCAGCTTGGCAGGTACAGGCGGATTGGACGATGACGATGGACTACTGGATTCGTTCATAACACCTCAGGTCCCACGGGTAAGCTGCATCATCATACCCGCAAGTCTCCTGTCGCGTATCAAGAGGGCATCACTGGATGAAAGGTTAACTGGTCATTGTCAGTATCAAGCAGCGCCACGGTGTACTGACTGGCCCGGGTCAGGGCTCCGGGGTTGATCACCCGCGTGGCCCCTTGCCGATGATCAGCCATCCGGTGCGTGTGGCCATGGCAGAGATATTTCACCTGTCTGGATAAGGCGTTATCCATGATGCCCGGATCATCGCCATGGGTGAAGATGAGCTGGTAAGCAGCATCGCCCCGCGTTCCAGCTGGGCCCAGATCAATCACCCCTACAGGATGGTTCACGCCCACTTCCACATCACGGGCGTATTCAGTCAGGCTGCGAGTGTCCCAGTCGGTATTGCCAAAGACAAGCCGGGAAGGGACAGGCTGGTTCTGATCGTCCACCAGCCCTGCCAGAGCATCGATGACCTCGACGGTCCCGACATCGCCCAGATGAAGAATCAGCTGGGCCTGCTGGGCCAGGAGAATTTTCACTGCCATCTGCGTGATGACTGCCCGGCCATGGGAGTCAGAAAGCAGGCCAATTCGGGGCATATCCATTCCCTTACGAAGGAGGGCTTCATCGCCATCCTTCGTCAGTGTACGTGACAAATCTATGAGCCTCCATAGCCGGGCGGTTCCTTTTGGCGTGTCAGGCGGTATGCTGTTATCCCCGCCGATCGCCTCGGACCGAAGCGACAGGCAGTATCCCCGGAATGAAAGCCTGATCATGACTGACGTTCTTGCTGACATCGTGGCTCATAAACGCATCGAAGTGGCGCAGGCCAAGGAGCGCCTGCCCCTCGAAGCCTGTCGTGAACAGGCGCTGGCATCGCCGGAGCCTCGCAATTTCTTCGCCGCGGTCACCCGGCCCGAGAAGCAGCTGCGCGTGATTGCTGAAGTGAAGAAGGCCAGCCCCTCGGCCGGCCTGATCCGCCCGGACTTCGATCCCGTCGCCATCGCGAAGGCCTACCACGCCAATGGTGCTGCTGCCATCAGCTGCCTGACCGACGAAAAATTCTTCCAGGGCTCGCTGTCCTACATCAAGCAGATCAAAGCCGCGGTTCCGCTTCCCGTGCTGCGCAAGGACTTCATCATTGATCCTTATCAGATCTATGAAGCCCGCATGGCCGGGGCCGATGCGGTCCTGCTGATCGCCGAATGCCTGCCCGATGAGGCGCAGCTGATCGATCTGCTGATTCTCGCCACCGAGCTCAAGCTCACCACACTGGTGGAAGTGCATGACGTGGAGAACCTGCTGCGCGTTCGGCCGCACATCGGCTTCCCCCTGCCTCAGTACACGCTGCTGGGGGTCAACAACCGCAACCTCAAGACGATGGTGACCGACCTGAACCACACGCTGCGCGTGCGCGACATGGTCGAGAATCTTGACATCCTGGTCAGCGAATCAGGCATCCGCACGCATCAGGACATTCAACGACTGGCCGACGCGGGCATCCACCGCGTGCTGGTGGGCGAGCATCTGATGCGCCAGCCTGATGTCGGCGAAGCGCTCAGAAAACTCATCACCGGCTCGTGACTGAGCTCCGTCATCCCCCAGTAACACACAGCCCCGGTTCACCGAACCGGGGTTTCTTTTTGATCCATGCGATATAACGATTACCCCATCACGCCGGTGCGCTGCGCCAGCGATTCGATGATCGCCACGTAGGTTCCGTGATGGATCGCGCCGATACGCCCCTGCCCCTGAATCTGCGCCGGGCGATTGATACGGGCTCTCCCCTTGTCACGCAGCCGGATAATGAACGCTTCCCACTCCCCTGCTTCAGGCAGGCCACAGCAGGCTTCCATCTCACTGGCGATGGGATGCAGATATTCCACCTGGCTTTTCTGGATGATCAGGCGCGGGCGGACAATGCCTTCGCGATGCAGTCGGGCATGGAGATAGACCCAGCCAGCGGTGATACCCAGCGCAGCAATGCTGCCCCCGAAAGCCGTCTGCTGATGATTCAGATTCGGCTCCAGCGGTGCAACCAGACGGGTCATGTCATCATCAATCTGCGTCACCTGCAGACCCATGGCCAGGGTCAACGGCATCTGCTGATGAAGGTAGGCGGTCACAGACTCAGGCGTGAGTTGATTCATGGGCCAGTACCACGGGCGAGTCAGACCTGTTCGATATCCGCGTCCGTGGTAGCCAGTTCGCCACGAAGGATACGGGCACGCTCTGCGGCGACCCAGGGAATGTTGTCAGCGTTGCGGTCCATCCAGATGGGCAGCGGCGTGCGCTGGCCCTTCTTGTTGAGTTCATGGAACTCCACCACCATTTCCTGTCGGCTGTAGCTGGAAAGGTCGTGATTTTTGCCCATGTGAATGCAGTCGGTCGGGCAGGGCTCGGTGCACAGGGCACAGAACATGCACTTCTGATAGTCGATGGCATAGCGAAGCAGCTCGCCGCCGGTGGCTTTGCCCGTGGCTTTGTCGATCTTGCGCGGGCCGCTCTTTTCGATGTAGATGCAGTCCACCGGGCAGGCTTTGGCGCAGCTGTCACAGGCGATGCACTTGTCGGCCTCGAACTCGTGAATACCACGATAGCGCGGGGCGAAAGCGATCTTTTCAAATGGGTACTGAATCGTCACCGGCTTGGAGAAGCAGTAACGCAGCGTGATCCGCATACCGATGAGGATGCTCTTGATCGAATCCCGGATATTGCGAAAGTACACCTCAGCGGCGGTCGGTCTGGAACGTGAATTCAAAGCCATCTGCAAGCTTCCGGGTGAATGCCGCGGTAACAACCTTCAATATGGTAGCCAGTGGCGATGCACTCATCAAAAATCGGGAGTGGGTTTGTTTTTTACCCGGGCGTAAGAACAGACCCCAGCCTTCTCAAAACCTACCCCCTTCCACAAAAGGCATTCACAACGTGCCATTAGCGCGTATAGTGTCCCGTGTCGACTACCCCCCTCGCAGTGGACATGCGGTTTGTCATCGAGCCCGCTAACCGGAATCACGCCATGGCCGAGGATTGGACATCTCAGTACAGCGACAAGCTCATGCCCCCCAAAGCGGCAGTGCGCAAGATCAAACGAGGCGATCGCGTCTTTATCGGCTCGGCCTGCGGCGAGCCACGCGAACTGGTCCGGGCGATGGTCTCCCTGAGCAATCAGCTGGCCGATACCGAAGTAATCCAGGTGCTCCCGCTGGCGGACTCGCCCTATGTCGACCCCCGATACGCCTCCAACTTCCGGGCCAATGCCCTGTTCGTCGGCGATTCCATGCGTGAAGCCATCAACAGTGCCCGCGCCGACTATACGCCTGTCTTTCTCTCGCAGGTACCCGCGTTATTCCGCATGCGTCGCCTGCCTATTGATGTGGCGATGATCACCGTCAGCCCGCCTGATGCGCATGGTCACTGCTCACTGGGCGTGTCGGTGGATGTCACCAAAGCAGCCGCCGAGTCGGCCAAGATGGTGATTGCAATGGTCAACCGCCACATGCCCCGGACCTATGGCGACTGTCATATTCACGTGGATCAGATTCACGCGCTGGTCCAGCATGATGAGCCGCTGGTCTCATGGCCGGCGAGCGATCCGGGCAATGTGCTCGACCCGGTCACCCGCCAGATCGCCGCGCACGTCAGCAGGCTTGTTCCCGATGGCGCCACGCTTCAGCTGGGCATCGGCCGCATTCCGGACCTGATTCTTTCCACGCTCACCAACAAGAACGATCTGGGCATCCACACGGAAATGCTCAGCGATGGCGTGATGGCGCTGACACGTCAGGGTGTCATCACGGGCAGACACAAGACCCTCAACCGAGGCAAGATTGTCGCCAGCTTCGCGGCGGGCACACCTGCCCTGTTTGAGTTCCTGCATGAGAACCCGATGGTAGAGATGAGGCCATCGGAATACACCAACGATCTGTTCAACATCAGCCAGCATGACAACATGATCGCCATCAATGCGGCCGTCCGTGTCGACCTGACCGGGCTGGTCTCCGCTGGCTCGGTCGGAGCACGATTTTCCAGCGGTTTTGGCGGACATGCCGACTTCGTTCGCGGCGCGGCGTTGTCGCGAGGCGGTAAGCCTGTGATCGTCATGCCCTCGACCGAAATGACGCCTCAGGGCCTGCGATCGCGCATCGTCGCGTCGCTGCCTGAAGGCGCGGGCATCGCCACCACGCGCGGGGATGCCCACTACATCGTCACCGAGTACGGGGTGGCGTATCTGCATGGCAAGTCCATCCGCGACCGGGCGATGGCGCTCATCGGCCTGGCTCATCCGGATTTCCGCGATGAACTGCTCGACGCCGCCAAGAAAAGGCAGATGGTCTACCCCAACCAGATCCTCGAAGCGGCCTCCAAGAAGTACCCGTCTGAACTGGAAGAACAAATTACCCTGCCCGACGGGTCAAGCATCACCCTCAGACCGATCCGCCCGGAAGATGAATCGCTGATGAAGGACATGTTCTACTCCTTCAGCGAACAGACGGTTTACCTGCGCTATCACCACGTGGTGCGGTCGATGCCCCATGAGCAGCTGCAGGAGTTCTGTAATGTCGATTACGACACGGAAATGACCATCGTGGCTGTGGCCGGCCCGCCCTCGGCCCAGCAGATTGTCGGGGTGGTGCTCTACAACCGTGACCCCAATGGCCAGTCGGCCGAGCTGGCGTTCGCGGTCGTCGATGGCTGGCAGCGTAAGGGCCTGGGGACCATCCTGTTCGACAAGATCGTCCGGGTGGCCCGTTCCCGAGGCATCGAACGCTACACCGCCGAGGTGCTGGTGGAAAACAGCGGCATGCTCAAGATCTTCCACCGGTCCAACATGAAGATCCAGACCCGCATGGACAGCGGCGTGGTCCACGTGGAAATGTGGGATGAACCCGGCCAGACACCGCCTGCAGCGTGAGGAAGTCGGGCATTCACAAGGGGAATGGGAAGAATGACACTTCCGCAGGTCCGAATAAGTTCCATCCCCCTTCTGCCACTACCACTCGAACCTTCAATCCCCAATGCCCCTGCCCGGCCGGGCCGGTGTGCAGAGGGGAGGAACTTGTCTTAGAATAGGCCTCTGATCGCATCCAGCCTTGCGGCTGCGCAGGGCTGCGATGCAACTCATTCATCAGCCAGAGAAATCCTCGCCATGCCTGAGTTTCTTAGCAATCTGATCACCCCGCAGTTTGTCGCCAGCCTCATCACGCTTTTTGTGGTGGGCAACATCATTCTGATGAGCGTGGCCTACTGCATCCTCCTCGAGCGCAAGATCGCCTCTTGGATTCAGAACCGTATCGGCCCCAACCGTACGGGCCTGGGCCTGGGCATCTTCCCCTGGAAGAACTTCCACTTCTGGGGCCTGGGTCAGCCGATGGCCGACGGCATGAAGTTTGTCTTCAAGGAAGACTTCAACCCCACCGGCGTCGACCTCAAGCTCTTCCGCCTGGCTCCGGTGCTGGCGGTGGTTCCCGCTCTGCTGGCCTGGGCGGTCATCCCCTGGGGTGGCTATCTGGCTGCGGGGAGCGAACTGCTGGGCTACACGCTCACCGAAACCACTGTGGCCATTCAGGGTGCGCCGCTGAACATCGGCATCATCTACATCCTGGCGATGGGCTCACTGGCGGTGTACGGCGTGGTCATCGGCGGCTATGCCTCCAACAACAAGTACTCCTTCCTGGGCGGCCTGCGTGCGACGGCCCAGATGATCAGCTACGAAATCCCCATGGCCACGGCCATTCTCATCGTGGTCCTGATGGTGGGCAGCATCCGCCCGGACATGATCATTCTCTGGCAGACCACCCCCACCACCGAAGCTGCTCCGTGGCTCAGCTCCTGGCTGATCTTCTATCACCCCCTGCTGGCCATCATCTTCTTCACCTGCATCCTGGCCGAGTGCAACCGTGCACCATTCGACCTGGCTGAAGCCGAGCAGGAACTCGTCGGCGGCTTCCACACGGAATACAGCTCGATGAAGTTCGCCTCGTTCTTTCTGGGCGAATACATCCACATGATCACGGGCAGCGCCTTCTTCGCCCTGCTCTTCCTGGGCGGCTGGGACATCCCCTTCGTCAAGGAACCCGTCGCCGGCGGTCTGGGCTGGGTGGTGCTCAAGTTCGCGGCCTACGCCTTCAAGGTCTTCCTGATCATCGCGGTGATGATGTGGATCCGCTGGACGCTGCCCCGCTTCCGCTTCGACCAGCTGATGCGTCTGGCCTGGCGCGGCCTGATTCCCGTCACCCTGCTGATGCTGGTGGGCACGGGCCTGATGGTGTTCTTCAAGGCGTCGCCCTGGTGGGCTCTGGTGGTCAACGGCGTGGCTCTGGCAGCCATGATCGTGGTCGGCCCCAAGCTGCCCAGCGGCCCGCCGGTCAACCGCCGCGTGGGTCTGGAAGGCTCCCGCTTCAGCCCGCCCAAGACTGTCTGAGCTTCTGAACCATCCCCTTATAAAACAGAACCCGTGGACGCTGGTCCACGGGTTTTTCTTTTGATCTGGCCCCCCGGAGCCTGGAGAACGCAATTCCTGTGGTGGAGACGACAGGCCATAAAAAAAGTCGACCCGGGAGGATCGACTTTCGAATCGTTTTGGGATGTTTCTCAGACCACGCCGGTCCAGTTGGCAGGCATGAGCATCACGGGCATGTCGGCCATGCGGATGATGTTTCCGGGCACGTCACCGGCGATCAGACGCTTGAGGACGCCCTTACCCGTCAGCCCCAGGACCACCATCGTGCACGCACGGGCCTTGGCGGTGTTGAGCAGGGCCTTGGGCACGTCGTCAGAGAACAGCATGACACCTTCCGCCCGGACGCCTGCTTCACGCAGGGAGTCCGTCAGCAGCTTGAGGGTCTGCTCGCCACGCTGGGTCGCGTCTGACTCGTGCTCGTCCTCGTCCTGAAGCTGGGCGACGTGGGCCACCACCACTTCCGAGTTCAGACGGCGAGCCAGGTCTGCAAGAGGAGCGGTAAGCTTCTCGGCAGCCCAGGGCGAACTGACGGCAATCAACAACCGACTCTTACTCAAACCACTTCGCTCCATGACAGAACCTTGCGAATTCACTGGCGTATCATCATACCGCCCCAGGCCTGCATGGGAAACTGCCGGGGCTCAGAAGGCTCGTCCAACACGGAAGCGGGCCATCCTGTATTATCGGCCCAACGCCCGTTCGCTCTGGATTATCTGTGCCACTATCATCATCTTTCATGAACCCTTCCGACTACCCCCGGGCGTACTCCCCATCCCATCTCCACCATCGCCTGATGCATGAAGTCAGGCCAAAGCTGACCTACACCGATGGCCAGTCGACCAGTGGCAGGCCAAGCTGCGCCAGCGCCTCATCCAGCAGCTGGGCTACGATCTGCTGCCTGCCGAAAAAACCCCGCGCAACATCCGCACGCTCTGGCGCAAAGCCCATGAACTGGGAACCATCGAAAAGATTGTCTTCACCAGCGAAGAAGGCTGCGATGTCCCCTGCTATTTCTGCCTACCTCACGCCGCAAAGGACAGGGCCGTTCCTGTATTCATCTGCCTGCAGGGCCATTCCACCGGGATGCATAACTCCATCGCCGTAGCTCTGGAGGATGAGGACAGGCCGATTGTCGTCGAGGGCGACCGTGACTTCGCCCTGGGATGCATGAAACGGGGCATCGCCGCCCTATGCATCGAGCAGCGCAGCTTCGGAGAACGGCGGGAGAAACTGCAGAGCAGGGTCTCGCCGCACATGTGTCACGACGCAGCCATGCACGCGCTGATGCTGGGCCGAACCCTGGCCGCCGAGCGCATTCACGATGTGGCCGTGGGGATTGAGTATCTGCGCACGCGCCCGGAGGTGGATCTCACCGAGCTTGGCCTG
>Ga0207868_1000390_pt1 | contig 49962 bp, 42 predicted proteins | sample Passage237B_FD_187370 | JGI IMG/M metagenome (GOLD analysis project Ga0207868, IMG submission 187370) | Cellulose adapted compost microbial communities from Newby Island Compost Facility, Milpitas, CA, USA - Passage2 37B (SPAdes) (version 3) ... | reverse complement strand
GGTGTGCCCCCGCCGTTCACGCCATCCATGGCGGTATCGTCGCCCGGGCCTTGTTCGTTACCCGGATTGTCGTTGTCTTGCGTATCGGACAAGGGTTTATCTGGCTCTGCGGGTGGCTGCGCGGCAGGCGTATATCGCGCCTCTCGCAGCTCCCTGAAGGAATGAAAAAGAGGCAATTCGGTCGCTTCCGAATCCCTCTCGATTACCGTGTTCTACCTTAGCAGTTTGCCCGCCTCCCGGCAACTTCTAACGCATTCCCCCGCGCTCCGTAACCCGCTGAAATAAAAGAGAAAATTGTGCGGGGGCGCGGGCTTTTCAGCGGCTGCGCGGTTCCACCCGGAAGAGCAGTGCCGTCGCATCGTCATGGCGCTTGAAACGCGGCCAGAAATGCCCCGCGGGATCCTCCACTTCCTCGATATGGCGTATCTCGGCCAGGATCGTCGCAAGCCCACCCATCGCCGCCCGGCGGACGAAAGTCGCTGCATCAAGCCGGTGATAATCGAAAACGAGTGAGCCGAAGCCGTCGCTGAAAAGAAGCCCGGTATAGGGCCGGTCGAGCGGCACCTTCCAATGCCGCATGTGAAGCGCCGCTTCCGGCTCTATGCCGAGAATCCAGTAGCCGTCAGGCCGGTTCTGCCGGCTGCGCGCGGCCCGCAGATAGGCCATCACATCACCATTGTCGAAAGGCCGCTCACCGGGCCGGAGCGCGCGAAGAAGCTCGCTCGTGCGGCTCATGGCTTCCGTCTCGCGCGACTGGTGCGCCATGCCGAAGATTTGGGGTGTCGCGGCCCCATCCTCAAGCAGCACCAGCCCGCAATCAGCAAAATTGGCGATCGAAAGCATCTCGCGCCCGGCATGCAGCAACATCATCGCCGCACTCGGCCATTCATACCGCCCGGTCGGCACGCGCAGTCGCTCCTGCGTGAAGCGGCGTGCCAGTGTCTCGATCGTTTCCTGCACAAGGGCACGGAGATCGGCACCATGCCGCACCGCATTCTCCGCAAAGAGCGCGCTTGCCCGATGCGCCAGCCAATACGCGCCTGTCCCGCTGCCGATCAGCGGCCCGTCCGCCACATCGGTCGCGCCATCGATCACCCAGGCATGGGAGATAGTATGGCCAAACGCATCTTCATTGGCCTTGGCCGGATCACCGGCTGCGGAAAGTGCTTCGATAATGCGCAACATCACCCAAGGCTACATGAGCAAGCTGCCTGCCGCGACCCCGCGTCTCAGCCCCCGGCCCTGCCCTCCGGCGCCATATCCGGTCGCAGCTTCGCAAATGCATCCGCCGTATCGTCCTCGCTCGGCTGAATCCTGAACCACGCAGCATAAAGTGCGGGCAGGAAGAGCAGGATCAGCGCCGTGCCCACTGCCGTGCCGCCAATCAGCGTGAAGGCCATGGAGCCCCACATGACGGAGAATGTCAGCGGAATGAAGGCAAGCACCGCCGCAAGTGCCGTCAGCGCCACGGGCCTTGCTCGCTGCACAGTCGCCTCGATCACCGCATGATAATCGTCAAGGCCCGCCGCCTGATTATCCTTGATCTGCTGCGTGAGGATCAGTGTGTTGCGCATCAGAATGCCGGAAAGACCGATCAGCCCGAGAATGGCATTGAAGCCGAAAGGCTGATTGAAAATAAGCAGCGCAGGCACCGCCCCCACAAGGCCGAGCGGCGCTGTGAGAATGACCATCGTCATGGTCGAGAAGGATCTCACCTGCAACATGATGATGATGAGCGTCACAGCTATCATTGCAGGAAATACCTTGCTCAACGCGGCATTGGCCTTGCTCGACTCTTCAATCGAGCCGCCTGTCTCGATGCGATAGCCCGGAGGCAGGGAGGCAATCAGCGGTTCGAGCGCCTTCATCACCTGCATCGAGACTTCGGGCGGTTGGCTGCCTTCGCTGATTTCCGATCGGATGGTGATGACGGGAACGCGGTCACGCCGCTTCAGGATCGGTTCTTCCAGATGGATTTCCGCCCGGCCGATCTGGTCCAGCGGTATCCGCCGGCCATCGCGGCTCACCAGCGAGAAATCAGCAAGCCGCGCCGGATCAAGGCGCTCTTCCCCCGCGCTTCTAAGCACGACCGGCACATTGCGGATGTCCTCACGCACATCCGTCACGGGAATGCCGGTGAGAAGGAACTGAAGCTGCTGGCTCACTTCCGCAGGCGACAGCCCGATCAGGTTCAGGCGATCAATGTCAGGAACGAAGCGCAGGACGGGCGTGCGATTGCCCCAGTCCCGATTGGCATTCCGCACATCTTCCAGCCCGCGCATGATGCCAAGCGCCTCTTCTGAAATCGCCGCGAGCTTCACCGGGTCCGGCCCCATCACCCGAAACTCCACCGGGAAAGGTGTGGGCGGGCCAAGCACAAGCTGCGTCACCCGCACATAGGCTTCCGACGCAAGCCCGTTGGACACGGCAAGCCGGAACCGATGCTTCAACGCTTCCCGTGATTCCGGGTCAGAGGTCATGATGACGATCTTGGCGAAAGCAGGGTCAGGCAGTTCCGGCGCCATGGAGAAAAAGAAGCGCGGCGCGCCCTGTCCGATATAGCTGGAAACAATCTTGGCTTCCGGCTGCTCGCTGAGCCAGGATTCGATCTTTTTCACCGCCTCTGTCGTCGCGCTGATGCTGCTGCCTTCCGGCATACGAATTTCTGCGAGCACCTCGGGGCGATCAGATGTCGGGAAGAACTGCTGCTTCACGAAGCCCATGCCGATCACCGAAACGACAAAGGCACACACCACAATGGCGCAGGTCCGAAACTTGTTTCGCACGGCAAGCGTGATGAGACGGCGCAAGCGCCTGTAGGTGGGCGTATCGTAAATCGCGTGAAGCCCGCCTTCGACCGGCTTGATTTCCGGCAGCAGCTTGACACCGAGATAGGGCGTGAAAACAACCGCCACGATCCACGACACTATCAGCGCGAAGCCGACGACCCAGAAAATATTGCCCGCATATTCGCCCGCCGATGACGGCGCAAAGCCGACCGGCAGAAAACCCGCAATGGTCACCAGCGTTCCTGAGAGCATGGGCGCTGCCGTATGGCTCCACGCATAGGCGGCAGCCGCAATGCGGTCCACACCCTCTTCCATCCGCACCACCATCACCTCAATGGCGATGATGGCATCATCCACAAGAAGCCCCAGCGAAAGGATAAGCGCCCCGAGCGTGATGCGGTCAAAGAACCGCCCCGTCTCCAGCATGATGAGAAATACGACCGCAAGCGTGAGCGGCACCGCCGCCGCCACGACAATGCCGACACGCCAGCCAAGGCTGAGCAGGCTCACCAGCAGCACCACGCCAAGCGCCATGGCAAACTTCACCATGAACTCGTCAACCGCCGAGCTGATATTCACCGACTGATCTGTCACCTTGGCAAGTTCGACACCAAGCGGCAGCGTGCTTCTGATTTCTGCGATCTTTTCCTCAAGCGCATCCCCGAGCGCGAGGCCATCCCAGCCTCCCTGCATGACGGGGCTGAGCATGATGGTCGGCTCACCCTGATGGCGGATGATATAGGTCGGCGGGTCCTCATAGCCCCGGCGAACATCCGCAATGTCGGAAAGTTTCAGCGTCCGGCCCTGCGCCACAATCGGCGTATCGGCAATCGCGCGCACGCTGTCATAGGCGCCGTCGATCCTGACGAAAAGCGCCGGCCCACTGGTCTCGATCGAACCTGCGGGCGTAACGGTATTCTGCCGCTGCAAGGCGGCAGTGATGTCCTGTCCGGACACACCAAGGGTCGCAAGGCGCGCCGGTGAAAACTCGACGAATATCTGCTCGGGCCGCTCACCGACAATATTGACCTTCTTCACGCCCCGCACATGCAGCAAGTCCTGTCGGATCGTTTCTGCCTGCCGCACAAGGTCGCGCATCGGCATTCCCTTCGCCTTGAGCGCATAAAGGGCAAAGCTCACATCCGCATATTCATCATTCACGAAAGGCCCGAAAACGCCGGCGGGCAGTTTGTCCTTCTCGTCCCCGAGCTTCTTGCGCGCCTGATAGAATTCCTCCGGTACAACTGAAGGCGGTGTGGTGTCTTTCAGCGTGAGCGTCATGAAGGCAAAGCCCGGCCGCGTCGTCGTGTCCACCCGGTCATACCAGGCCAGCTCCTGAAGCCTCTTTTCCAGCGGCTCTGCAACAAGCTCCTGCATCTCGCGCGCGGTTGCCCCCGGCCATGCCGCCGTCACCGTCAGGTTCTTCAGTGTGAAGCCGGGGTCTTCCGCCCGCCCCAGCGCAAAGAACGCATAGGCACCCGCCACCATGAGCAGCAGCATGGCAAACAGCGTGACCGCCCCTTCGCGAACGGCAAGCGCAGAAAGGTTCAGGTTCATCCGCCGATCCCGCCTTCTGCAGACGTTCTGACGGATGCGCCCTCATGCAGAAGATGCGCGCCAAGAGCGACAACCGGATCATCCGTACTGAGACCGGAGACCACGGCATATTCACTGGTCAGGCGAACAAGTTTCACCGGCTTGAAACGCACAGTGGAAGAAGCCGCATCAAAGACCCAGACGCCCGTTTTCCGGCCATCATCCAGAATGGCACCAAGCGGCACCTGCACTTCTTCCTCGTCCGTTTCGCGCGCAAAGCGGATCGTTACCGTCGCACCGAGCGGCGCACTTGCTGCAACGCCTTCCAGCGTATAGCGGGCCTCATAGGTCCGCGTCAGCGGGTCTGCCGCATCTGACAATTGCCGAAGATGCGCCGTGAACCGCCCGGCCTCATTGCCATACAATATGGCTTCCGCCTCAGAACCAATTTCCGGCCGAACGGTTTCGGGAAGCACCACCACCGCTTCGCGCGGACCTGCCTGCGCAATGCGTATCACCGTTTGACCGGCTGCAACGACCTGCCCCGGCTCACCCAGCGTTTCAACAACCGTTCCGTCCACATCAGATGTCAGAACCGCATAGGCGGCGGCATTCTCCGCCACCTTCGCCTCGGCCTCTGCTGCCGCAAGCTGCGCCCGCGCAGCATCCGCAGCGGCCTTTGCCTGCTCATAGCGCTGGCGCGGAACCCATCCTTCTTCGAGCAGCTTCGCATAGCGTTCCGCATCTGCTTTCGTCTGACCAACCGCTGCGCGCGCCGCGGCAACAGCATTGCGCTTCGCCGTCAGCGCAAAACCGAGATCAGCCTCATCAATCCGCATCAGCGGCTGGCCGGTCTTGATCTGCTGCCCCGTATCGACAAAGCGTTCCACAATCTTGCCGGGAACACGAAAGCCGAGATCGCTCTGCACCCGCGCAGCGATCACACCTGTGAAACCGCGCTCGGTTCCATCCACCGGCACAGGCACCGCAAGCCTCACAAGCGGCGGATCAAGCCTCGGATCGCCCAGCGCCGAAGCATCGCCCCCGATCGTCCGAATGAGGACCACGAGCAGCACCAGGGCCGCAACCAGTGCACCCCCCACCAGAACGGGTTTCTTTTTCATTGTCAGTGAATCAACACGCATCAGGTCACCTCGACTCCCTCGGTGACTATACAGATTATGGTTTCAATCTGAATGGGAAGCTGGCTCTCAAGCCTTTCGGGCGCTGCCAATATCTGTCAGCAGGCAGGCATGCCACAGCGATGCGTGGCGCAAAACGCGCCCGGCACATCGCCTTGAAAAACAGAAGCGAAGATCAGTTACGCAGCGTCAGAAAGGAATCTCGTCATCGAGATCTTGCGCGAAATTGCCTCGCGAGGAACCGCCGCCGCTGCCGCCACCGAAATCATCGGAGCCGCCATAATCGCCGCCGCCCGACGAACCACCGCCTGCACGGCCATCCAGCATGGTCAGTGTTGAATTGAAGCCTTGCAGCACCACTTCCGTCGAATAGCGTTCCTGGCCGGACTGGTCGGTCCACTTGCGGGTCTGCAGCGCGCCTTCAATGTAAACCTTCGCGCCCTTTTTGAGATACTGCTCGATGACCTTGCACAGCCCCTCATTGAACACGACGACGCGGTGCCATTCGGTCTTTTCGCGGCGCTCGCCCGTGTTCCGGTCGCGCCATGTTTCAGAGGTCGCGATACGCAGATTGGCAATGGGGCGGCCATCCTGCGTGCGGCGGATTTCAGGGTCCGCGCCCAGATTGCCCACCAGGATCACCTTGTTCACGCTGCCAGCCATGCGCCCATCCTCTTTTAATCTGCCGTTTCGGAATGCCGGACCCTAGCCGAGCCCCCGGCTCCCTTAAAGACTTAAGTTTTCCACAGCCGGGGACGCCGCCCTGACAATATCCCCGCTTGAAAATACGCCCCGGCCCCCGACTTATGTTCTCACTATGTTCTATGAGAATGAATTTTGAGGCAAGATGGTTCTGCCATATCCGATTCTTTCAGGCTGCCACATGCCAGCCCTTGAAGCCGAGGCCCTGCGCCTACATACATGAAGCCTGAGACCAAGCCACAATCCCCGCAGCAAATATGCGCGTCGCCCGTTGGGCTGTCCGCACCCGTGAGAGTTCCGGCCTGATGAGCACTGCGTCGAAGAAGCAAGCTGCCGACACACAGAACCGTTTCATCCGCGTCATCGGCGCGCGCGAACATAATCTGCGCGATGTGAGCGTGGAACTGCCGCGCGACCAGTTGATCGTCATTACCGGCCTGTCCGGTTCCGGCAAATCCTCTCTCGCCTTCGACACGATCTATGCCGAAGGCCAGCGCCGCTATGTCGAAAGCCTGTCGGCCTATGCGCGCCAGTTCCTCGAGATGATGCAGAAGCCGGATGTCGATCAAATCGACGGCCTCTCGCCTGCCATTTCCATCGAGCAAAAAACCACCTCACGCAATCCGCGCTCGACCGTCGGCACCGTCACCGAGATTTATGACTATATGCGCCTTCTCTGGGCGCGCATCGGCGTGCCCTATTCGCCCGCGACCGGCCTACCCATCGAAAGCCAGACCGTCACGCAGATGGTGGATCGCGTCATGGCCCTGCCGGAAGGCACGCGCCTCTACCTGATGGCTCCCATCATTCGGGGCCGCAAGGGCGAATATCGCAAAGAGTTTGCCGAACTCCAGAAGAAGGGCTTTCAGCGCGTAAAGGTGGACGGCACCTTCTACGAAATTGCCGATGTGCCTGCCCTTAACAAGAAACTGAAACACGACATTGATGTCGTGGTGGACCGCATCGTCGTGCGCGACGATCTGGGCAACCGCCTCGCCGACAGTTTCGAGATCGCCCTCGACCTTGCAGATGGCATCGCCGTCGTGGAACTGGCTGACGCGAAAGATGGCGCCGAGCCGGAGCGCATCATATTTTCCTCGCGCTTCGCCTGTCCGGTATCCGGCTTCACCATTGACGAGATCGAGCCGCGCCTCTTCTCCTTCAACAATCCCTTTGGCGCCTGCCCAGCCTGCGATGGCCTCGGTACGCAGTTCTATATGGACCCGGACCTTGTGGTGCCGGATCACGGTTTGTCGCTGAAGAAAGGGGCCATCGCGCCCTGGTCGCGCTCCACTTCGCCGTATTACACGCAGACGCTCATGGCGTTGGCGAAGCAATACAAATTCTCCATGACCGTGCCCTGGTCGCAGCTTTCCGAAGAAGCGCAGAATGTCGTGCTCTACGGCACGGGCGATGAAGTCGTCACCTTCGCTTATGATGACGGCATGCGCTCCTACAAGACGAAGAAGCCGTTTGAGGGCGTCATCCCCAATCTGGAGCGGCGGTGGCGCGAAACGGACAGCGCATGGGCACGCGAAGAGATCGAGCGTTTTCAGGGCATCACCGATTGCGAAGCCTGCGGCGGCTACCGCCTGAAGCCCGAAGCACTCGCCGTGAAGATCGCCGGTCTCAACATCTCGCAGGTCGCGCAAATGTCGATCCGCGATGCGGATGCCTGGTTCCGGGATCTCGACCAGCACCTCACCGCAAAGCAGAATGAAATCGCCGGCCGCGTGCTGAAGGAAATCCGCGAGCGCCTGCATTTCCTCAATAATGTCGGCCTCGACTATCTCGCTCTTTCGCGCAATTCCGGCACACTTTCAGGCGGCGAGAGCCAGCGCATCCGCCTCGCCTCGCAGATCGGCTCGGGCCTCACCGGCGTTCTCTATGTGCTGGACGAACCGTCTATCGGCCTCCACCAGCGCGATAATGACCGGCTGCTCGAAACACTGAAACGCCTGCGCGATCTCGGCAATACCGTCATCGTTGTCGAGCATGATGAAGATGCGATCCGCACGGCCGACCATGTTGTCGATATGGGCCCCGGTGCGGGCGTTCATGGCGGGCGCGTTATCGCCGAAGGTACGCCGGACGACATCATGGCCAACCCGGAAAGCCTCACTGGCCAATATCTCACAGGCTTTCTCCAGATCGAAGTACCGCAGCAACGCCGCACCGGAAACGGCAAATGGCTGAAAGTCACCGGCGCGAAGGAGAACAATCTCAAGAATGTGACGGCGGAGATTCCGCTCGGCACCTTCACCTGTGTCACCGGCGTGTCGGGTGGCGGCAAATCCACCCTTCTCATCGAAACCATCTACAAGGCCGTCTCGCGCCGCCTGAACAATTCGCGCGAGCACCCCGGCGCATTTGATGAGATTTTCGGCCTCGAACATCTCGACAAGATCATCGACATCGACCAGTCACCGATTGGCCGCACGCCGCGTTCCAACCCGGCGACCTATACGGGTGCCTTCACATTCATCCGCGACTGGTTCGCCGAACTGCCGGAGAGCCGCGCGCGCGGCTACAAGCCGGGCCGCTTCTCCTTCAATGTAAAAGGCGGGCGCTGCGAAACCTGTCAGGGCGACGGCGTCATCAAGATCGAAATGCACTTCCTGCCGGATGTGTATGTGGAGTGCGACGCCTGCCACGGGCACCGCTACAACCGCGAAACACTGGAAGTAAAGTTCAAGGACAAGTCCATCGCCGACATTCTCGAAATGACAGTCGATGAAGCCGCCTCCTTCTTCAAGGCGGTCCCCGCCGTGCGCGACAAGATGGAAGTGCTCCAGCGCGTCGGCCTTGGCTACATCAAAGTCGGCCAGCAGGCGACCACGCTGTCCGGTGGCGAGGCGCAGCGCGTGAAACTTGCCAAGGAACTGTCAAAGCGCGCGACAGGCCGCACAATCTATATTCTGGACGAGCCGACCACCGGCCTTCACTTCCACGATGTGGCAAAGCTCCTCGAAGTGCTGCATGAGCTGGTCGATGCCGGAAACACGGTTGTCGTGATCGAACACAATCTCGAAGTCATCAAGACCGCCGACTGGATCCTTGATCTCGGCCCCGAAGGCGGTGATGGCGGTGGGGAGATCGTGGCCGCAGGCACACCCGAAAAGGTCGCAGCCGAGCCCCGCTCCTACACAGGTCAGTATCTCAAGGGCCTGCTCACGCGTCGCCCCGCAAAGCCGTCCGCTTCCGGTACAAAACCAGCCACTCGGGCAAAGGCCCCTCAGAAGAAAAAGGCTCGCTGAACTCTCCTGGTTCCGCTTCTGCGGCAAAGTCTCTATAAGATTCCTGTGGCTGATGAAGTGAGTTGGGGAGCGGGTATCCATGTCGAGAATGTCTCTCGACCGTCGTGAGTTTTTGAAACTGTTCGGGGCGACTGCGGGATGTTTCGCGCTCTCGGCTGCTGCAACCCCGTTCTTCCCGCGCCTCGGCGCAGCGAAGGCCACTCCCGGCTCGTTCCATTTTCCGCAAGGCCTCGCCTCGGGTGATCCGCAGCCTGATGCGGTGATGCTCTGGACGCGCGTAGAGGCAATCGACAAGGGCGCGGCGCTCCCCAATGGCGATATCGATCTCTATCTTCAGGTCGCAACAGATGAAGAGTTCACTCGCGTTGTCGTGGAGCAGGCGGTGCGGGCGACACGCGAGTCGGACCACACGGTGCGCGTTTTCGTGCAGGGGCTGACGCCGGACACGATCTATCACTACCGCTTCTATGCGGGCAGCGACACCTCGCTCCTTCCCGGCCGCACGCGAACCGCGCCGCGCCCCGGCACCGCACGCAAGGTGCGGTTTGCTGTCGTCTCCTGCCAGAACTATGAGCAGGGTTACTACGGCGCGCTCCGCCGCCTCGTGAATGACGACATCAGCGCCGCGCGCGAAGACCAGATCGACTTCGTTCTGCATCTCGGCGATTTCATCTATGAACGCACCGGCGATGTGCCGGAAGGCATAGCCCCTGCGCGCCTCATCGGCCCCCTGCCCGATGGCAGCGATCCGTGGATACCCGATGGCACAAAGCCTCACTGGCAGAAAGGTGGTCAGGCCGCCGTCACGCTCGCGGATTATCGCCACCTCTACAAAACCTATCTGACCGACCCCGACCTTCAGGCGGCGCGGGCGCGCTTTCCTTTCGTGCATACATGGGACGACCACGAGTTCACAAATGATGCCTGGCAGGCGCATGAAACCTATTTCGGTGACGGTGAACCGGCGCAGAAGCGGAAGCTCGCGGCCAATCGCGCATGGTTTGAATTCATCCCCGCCATGCTCTCCAATGCGCGCTCCTTCCATGGCATCGCCTCACCCGCACACGACTTCCGCAAAAGGTCGGTGGAGAACACACCCTTTGAGGAGCATGACGAAAACTTCCTCTATCAAGGTGACAACCTGAAAGCGGTGTCGAGCCTCACCATCTATCGCACCCTGCGCTGGGGAGCCCTCGCCGACCTCGTGCTTACCGATCTCCGCTCCTATCGCAGCCCGCCTGTGATGAGCGGTGAGGTGAAGGAGCTGACGAAAGGCGCGCCCCTTCCCCCCGTGCGCCTTGTGAAGCTGCTCGACGCCGGTCGCACCGCGAATAACGGAACCCCGCCCGGAACGATCGAATATGGCGGCAAGAAAATCGCCAACCCGCGCAAGGATGCACCGCCCGGTACGCAGATGGGCGCTGCGCAAAAGGCGTGGTTCAAGCAGGTCATGAAGGCCTCGAAAGCCAGATGGCGCATCTGGGTGAATGGCGGCCCCGCCTTGCAAATGCGGCTCGATTTCTCGCGCATTCCATTTGCCGGCCTTGAAGATGGCTATGTCGGCGTGGATGCGTGGCAGGGCTATCCGGGAGAACTGAAAGAGATTCTTTCCTTTCTGAAGGAAGAAGGCATCAGCAACACCGTCTCCCTTTCGGGCGACTATCACGCCTTTGCCGCTGGCCGCTTGCCTGTTGATCCTGATACGGATCAACTCACCTTCGCCGTGCCGGAATTCATGACAGCCGCCATCAGCTCCGGCTCGCTTTTTGATAGCGTAGAGAGAATCTCCCGCAACAACGGTTTTCTCCGCCGCGCCGTCATTTTCGAAGAGAATGGCGAAAAGCTCGAAAACTGGAACAACACGCTGGTCCACGGCCTGCGCACCGGCATTCTCGTGAATTACACAAGCTCCGAATATCTGCTTGATCTGGTACGCAATCCGAATGCCAGTCCCGGCCTTGACTATATAGACTCCCGTGCACACGGCTTTTCCATCATCACGCTGACGGAAGACGCAACGACGGTCGAGCAGGTGAATGTGGGTGATGTCGGCCGCGATGAGGGGCCGGAAGGCTCGCCCGTTCTGCGCCGCGCGCGCTTCCGCGTTCCCTCATGGGAAAGCGGCGCCGAACCCGTCATCGAGGGCCCGGTGTTTGAAGGCACACCCCCCTATCCGTGGAAAATCCCGGCTACCGCGAAGATGCCGGAGAACAACGACGCCTGATTTGACGATCCGGTGAGTGACGCTAAGCTTCCAGACAACAAATACAAAGAAGGGGGAGCGCATCGCCATGGGTATCAGGGAATACGCCTCGTATGATGGTCTTGGACTCGCGGAACTCGTCCGCAAGGGCGAGGTGAGTGCGAGTGAACTGGCAGAAGAAGCCATTTCACGCATCGAAAAGCACAACCCGGCCCTCAATGCTGTCGTCCTGAAGCTTTATGATCTCGGCCGCTCCATGGCCAAAGCACCCGCAGATGGCGCTTTCAAGGGCGTGCCCTTTCTGCTGAAAGATGCCTTTGGCGATATTGCCGGGTATCCAAGCCGCCTCGGCTCCCGCTTTCGCGCAGAGACACCGGCAAGCGAGGATTCGGCGCTTGCCCGCCGCTTCCGCGCATCGGGCGTCAGCTTTCTCGGCAAGACCAACGTGCCGGAATTCACGCTGCTTCCGACAACGGAATCCGCGCTTTACGGCCCGGCGCGCAATCCGTGGAATGTGAACCACTCCACCGGCGGCTCCTCGGGCGGTGCAGCCGCAGCCGTTGCGGCGGGCATCGTTCCGCTTGCCCATGCGAATGACAGCGGCGGCTCGATCCGCATTCCCGCGTCAAGCTGCGGCCTTGTCGGCCTCAAGCCTTCACGCGCGCGCACCTCTTTCGCGCCGGACTACGGCGATGTGCTGAGCGGCCTCTGCCATGAACATGTCGTCACCCGCAGCGTGCGCGACAGTGCTGCAATGCTCGACGCTACGCAAGGCGCAGAGCCGGGCGACCCCTACATGGCGCCGCCTCCTGAGCGCCCCTATCTCGAAGAGATAAAGCGCGAACCCGGCAAGCTGCGCATCGCTTTCAGCAAAAAGAATGCAAATGGCGCCCTGCTTCACGCGGATTGTGTGAAGGGCGTGGAAGAAGTCGCAAAGCGACTTGCCGCTCTCGGCCATGATGTTGTGGAAGACGCACCGGCCTTGAAGCCGGATGAACCGGCGAGCCTCTTCCTGCCGCTTTGGGCATCATGGCTCGCCTCTGAAATCGAGGGCGAAGCCGCGCGCCGTGGCCGCGGGCCGGAAGAAAATGAACTCGAACCGCTGACACGCGGCCTTTATGAAGTCGGCAAATCCATTAGTGCCGCGCAATATCTGATGCTGGTAAAGGAGGCGCAAAACCTCACCCGCCGCGTCGGCGCCTTCATGACGAAGTATGATGTCTGGCTGACGCCCACCCTCGCCGCGCCGCCCATTCCGCTCGGCACCATCAATATCAACGAGCCGGATCCGATGATGGCTTTCGCTCCGGCTGCGGATTATGTGCCCTTCACGCCGATCCAGAATATCACCGGCCAGCCTTCCCTCTCGCTGCCGCTCTGCATGTCTGAAAGCGGGCTGCCTGTCGGCATGATGTTCTCTGCGCGCTATGGCGATGAGGCAACGCTCTTCCGCCTCGCCGCGCAGCTTGAGCAGGAAATGCCCTGGAAAGACCGTCACCCAGCCATCTGGAATTGAGGAGAACCGCAAGTGAGCTTTCCCGAATATGCCGATTATGATGGCCTTGGCCTTGCCGAACTGGTGAAGAAGGGCGAGGTAACGCAGCTCGAACTCATCGACGCTGCCATTGAACGCTCGGAGCGCCACAACGGCACGTTGAATGCCATTGTTTACAAGGCCTATGATGAAGCGCGCGCAAAGGCGAAAGGCGATTTGCCGGATGGTCCTTTCAAGGGCGTGCCCTTTCTCATCAAGGATCTGGGCACGGAAGTGAAAGGCTGGCCGCGCACAAGCGGCAGCAAGTTCGTCGCCAATGTGGTGGACAATCACGACAGCGAACTCGTGAAGCGTTTCCGATCTGCGGGCACTGTTCTCTTTGGCAAGACGAACACGCCGGAATATGGCATCACCGGTACAACGGAATCCCGCCTGCTCGGCCCATGCCGCAACCCGTGGGACCCTTCGCGCATTTCGGGCGGTTCATCGGGTGGTGCCGCTTCTGCCGTGGGTGCTGGCATCGTGCCGCTCGCTCATGCGTCTGACGGGCTTGGCTCCATCCGTATTCCCGCTGCCTGTTGCGGCCTTGTCGGCATGAAGGTGACGCGCGACCGCAACCCGCAAGGCCCGCATGATTTCGACCGCGCCATCGGCTTCAGCGTGGACCATGTGGTGAGCCGCACCGTGCGCGACAGCGCCGCCATGCTGGACGCGACCGGCTATCCCGAACCCGCCTCCCCCTATGCGCCGCCGCCCAAGGAGCGGCCCTACATGGAGGAGATCACGAAAAGCCCCGGCAAGCTCCGCATTGCCTGGTCATCGGAAACGCCTTCCGGCAAGCCGATCCATCCGGAAATCCAGGCCGCACTGGAAAAGACAGCCGATTTTCTCGAAAAGCTCGGCCATGATGTTCGTCCGCGCGGTCTCGGCATTGATTACCGCGAACTCTACCGCGCGCAAGGCGCCGTATCCGGCTCCAACTTCGCCGCAGGCATGATGCGCCGCATCGCGGAAATGGGACGCGAGCCGAATGAGGATGAACTTGAGCCGCTCACCTGGGCAGGCTTCAAGGGCGGCCAGCGTCTCACTGGCGCTCAGGCAATGTGGGGCTGGCAGCAGCTTCGCCTGATGAACCGGCAGGTACTTTCTGTTTTCGAGGAAGTGGATGTCTATCTTTGCCCCGTGCTTGGCCAGTTGCAGCCGGAAATCGGCCATCTCGGGCCGGATCAGGAACCGCGCGAGTTGAACCGCAAGCAGGGTCAGGTCTTCCCCTTCACCCCGCCCTTCAACTTTACCGGCCAGCCCTCTCTTTCCTTGCCGCTCTGGCAGTCGGAAAGCGGCCTGCCTATCGGCATGATGTTCACTGGCCGCTACGCCGATGAGGCCACCCTTTTCCGCCTCGCCGCCCAGCTTGAAAAGGAACTGCCCTGGAAGGACCGCCGCCCGCAGCTATGGAACTAGCGGCAAGGGAGTGCTATCTCCTCGTCCTATGACGAAGAATATCCCTCCCGTTCACATCATCGGCGCCGGCATGGCGGGTTCCGAGGCGGCCTGGCAGCTCGCACAGGCGGGTTGCCCCGTAGTGCTGCACGAAATGCGCCCGCTGGTGAAAACCGACGCCCACCACACGGATGGCTTTGCGGAGCTTGTCTGCTCCAATTCCTTCCGTTCGGATGATTACGAGCTGAACGCTGTCGGCCTGCTCCATGAGGAAATGCGCCGCGCTGGCTCCATCATGATGGAGGCAGCGGAAGTCGCGCGCGTACCCGCAGGCGGCGCGCTGGCTGTGGACCGCGACATCTTCTCCGACTATGTGACGAAGAAACTCACCGCGCATCCGCTCATCACGGTGGAACGCGGCGAGGTTGACGGCATTCCGCCCGCCGAATGGGACAATGTCATCATCGCCACGGGGCCGCTCACATCTGACAAGCTCGGCAAGGCGATCAGCAACCTCACAGGCGCGGATGAACTCGCCTTTTTCGATGCGATTGCACCGATCGTCTATCGCGACAGCATCGACATGTCGGTCTGCTGGTTCCAGTCGCGCTATGACAAGGAAAGTGCGGGCGCGTCCGGCCCCGCAGGCGCGGGCAAGGACTACATTAACTGCCCGATGACGCGTGAGCAATATGACGCCTTCATCGAGGCGCTGCTTGCGGGTGAAAAGACCGAGTTCAAGGACTGGGAGAAATCCACGCCCTATTTCGATGGCTGCCTGCCCATCGAAGTGATGGCAGAGCGCGGGCATGAGACGCTGCGCTTCGGGCCGATGAAGCCGGTCGGCCTCACCAATCCCCATGCGCCGGATGTGAAGCCCTATGCGATCGTGCAGCTTCGGCAGGATAATGCGCTCGGCACGCTCTACAACATGGTCGGCTTTCAGACGAAGCTGAAACATGGCGAGCAGACGCGCATCTTCCGCACCATCCCCGGCCTTGAGAATGCAGAGTTTGCGCGGCTTGGCGGGCTGCACCGCAACACTTTCATCAACAGCCCCAATCTACTTGACGGCGTGATGCGGCTGAAAAATGATCCGCGCCTCCGCTTTGCCGGGCAGATTACTGGCGTTGAAGGCTATGTCGAAAGCGGCGCGATGGGCCTGCTTGCCGGCCGCTTCGCTGCCGCAGAGCGGCAGGGCCGCGCCGTCACGCCCCCGCCCCGCACGACCGCGCTCGGCGCCCTTCTCGCGCATATCACAGGCGATGCGAATGCGGCGACCTTCCAGCCGATGAATGTGAATTTCGGCCTCTTCCCGGAGCCGGAAGTGCCGCGCGACGAAAACGGCAAGCGCCCGCGCGGCAAGGCAAAAGCCCCCGCCCGCAAGCGTGCCTATACGTCCCGAGCGCTGCGCGATCTTGAAGGCTGGCTCACGCCACAGGCGGAAGCTGCCGAATAATCAGCACGAATAATCAGCACGAATAATCAGCCGGAATAATCAGAATGTGCGGGCGAGATGGCGCCCCATGAGACGAAGCTGCCGCCGAAAGGCAGGCACCTCGACCGGCACCTTGAACGGATCGAAGCACGGGGCCGTCATCATATCCAGATAGCGCTCGCAAAATGCGGCTGGCAGCAGCGCCGGAAGAACCGCCCTGTCGAACGGCGCACGACGCGCCGAGGCGAGATGCTCCCTCGCCTGCGCAGCAATATCAGCAATGGCGAGCGTCAGCCCTTCTGTCAGCTTGCCGGTAAAGACATCATGCGGATCGACATTCCGTTCAAGGATGATATCACCCGGCAACAGCATCCGCCCCTGCGAGGCATGAACAGGCAGCGCCCGCAGAATGCCCGTCAGTGCATAGGCAATACCCGCATGGCGGAGCGCCGCTTCTGACGCAGCCTCCTTTTCCGCGCCACCGAGAATGAAGGCCGCAATCCTCATCAGCGCGGAAGATGTCTCATCCGCGTAAGCCTCAAGCGCCGCCATGTCAGGGAATGGCTCGTCAGAAAGATCTCGCTCCCGCGCATCAATCAGCACCTGCAACCGGTCAGGCGGCACATTCCCCGCCTCATGCAAGGCAACGGCGGCGGCATGACCGCGTGTCTCGCCCTGCGACAGCCCTTCCACCACCTCGCGCCACCATTGCAGGCGGATATGACCCATCATCGGCTCGGTCACGAGTGCGGGAATGCGCGCAATTTCGAGATTGAAAGCATAAAGCGCAGTCAGCGCCGGCCGCGCGGCGGAGGGCGCAAAAAAGAGCGTCAGGAAACGATCATGGTCCTTCTCCCGCAATTCAGAGAGACAGGTCGCCATGCTTTTCCCATCATCGCTCACACTCATCCTCACGCCTCCAAACAAACGGGGCCGCCAATGAGGCGGCCCCGCATTCTACCCGGCTTGCGCCCGGAGATCAGAAGATGTTCTGCGCCGATACCATGGAAAAGAGCATCGGAACCGAGAGCATCGTGTTCACGCGCGAGAAGAGCATCGCCGTGCGCGCAGCGGCAGGCTTCTTGTCTGCCGGTGCATCGATAATGCCGAGCGCCACTTTCTGGTTCGGCCAGATCACGAACCAGACGTTGAACCACATGATCGTCCCGAGCCACATGCCGATGCCGATGGCCGTGTTCTTCGGAACAGCAAAGCCTTCAACAGCGCCAAGCGTGTAAGCTTCGACGAGATAGCCGTTCATCATGGCGAGAATGATGCCGGTGACGATGGTGGACATCGCACCCCAGCGGAACCAGAAGAGCGCCGCAGGCGCGATCACCTTGCCGATAGCCGGCTTCTGCTCATCCGGGATCTTCGGCATGTTCGGGATTTGCACGAAGTTGAAATACCAGAGCAGGCCGATCCACATGACACCGCTGATGACATGGAGCCAGCGGAAAATGAATGCCCAGAACGCATGGCTCAGCGCCGCGCCGTCCCAGTCATTCCAGTTGAGATACATGAGCAGCAGAATTGCTGCGAGCACGAAACCGGTGATGACCGTGTTTCTCAGTGAAGTGAGAATGCTAGCCATGGAGTTCTCCCCCTGATTGCCGTTCGCCGCCGCCGCGGCCGGTATGACATGGCAGGACGCGCCACCCGCAAGCCCGGTCGGCATGTCCAACTGCCACGCGACTCAGTGTCGCAAGCTGTGAGAAAGCTATGGGTTTCCCGGCAAAAAGCCAAGGCTGGAGATAGCTTTTCAATCCACCGCGATCATCGCAGCAGCGACCCGGCGATTCTCGGAAAGCATCAGATTATAGGTCCGGCACGCAGCCGGTGTTCCCATGATGTCGGGAAATATTGCTTGTGATTCCAGCCATTTGCGCGCCTCGCGCGGCAACGGCTCGGTGACAGGCCCGGTGCCGATGATCAGAAAATCAAACTCGCCAATGACATCAACAAGCGGCGTGAGAGAAGTTGCATTTGCGTCCTCGATACGCGTGACGCCCCAGGGAAAAAGCCCCCTGGGTGTCACGATGATCGAGCCCTCGAAACGCTGCCGCTCCAGCCGAAAGCCGCCATCGCCATAAGCGTCGATTGGCGGCTGCCCTTCGAAACGCGGTGTCCCGGCCACCGCCTCAAGCCTTACCTTCTGCCTTCTCCTTCGCGACAGGCGCACCGCCCCATGTGTCGCGCTTGATGCCAATGGCCATCAGCACGGGCGCGGCGACATAGATCGACGAATAGGTGCCGACAACGATGCCGAAGATCATCGCGAAGGTGAAGACACTGAGCGCCTCGCCGCCAAAGATGAACAGCGCCACAAGCGCGAGCAGCGTTGTGACCGATGTCATGATGGTGCGCGCCAGTGTTTCGTTAATCGAAAGGTCGATGAGTTCCGCAAGATCCATTTTCTTGTACTTGCGGAGGTTCTCACGCATGCGGTCGAATACGACAACGGTATCGTTGATCGAGTAGCTGACAATGGTGAGAAGCGCTGCAATCGTCGCCAGATTGAACTCAAGCTGGAACAACGAGAAGAGCAGGACCGTCGCCATCACGTCATGGATGATCGACAACACGGCACCCAGCGCGAACTGCCATTCGAAGCGGAACCAGATATAAACGAACATCGCCCCCACAGCGATGATGACCGCGAGGGTCGCCGAACCGATCAGTTCACCGGAAACCTGCGGCCCAACCGTTTCGACGCGGCGATACTCCACCTCATTGCCAAGCTCGGCCTTGATCGTATCGACGACATACTGGCCGCCGCGCTCTTCCGTCTGATCGGACTGAACACCGACGCGGATGAGAACATTGGTGTCATCACCAAAACGCTGTAGCTGAACCTCACCAAGCCCGAGATTGTTGAGCCGACTGCGCATGCTGGCCAGATCCGCCGGGCCTTCCGTCTGCACTTCCATCAACGTGCCGCCGGTGAAGTCGATTCCGAAGTTGAAGCCGCGCACGAACATCAGCACCGTGGCCGCCACGATGATGATGACCGACAGGCCAACCGCGATATGCCGGTATTTGACGAAGGGGATATTCGTATTCGCCGGAACGAGCTTGAGCCGCCACATATTTCCTGCTCCTCCCGGGGTCACAATACGAGGGCCTTGGGTCGCGTATAACGCGCCCAGACCGCAACGATAAGCCTGTTCACTGTGACCGCAGTAAAGACCGAGGTGACAACGCCAATGGCGAGCGTCACCGCGAAACCGCGAACGGGTCCCGCGCCAAGCTGGAACAGAACGAGAGCCGTAATGAAGTGGGTGATGTTCGCGTCAACAATCGGCGCCATGGCGCGCTTATAGCCCGCCTCCAGCGCCGCGACGACCGATTTCCCGCTTCGCAATTCTTCTCTGATGCGCTCGTAAATGAGCACGTTCGCATCCACCGCCGTGCCGATTGTGAGCACGATACCGGCAATGCCCGGCAGTGTCAGCGTGGCCTGAAGCATCGACAGGATACCGAAGATCAGGAACACGTTGATGAGCAGCGCGATATTCGCGAAGACACCGAAAAGCCCGTAACTCGCCACCATGAAGATGACGACGGCGATCGAGCCGATGACTGCGGCAATGCTGCCTGCGCGGATCGAGTCCGCACCAAGGCCCGGACCAACCGTCCGCTCTTCAAGAACGGTAATATCCACCGGCAGCGCGCCGGAGTTCAGCAAGATCGCGAGGTTGGCCGCCTCCTTGACCGTGAAGTTGCCGCTGATCTGCCCCTGCCCACCCATGATCGGCTCATTGATGCGCGGGGCACTGATGACTTCATTGTCGAGCACAATCGCGAAGGGCCGCCCGACATTGTCGCGTGTCACTTCGCCGAACTGGCGGCCGCCAATCGAGTCGAAGCGGAAGTTCACAACAGGCTCGCCCGTGCGCTGGTCAAAGCCGGGGCTTGCGCTGCGCAGCCGGTCGCCGCCCACCATCACGCGCCGTTCGACGAGATAGGGAACCTTGGGCTCATCCGCCGAATAAAGGATTTCCGTGCCGGCCGGAACCGTGCGGGTCGCGAGCGCTTGCTGGCCCGACATGGCATTGCTGACAAGGCGGAAGGTCATCTTGGCGGTGCGGCCAAGCAGTTCCTTGAGCTGCTGCGGATCATCAAGGCCCGGCACCTGCACCAGAATGCGGTCGGCGCCCTGGCGCTGGATGACTGGCTCCGTGGTGCCAAGCTCGTCGATACGACGCCGCACCACTTCAATCGACTGCTCAACCGCCTGCTGGAGCTGCGCGCGCTTCGCCGCCTCGGTGACAGTCACCTCAATGCGCTGCCCCGTGACAGACACCGTCAGATCGCTTTCCGGCAAGGCCGAGAACTGGCTTGCTGAAACAAGGCTCGAAAGGTCTTCAACAGCCTCGCGCGCCTTGGCGACTTCTTCCGGCCGCGAAATGCTGACAACGACAGCACCGTTCTGGATGCCTAGGCCCGTATAGCCCACCCGCACATCGCGCAGCGCATTGCGAACTTCGCCAACGAGGTCCTGCAGACGCGACTGCTCAAGCCCCTTCGTATCAAGGGCGAGCAGCAGATAGGACCCGCCGCGCAGATCAAGACCCAGATTGACCTGCTTGTTGGGCAGCCAGTCGGGCACATTCTCAAGCGAGGATTTGGGGAAGAAGTTCGGAAGCGAATAGGCAAGCCCTGCCGCGCATACCAGCGCGATCAGCACCATCTTCCAGCGTTCGAAATAAAGCATCCCGGTCCCTTCCCCCTCCCCGGAGGCTTTGTCTTCTGCTCAAGAAGGCGTGTTGGTATTGGCCGGAACAGGGTCCGACTTGGAGCGCACTTCCGCCAGCGTGCTCTTCACCACGCGGACGCGCACATTTTCGGCGACTTCCACGGAGACTTCCAGATCATCGACCTTGGTCACCTTGCCGATAAGGCCGCCCGCCGTAACCACCACATCGCCGCGGCGCACATTATTCACCATTTCGCGATGGGCCTTCACGCGGCGCTGCTGCGGGCGCAGCACCAGGAAATACATGATCGCGAAAAGCGCGATGAAGGGAAAAAGCTGGACCAGAAATTCCGTTGCGTTGCCGCCGCCCATATGGGTCTCCTGTGGTGCCTGTCGCGCGGCCATACCTGGACACAGGAGCCGCAAATCGCTGATTTGCGCCGGACTATAACGGCCGCCAAGCCATTTGCAAACCGAAGCCGAAGGCTTGTACGTCTTGCGCTAGTCTTTTGGGCGGAGAGAGTTTTCCGTCTTGCCCGCCCCGGTGCTACGGTGCCGCAACCAGCCCTTTTTCACCCATTGTTCCAAAGCCTGAGCCATGAGCACCACCCCCGAGACCGCCTCCCTTCTCACCCGCATCGCCGAGGCCCTTGAGCGGCTTTCTCCGCCGAAGCCCGCAGACAGCGGTTTCGATGCGGCCGATGCCTTTGTCTGGAATGCGGAGACGGGCCGGCCGGACCCTGTGCCGGAAGTGTCGCGGGTCGATCTCTCGCTCATCCGGGGCGTGGACCGGGTGCGGGACATCCTGCTCGACAATACGCGCCGCTTCGCCAGGGGGCTCCCTGCGAACAACACGCTGCTCTGGGGCGCGCGCGGCATGGGCAAAAGCTCGCTCGTCAAGGCCGCCCATGCAGCCGTGAATGCGGAAATGCCAGGCAGCCTCATCCTCATCGAAATCCACCGCGAGGATATTGAAAGCCTGCCGCGCCTCATGTCGCTGCTTCGCAACGAGAAGCGCCGCGCCATCGTTTTCTGCGATGACCTTTCCTTCGATCACGACGACACCAGCTACAAATCGCTGAAAGCCGTTCTCGAAGGCGGCATCGAAGGCCGCCCGCGCAACGTGCTGTTCTACGCGACCTCGAACCGCCGCCACCTCATGCCGCGCGACATGATCGAGAATGAACGGTCCACCGCCATCAACCCGGCCGAAGCCGTGGAAGAGAAAGTCTCCCTCTCCGACCGCTTCGGCCTCTGGCTTGGCTTCCATAATTGCAGCCAGGACGACTATCTCGACATGATCCGGGGCTATGTCCGCCATTACGGGCTGAAGATCGATGATGAGCAGCTTGTGGCCGAAGCTCTTGAATGGTCGGCAACGCGCGGCGCCCGTTCAGGCCGTGTTGCATGGCAGTTCATTCAGGATCTGGCGGGCCGCCTTGGCCAGACGCTGGGCTGAGCGCGGCCTCACATACTGCCGATAACCGTGCTCGGATCGACTGCCTTCGCACCCTTGCGGATTTCGAAGTGGACCTGCGGCGTGACCACGCTGCCGGAATTGCCCGCCTCTGCAATGGTCTGCCCGCGAACCACCGTGTCACCGCGCTGCACAAGCAGTTTGCTGTTATGGGCATAGGCTGTCATCCAGCCATTGTCATGGCGGATGAGCAGCAGATTGCCATAGCCTTTCAGCTCATTGCCCGCATAGGCGACTACGCCGCTCTGCGCTGCCTTCACCGGCGCGCCCATCTCCGCGGCAATGTTCACACCGTCATTGTGAAGCCCGTTCGCCTTGGGGCCGAAGCTCGAAAGGATGCGACCCTGTACCGGCCACTGGAATCCGCCCACCGCAGCAGGTGGCGCAGGCAGCGGGTCTTTCGCCACGGTCGGCGCTTTTGACGGTGTGGTGGTTGTGGTCGCAACCGCCGCCCCGGCCACAGGCCGGGCAAGCGGTACCCCTGTAGCACCGCTCGTTGACGAAGAACTGGCGGTGCTCTGCGTCCGCTGGGACGGCACCTGCAGCTTCTCGCCGACCTTGATCGTATAGGGCGCCGGAAGCCGGTTGAGACTCGTCAAGGACGCCATATCGACATTGTATTGCCGCGAGATGCTGTAAACCGTGTCGCCCCTTTGCACGACATGGAAGCGACCGGCGGGAATGGTGAGTTTCTGCCCGACCTCGATCCGGTAGGGCGCGCTCAGGCCATTGCTGTCGATCAGCGAGCGGACCGGCACATCATGCGCGCGGGCAATGCTGTAAACCGTATCGCCGCGTCGGACGACATAGGTGCTGCCGGGCTGCACCGGTTGAACGGGGCGCGCCACCGGCTCCGCTGAGCGACGGCCACCGCCGCTTTCATCCCACCAGGGACGTTCGCTGCTGCCGCACGCCGCCACGAGAAGCGTCAGTGAGATCACTGCCCCCTGCCTCGCCACCCGCCATTTCATGCCGCTCCGTCCCATCTGGGCCTCGCCGCCTCCGCCGCCATCAAGCCAGAATTCGCCGTTCAGGACTCCTTGGCAACACCCTCAACCAGCGGCACAAAACGAACAGGCAGAAGCTCTTCCCGCCTCACCCCTTCCGCCGTCCGCTCGATCCGCACCAGCTTCTGCTCCCCGCGGCCACCAGAAACCGCAACAGGAACAACCATCAAGCCGCCTTCCTTCAACTGATCTACCAGTATCTGCGGCACGGCAGGCGCAGCGGCCGTGACGATAATCCGGTCAAAAGGTGCCTGTTCCGGCCAGCCCTTTGCGCCATCGCCCACCCGCGCGGTGATGTTGTGAATGCGCAAATCATCGAATCGCTGAAGCGCATCATTGAGCAGCGTCCGGTAGCGCTCGACCGTATAGACACGGCGGCACAGCCGCGCGAGCACCGCCGCCTGATAGCCCGATCCCGTGCCCACTTCGAGCACCTTCATCCGCTCCCCCACATGCAACTGCTCGGTCATATAGGCGACGATGTAGGGCTGGCTGATCGTCTGGCCGCATTCGATGGGCAGCGCGTGATCCTCATAGGCCTGCTTGCGGAAGGTGCCTGCAATGAACTTCTCGCGCGGCACCCGCTCGATGGCAGACAGCACCCGCTTGTCGCGGATGCCCTGCCGCCGAAGGCCCATGATGAGTTCGATCTTCTCGTGCTCGATTTCGTCCATGACCGTTTCGCTCACGAGAACCCGTCAGCCTTTTTTACGCGGCTTGCGCGGCCGGGCGAGCGTGCCCAGCGCCTCACCAAGCGCCTTTGATGTGCGTGTGTGGGTGAGATCCATGTGAAGCGGTGTCACCGAGATACGCCCCTCATAGATCGCCCGAAGATCAGTGCCCTGCGGCGGATTGCTCAATATCCGCTCAAAGCCCAGCCAGTAGTAAGGATTGTTGCGCGCATCGATCCGCTCTTCCACCCGCACCAGCGACTGGTCGCGCTTGCCCTGCCGCGTCACCTCAATACCGGTGACGGAAGCAGGCACCACATCCGGGAAATTGATGTTGATGAGCACTTCCTCCGGCCAGCCTGCCGCGACAAGCCGCTTCAGAATGTCCGGCGCGAAATGCTCGGCGGTCGCCCATTTCACATTGGTGTTGCCGCCAAAGCCGAAAGCCTGGCTGAGCGCGATTGAGGGAATGCCGAGCTGTGTGCCCTCCATAGCGGCTGCGATGGTGCCCGAATACGTCACATCATCGGCAATGTTCTGGCCGCGATTGACGCCCGACAGAACGAGGTCAGGCTGCCTGTCCCTCATGATGTGGCGCACCGCCATCAGCACGCAGTCGGAAGGCGTGCCCTTCACCGCATATTTATAGGTCGAGAGCTTGCGCACACGCAGCGGATTGGCGAGCGACAATGAATGCGCAGATCCGCTCTGCTCATCCTCCGGCGCTATAACCCAGACATCGGAAGAAAGCTTGCGCGCGATCCGCTCCAGCACCTTCAGTCCCGGCGCGTGAATCCCGTCATCATTCGTGACGAGAATCCGCAAGCCCTTCTTGGTTGCCCTAGCCATTGCGCGAGATAACCTCCAGCCCGCCCATATAGGGCTTCAATACATCCGGCACGGCGATGCTGCCATCTTCCTGCTGGTAATTTTCCATGATGGCAACAAGCGTCCGCCCCACAGCGAGGCCGGAGCCATTCAGCGTATGGACGAAGCGTGTGTTCTTCTCGCCCTTTGGCCGGTAGCGCGCATTCATGCGGCGCGCCTGAAAGTCACCGCAAACCGAGCAGGACGAAATCTCGCGATAGGCATTCTGTCCCGGCAGCCAGACTTCGATATCATAGGTCTTGCGCGAGGCGAAGCCCATGTCGCCGGTGCAAAGCACCATCACCCTGTAATGAAGACCGAGCCGCTTCAGCACTTCCTCGGCGCAGGCAAGCATCCGCTCATGCTCCTCGCCCGACTTCTCGGGCGTGGTGATGGAAACGAGTTCCACCTTGGAGAACTGATGCTGGCGGATCATGCCGCGCGTATCGCGCCCCGCCGCGCCCGCTTCCGCGCGGAAACAGGCCGTATAGGCGGTGAAGCGCTTCGGCAGTTCTTCTTCGGAAAGGATGCTCTCGCGGACGAGGTTCGTCAGCGGCACTTCGGCGGTGGGGATCAGCCAGTATTTTTCCAGATCGTCCCGCGCCTCGCCCTTGAATGTCGCGAACTGGTCATCGGCAAATTTCGGCAGCTGCGCCGTGCCGAACATCGCATCGTCGCGCACCATCAGCGGCGGCATGACTTCTTCATAGCCGAACTCGCTGGTGTGGAGATCGACCATGAAATTGCCGATGGCGCGCTCAAGCCTCGCGAGCGGACCGCGCAGCACCGTGAAGCGCGCGCCGGACATCTTCGCCGCTGCCTCGAAATCCATGAGGCCAAGCCCCTCGCCGAGATCGAAATGCTCCTTCGCGGCAAAGTTCATCTCGCGCGCCTCGCCGTGGCTGTGGCGCACTACATTGGCGCTCTCATCCGGCCCGACCGGCACATCCTCCAGCGGAATGTTCGGGATCGAGGCAAGCGCCGCATGAAGCTCGGCATTGACCTGGCGCTCTTCCTCTTCGGCGGCCTGAAGCGCCGCCTTGAGGTCGGAGACTTCCGCCATCAATTGCTGCGCAAGCGCCTCATCCTTCTTCGCCTTGGCCTGCCCGATCTGCTTCGAGGCATCGTTGCGGCGTTGCTGCATCTCCTGCAGCGAGGTGATGATCTTGCGGCGGCGTTCGTCTATTTCGATGAGACGCGCAGCCTGCGGCTCAAGCCCGCGCTTGGCGAGACCCGCATCGAAAGCCTGAGCGTCATCGCGGATGGCCTTGATGTCGAACATGACACCTCTGAAGAAGAGATTTCGGGGGACGTCCAATGAAGTCGGAAGGGCCGAATCAGCCCGCCGTCACTCGGTCCGTTTTCGGCGCTCTGTATACGCGGGATGGCCCGGAGCGTCCAGAAGAGGCGATTTCATAAGGGAACCGGAGAAGCCGGAACTCAGGCTGCGCCCTCTTCCGCCTCTTCCTCTGCCCGCTTCTTCTCCATCATGCGCACACCCAGAATGGAGATTTCGTAGAGCAGCAGCGTCGGCACACCGAGCGCGATCTGGCTGAAAATATCGGGCGGGGTCAGGAAGGCCGCGATGATGAAGATGATGACGATTGCATAGCGCCGGCCCCTACGAAGCTGGTCGGAATTCACCAGGCCCGCCCGCGCCAGCAGCGTGAGAATGACGGGCAACTGGAAGCAGATGCCAAAGGCCAGAATGAACGCCGTCACCAGATTGAGATATTCACTGACACGCGGCAGCAACTCGATGACGGCCCGGCCATCTTCCCCCGTCTGCTGCATGCTCATGAAGAAATTAAGCGTGATCGGCAGTGCCACGAAATAGACCAGAGCCGCGCCCATCAGGAACAGAATGGGCGTTGCTATCAGATAGGGAATGAAGGCGTTGCGCTCATGCCGGTAAAGCCCCGGCGCCGCAAACATGTAAACCTGCGCGGCGATGACCGGAAAGGCGACGAACACAGCGCCAAAGAACGACATTTTGAGCTGCGTCAGGAAAAACTCCTGCGGCGCTGTATAGATCAGATGGGCGCCGCCCTCTGCCGCCACGATGCGGTTATATGGCTCGACCAGAAAATTGAAGATGTCTCTGGAGAAGAAGAAGCATATGGCAAAGGCGATGATGAAGGCGATCATCACCTTGATGAGGCGCGAGCGCAGCTCGATCAGATGCGCCATCAGCGGCGCGCGTGATGCCTCGATCTCATCTTCGGGGGTGGGATCGGGAGCTGTCCCCTTGGCACGAGCGTTCATTCCTTGCCCTGCCCGGTGATTGCCTTTTTCGTCGCCTCACCCGGCGAGACTGGCTGTTCCGCCCCATAGGCTTCCACAGCCTCCGCCTCGCGGATCGTTTCCACGATCCCGTCCGTCAGGCCATCCGTGTTGAGCGGCAGCGGCTTTGGCGGTTCGGCGGCAGCGGCGGGCGCTTCCTTTGTTGGCGTGGCCTTGGTGATGTCGTCTTTCAGGCTGCGCAGCGGGCTCGTCGCCTGCTCCTTCAGCGCGGAAACTTCCCGACGAAGCTCGTCCAGTTCGGTCTCACGGGCCAGCTCGTCGAAAGAGCTTTGAAACTCCCGCGCCATCGCCCGCGCCTTGGCGACATATTGCCCGACCGTACGCATCATCTTCGGCAGGTCTTTCGGACCAACAAAGATAATCGCAAGCACCGCTACCACCAGCAGTTCTGACCAGCCGAGATCAAACATGAGAATCCTGAGTCCTCACCCCGCCCGAAATCTGCTTCGGCGGGGAGGCTAGTGACCCTTAACCGTGCGACGCCTTGTTCTTCGTATCGACGCTTTCCTCGCGCGAGACGGATGCGTCAATCGTCTTGGGTTCGGATTTTACAACTTCATCCTCTTCCGCGAGCCCCTTCTTGAAGCTGCGAATGCCCTTGGCCACATCGCCCATCATGTCGGAAATCTTGCCCCGACCGAACAGGAGCACAACCAGCGCGATAATGAGCAGAATATTCCATGTACTCAGCATTTTTGTCTCCAGGGACGCCAGCAGCCGCGCCCGGCTCTGATTGAAGCGCTACCTTTGCGCCAATATGAGCGTTGCACGAGAAAATTGCGACAACAACTCACGACTTTGAAAGTCACACCCAACAAAAAACTTCAGAGTCTCGCCATAAGACCAGAGAGGCAAAACACCTTTCTTCAGAATCTGAGAGACAGGTTGAAGTGAGCGGAATGGAAAAACCTGCGCTTACTCCTCGTCCGCCTGGTCCTGAGAAAGATGGTCGTCAAGGGCGGCACCATATTCCTCCGGCTCATCATCCGAGAAATCGCCGTCACCATCCCCGCCCGTTTCGCTCGGCGTCGGTATATCGAAGCCCGGCGGCAAGCGTCCGTCGAGAAGGCCGGCGGCCTTGAGTTCATCGAGACCCGGCAGATCGCCAATGCTCTCCAGCCCGAAATGTACAAGGAAGGCCTCGGTCGTGCCATAGGTCACGGGGCGCCCCGGCGTGCGCTTGCGGCCGCGAAGCCGGACCCAGCCCGTCTCCATCAGCACATCGAGCGTGCCCTTCGAGACGGAAACGCCGCGGACTTCTTCAATCTCCGCGCGTGTCACAGGCTGGTGATAGGCAATGATCGCGAGCGTCTCCATTGCCGCGCGGGAGAGCTTCTTCTGCTCCACCGCCTCTCGCTCCATCAGGAAGGCAAGATCATCCGCCGTGCGGAACATCCATTTGTTGGCAACGCGGACGAGATGGACCCCACGCGTTTCATAGAGCTTCTGCAGGTCTTCGATCACCGCACCCACATCCGCGCCTTCGGGCAGGCGGCTTGCGATGCTGTCAATGTCGAGCGGCTCGGCGGCAGCAAAGAGCAGCGCCTCGACCATCCGCATCAACTGCGCATGGTCCGTCGCATTGCCAGGGAAACGAACGACGTTCCTTGCTTCCACGCCATCCTCGTCGGCGTCTGCATCGTCGTCTGCATCCGCCTCATCCGCATCCTCAACGGCATCATCATCCTGAGAGACAGCCTCAAGCGCCTCATCTTCTGATTCAGCCTCAGGCGGCAAGCCTTCACCACCATTGGTGTTTTCGGCCTGATCATCAGCCTCGTTCACAGTGTTCTCGTCGCTCATTCTTCTTCAGTCTTCTCAGGCATGTCTTCCGCATCATCGGAAGGCAGTGGATCGGGGGGCGTCTCACGGCGGCGAACGAAAACCGGGCTGAAAGCGCCGGTCTGGCGGATTTCCATCAGCCCGTCCTTGGCAAGCACAAGCGCCGCGCTCAACGTGCTCGCAATGGCCGAGCGGCGGAGCGCAGGCGTCATCTCCTCAAGCGGCAGGAAGCTTTCTATGCGGCCCCAGTCGAACATCATGCCCATCATGCGCTCAAGCCGGTGGCGGGCTGCCTCGATGGCCATGATCGGAAGCCGCTTCGGCTCCCATTTCGTCTCGTTTCCTTTGAGGCGCTGATCGGAATAAGCCTTCAGAAGATCGTAGAGCGTCCCCTGATACTCGCTTGTTTTAATAAGGCGAATGCCCTCCGGCGCACCGCGCGGAAAGACATGGATACCCATCCGGCAGGTCCGGTTGAATATCTCCTGCGAAACCTTGCGCATGGCTTCGAGGCGCTGAAGCTGGAAGGCAAGCCGCGCCGCCATTTCTGCGCCGCTCGGCCCCTCTTCTTCCTCGGGCGGTGGCAGCAGCAGCTTCGATTTCAGGAAGGCGAGCCACGACGCCATGACGAGGTAGTCGGCTGCAAGATCAAGCTCCATCCGCCGCGCCTGCGTGATGAAGTCCAGATATTGCTCGGCCAATTTCAGGATCGAGATGCGGGTGAGATCGACCTTCTGATTGCGCGCGAGCATGAGCAGCACGTCGAGCGGCCCCTCGAACCCGTCGAGGTCCACGATCAACGTGTTCTCATCCGGCTCCACGGCAACGCGCGGCGCGCCTTCCTCGAAAGTCGAGGCGGCATCCGGCATGACACCACTGTCAGCGTCGCTCTCGGTAGGCGCCCCGGTCATGACTGCCTGTTGCATCCGATCCGAAATGTTGAAAACCCCTCGTCCCAGGCCGCTTTGCCCGGCCAGCCTGAAGACGGTTGATCCTTATAACCCGCCCCCCTTGGGGCCGGTACCCCGTTTCTCGGCTTATCCCCAGCTTCCGTCACGAAGTGGCGGTAAGGGCGTCGAATTGGCACCGCGCATCGTCCAGATCGAAGGAAACAAGGGCGTCTTTCCGCAAGGAAACGGCTTTCTCCGTCAGTTCTGACGCCCGGGACGAGAGAATCGGCACCTCCGCGGCAATCGCCTCCATCTCGGTCATCTTGCCATTGCAGTGGAGAACGAGGTCGCAGCCCGCCGCAAGGCTCGCCCTGGCCCGCTCTGCCAGCGTACCGGACAGGGCTTCCATCGAGAGATCATCCGACATGAGAAGCCCCTCAAAGCCGATAAAGCCCCGGATGACCTTTTCGATGACCACCGGCGAGGTCGTCGCCGGGCGGTCGGGATCAATGGCCGAATAAACCACATGCGCCGTCATGGCGAGCGGCATGTCACGCAGATCGCGGAACGGCACGAAGTCGATCCGCTCAAGTTCCTCGGCCGGTGTGTCCACAACCGGCAGGCTCTTGTGGCTGTCCACACCCGCGCGGCCATGCCCCGGAATATGCTTCACGATGGGCAGCACGCCCCCCGCCAGCACCCCTTCTGCCGCCGCACGGCCAAGCGCGCTGACAGGCTCCGGCCTGTCCGCATAGGCGCGGTCGCCGATTACATCATGGGCGCCCGGCACCGGCACATCGAGAACCGGCAGGCAGTCAACCGTGATGCCAAGGTCGCGCAGTTCGGAAGCGATGAGCATGGCCCCGAGCCGCGCCGCCCCCAGCCCCGCTTTCGCATCCCGCTCATAGATCGAGCCATACCAGCGCCCCGGCGGAAAACCCCGCCAATGAGGCGGCGCAAGGCGCTGCACGCGTCCGCCTTCCTGATCGATCAGGATTTCGGCCTCATGGCCCGCTGCCTCGCGCAACTTGCCCACAAGGCGGCGCACCTGCTCGGGATCCGAAATGTTGCGTGCGAAGAGAATGAAGCCCCAGGGCCGCACATCGCGAAAGAACCGGGCCTCGCGTTCCGAAAGCCCGGTTCCCTCACAGCCATAGATCGAGGCAAAAACGCTCACCGCTCCCTCACAATGCAGCCCTGCCCGGCCGCCTGAAGCTTCTCGCAAAGCGCATCTGCCGCCGCCTTGTCGAGATAACCGGCGCGGGCGCGGTAATAGATTCCCTTCTCGCCAAGATCGGCCCGCTGAATATCAAGACTCAATCCGCCAAGCAGGCCGGGATGCGTATTGCGCAGCCGTTCGAATGTCGCGCGGGCCGATGCCTCGTCGCGCAGCGCCGCAAGCTGGACAACATATCCGCCGCTTCCCGATGCAGCAGGGGCCGGAGCGGCAGGCGCAGGTGCGGCAACTTCCGGCACAACGGGCGTCGGCTCGGGCTGCACAGGGGCAATCTGCACCGGCTCCTCAGCCCCGCCGGGGATAACCGGGGAAGGCTCATCAAATGGGTTGCCCTCGATCGCCTGTGCCATGCGGTCGAGCGCAGCCTGATCGTCCGGACGGATCGGCGCCGGATCTTCGATGGCAAGCGGCTCCTCGGCGGGCGGCAGCAACTGCTCCCCCTCGTCCCGCGCGCGGGCCTGCTCACCCGCAATGCGGCTGTAAACCTCTGCATCCTGATGCGGGAATGTCTTGCCGCCCGGATTTTCCGGCGGAACCTTGATCGGCGAGCCGTCGGCGCGGAGAAGAGGCGGCGCGCCATTCACGCCCTCCTGCGATCCCTGCCGATAGGCAAGCAGCATCACACCGGCAAACACGGCAAGCAGCGCGACGATGCTGAGAAGGATCAGCGTGCGACGACGACCGCTGCCCGTTTCCTCTTCATCATCATAAGCCTCGTAATCCTCGAGGTCAGGATCGATGTCATATTCGGGCTCTTCATCCCAACCGCCGCGTCGTGACATCAGCGCATCTCCTCGATCGGCTCGACCCCCAATATCCCGAGGCCCGCCGCAATGACATAAGCCGCCGCACGAATCAGGGCGAGCCTTGCAAGCGTAGCATCAGGATCGTCCGCCTGAATGAACCGCAGGGAAGGCTCATCCTTGCCCTTGTTCCAGAGCGCATGGAATGCGGCGGCGAGATCGTCGAGATAGAAGGCAATGCGGTGCGGCTCATGCGCCTGCGCCGCCTGCTCCACCTGCCGGGGGAAGCTCGCCATGAGCCGCACAAGGGACATTTCGGCTTCATCCGTCAGGCGCGACAGATCCGCATTGGCGAGCGCGGTATCAGAGAGATCGTACGCCCCTGTCTCCGCCGCATTGCGCAGCACGGAATGAATACGCGCATGGGCATATTGCACATAAAAGACCGGGTTATCGCGCGACTGCTCCATCACCTTCGCAAAGTCGAAGTCGAGCGGCGCATCATTCTTGCGGGTCAGCATCATGAAGCGGACGACATCCTTGCCGACCTCATCCACTACATCACGCAGCGTGACGAAATCGCCCGCGCGCTTGGACATGCGCACCGGCTCACCATTGCGGAAGAGCCGTACCATCTGGCAGACCTTCACGTCGAACTCGGCTTCACCGCCGGTAACGCCTTCGATGGCGGCGCGCATCCGCTTGATATAGCCGGAATGATCCGCGCCCCAGACATCGATCATGGTGCGATAGCCGCGCTCGAACTTGTCGAGGTGATAGGCAATGTCGGGTGCGAAATAGGTCCAGCTCCCGTCGGACTTTTTCAGCGCGCGGTCAGTGTCGTCACCAAACTGCGTCGAGCGGAAAAGCGTCTGCGGGCGTGCTTCCCAATCATCCGGCACTTCACCCTTGGGCGGCTCCAGCGTGCCGATATAGATGAGGCCCTTGTCTTCAAGTTTCTTCAGCGTCTTTTCCACCGCACCGGATTTGTGGAGCGACAATTCGGAGAAGAACACATCATGCGCGATGCCGAGCACGGCAAGGTCGCCCCTGATGAGTTCCATCATCGCCGCGACAGCCGTTTCACGCGCAATACGAAGCGCATCTGCCTCATTCATCTCGAGCAGGCTGCGGCCATGTTCTGCGGCAAGCGCCTGCCCAACAGGCTTCAGATAGTCGCCCGGATAAAGACCTTCCGGGATCGCGCCAATATCTTCGCCCAGCGCCTCGCGGTACCGCAGAAGCGCGCTGCGGGCGAGAACTTCGATCTGGCCACCCGCATCATTGATGTAATATTCGCGGCAGACCTTGTAGCCGACCTTCTCGAGAAGGTTCGCCAGCGCATCGCCAAAAACGGCACCGCGCACATGGCCGACATGCATTGGCCCGGTCGGGTTCGCAGAAACATATTCGACGTTCACGGCGCTCTCCGCGCCGAGATCGCTCGCGCCGTAAGAGACAGCGGCACGCAGAATGTCCGGCACCCGCGCCTGCCAGAAGGAAGGCGCAAGCCGCAGATTGATGAAGCCAGGCCCCGCAACCGACACTTCCGTTACAGAGGCTTCCGATGAAAGCCGCGCCGCAATCTGCTCAGCAAGCTCGCGTGGCTTCGCCCCGGCAGGCTTTGCCAGCACCATGGCCGCATTGGTTGAAAGGTCGCCATGGGAGGGATCGCGCGGTGGCTCGACGGCAACGCGTGTGAGATCCAGCCCCGCCGGCAGAACGCCCTCGCTGACAAGGCTGCCAATCGCCGCCTCAACCCGTTCTTCGAAATAACGAAAAATATTCATGCTCTTAGCTGCCTTTGAACCCGACGGGCGCGCACTCTAGCCGCGCCGCCCTGCCGTTTCCAGCCTTTAGAGAGTATCGGAAAGGGCCGGACTTTTGGCCCGGCCAGACCGTCATTGCGAGGAGCCGCACATGCTTCGCCTTGCCCGCAACGACGCTTCCAGGTCCTATGACCGCGGGTCATGCAGGTCAAAAAGCCTTTGATGTTCCTCAATGGCAAATTTGTCCGTCATGCCCGCAATGAAGTCGCAGACGCGGCGTGCCGTCTTGAAGCCATTCGGACCGTCACAGCCCTGCTGCCACTCCGGCGGCAACTGATCGGGCGAGCCATGCAGCAATTCAAAGAGCTGCTGCACGATGCGCTGCGCCTTGCTCATAGAGCGATTGACCCGGTAATGGCGATACATGCGCTCGAAGAGGAAGGCCTTGAGCGCCGCATTATGCTCGTTCATCTCTGGCGTGAAGGCGACAAGCGGCCGGTCCATCGCGCGTATGTCTTCGGCCGTCTCAGGCTTTGCTTCGGCAAGCCGCGCCCGTGTCTCGTCCATCACATCGGCGATCATCCTGCCGATCAGTTCGCGCACCGCTTCATGGATGATCCGCGTTGTCTCAAGACCCGGATAACGGTCGATCACGCCCTGAAAGACATTGCCGACAAGCGGTAGCGCCAAGAGATCATCAATGCTGAAAAGCCCGGCCCGAAGCCCGTCATCAATATCGTGATTGTTATAGGCAATGTCGTCGGCAAGGGCGGCCACCTGCGCCTCCGGCCCTGCATAGGTCGCAAGCTCCAGATCCTGCGTCTCTGCATATTCGACAATGGCGCGCGGCAGATCGTCCATGCCGATACCCGGCACGAGGACCGGGCCGTTATGCTTCACCAGCCCTTCCAGCGTTTCCCAGGTGAGGTTCAGCCCGTCGAAATTCGCATAGCGCCGCTCCAGCTTGGTGACGATGCGGAGCGTCTGGGCGTTGTGGTCAAACCCGCCATACTCCGCCATGCACTCATCAAGCGCCGTTTCACCAGCATGACCAAACGGCGTATGGCCGAGATCATGGGCAAGCGCGAGCGTTTCAGCGAGGTCTTCATCAAGCCCGAGAACACGGGCAACGGACCGCGCGATCTGCGAGACCTCAAGTGAATGCGAAAGCCGCGTCCGGTAATTGTCCCCCTCGTGATAGACAAAAACCTGCGTCTTGTACTTCAGCCGCCGGAAGGCACCGGAATGAATGATCCGGTCGCGGTCGCGCTGAAAGGCGGTGCGCGTTGCGCTTTCCGCTTCGGGAAAGAGCCGTCCCCGCGTCTTTTCGGCCTTGGTCGCATAGGGGGCAGTAGCCGCCGGATTGGCAATCAGCACGCGCAAAAACCCTTGAAGTTCTATGGAGTTAGCAGCCGCCTTGTTTGAATTCGCGGCGACGTGACCTTACATATCTGCTAAGCTAATCCAAATATCGTTGAAAGCCGAAACTGCCATGACCGTTTCCACAGACATATCTGCGCCTTCTATCACGCTCACGGAAGGCGCCGCGAAACAACTGGCGCGTATCCTCAAGAACGAGCCGGAAGGCACCATGCTGCGTGTGGCCGTTCAGGGTGGCGGCTGCTCGGGCTTCCAGTACGGCTTCACCTTCGATGACGTGCAGAATGATGACGATCTGGTGCTGGAGCGCGATGGCGTGCGTGTGCTGATAGATTCCGTCTCTGTCGAATATCTCGCCGGATCGCAGATCGACTATGTGGACGATCTGATCGGCTCCTCCTTCAAGATCAACAATCCCAATGCCACCGCTTCCTGCGGCTGTGGTACTTCTTTCGCGCTCTGAAACCCGAACTGATTATGTGCCATTATGGCACAATTGTAATTTTACCTTAGGGAGAAACCCGCTTAGTCTGCGGACCCATCCCCCCGATTCTTCTCACCGGGAGTGCAGCGTAACTCGATGGGTATTACTGAGCGGACTGAAAACAGCCGGAAACTCGAGCTTTATTGGAAATCTATAAGAAAGCCCGGGGAGAAAATTCCCCCGCGAAGCGCCTTTCGTGTAACGCAGGAGCTTGCACCCCTTCTACCCAACCTCGTCATCGTCGAAGTGCTGGACAATGACCTTGTTTTCCGGCTGGTGGGCACGGCACTGACGAGGCATCAGGGCATCGACATTACCGGGAAGAGCTATGGCGACTTCTCGAAGCCCGATCAGGTCGCCCGCGCCGTAGCCCGCGCGATGGCGGCACATAAGGTCGGTTGCGGCCTCCTCACCATCCATGAAGAAGAATATGGCCACGGCCTTTCTTCCACTGTGGAAGTTGCGGCCTTTCCTCTCCGGGGAGATGCAAACGGGGAGGTGATGATGGTGCTCTCGGCCACACCGATCGACCGGGGCCTCGCGCCGAAAAGCGATACTGCCCTCTTCCTTCGCCCGCTCACTCACATCGAATATATCGATCTCGGGTTCGGCGTTCCTGATGACGCGGAAGTGCTGAAGAATTCTTCGGCACAGGAAGCCCAGAAGAGCTGAAGACAAGAAATGAAAATTGCGAGCTTCAACATCAACTCGGTCAAGGCGCGCCTGGGCAATCTGACGGAATGGCTGAAGGAAGCCAGTCCGGACATCGTCTGTTTGCAGGAACTGAAATGCGTGGATGAAGCCTTCCCGCGCAGCGAGATCGAGGATCTTGGCTACAATGTCGCGACGCATGGGCAGAAAACCTATAACGGCGTGGCCATCCTGTCGAAATTGCCGCTGGAAGACATAACGCGCGGATTACCCGGCAAGGACGATGATGAACAGGCCCGCTACATCGAAGCCGTTGTGTCAGTGAACCAGAAGGCGCTTCGCATCGCCTCCATCTATCTGCCGAACGGCAATCCGGTTAACACGGAAAAATTTGAATACAAGCTGCACTGGATGGACCGCCTGATCGACCATGCGGCGATGCTTCTTTCCTATGAGGAGCCGCTGGCGCTTCTGGGTGACTACAACGTCATTCCGACGGCGGATGATGTCCATGATCCCGTCGCCTGGGCCGATGACGCGCTCTTCCGTCCCGAAACGCGGGCGAAGTTCCGCGAATTGTTGAGCCTCGGGCTGACAGACGCCTTCCGCGCCTGCCATACGGAAGCGCATCGCTACACCTTCTGGGATTATCAGGGTGGCGCATGGGCGAAGGATAATGGCATCCGCATCGACCATATTCTTCTGTCGCCACAGGCAGCCGACAGGCTCATCGCCTGCGACATTGACCGCAATGTGCGCGGCCGCGAGAAGCCCTCGGACCATGTACCGATCTGGGCGGAACTCGATTTCAGCGCATAGCTAGCTGCCGAAGGCTTTTCCCAGCGGTGTCACCCGCAAACCGGGGCGAAGCCGCGTGAATGGGAGCTTTGTCAGATCGGCGATGTTCGGGCCGGGGCTTTCCACCACCAGCACCTCGCTCGCCATCGGCCCGAAATCGGCGCGGAAATGAACCGAGCTTTTGACGGCAAGGATCGCAAGATCGCGCGGATCAAGCCCCGTATGGCAGATCATTTCCTTATCCGCGCATTGCCCCTTTCGCGATGCCACCACCACCTGCACGCCGCCCTTGCGAAGGCGGACCGTTGTGCCGAGTGACATGCGCGACCCTCCATAGAAAGGCCCGGTCGCAAGAAACTCGCCATCCGTCACCCGCATGACTTCGAACACGCCTTCAACCGGGCGCTCTTCCGGCGCGCCACCCGTCTTCGCGCCAAGCGCAAGATGAACCTGCGCGCCCTCGCCCGCCTCCGCCGCGCGCGCGGCACATTCAGGATCAAACAAAACGGCAATCGCCGCATTCTGTGCATCCTGGGCAATCAATTCAGCAAGAATACCGATCGTGTCGCCATTACCGCCAGCACCGGGATTGTCCTGCGTATCGGCAAGGACAATCGGCCCCTTGCCCGGAGCAGCATTGGCGATGGCATAGGCAACCGCATCACGCGGCGACCAGAGCTTCTCGCTGAAAGCAGCTTCTGCCGCCCGCCCCGCCTGCGCAATCCGCTCGGCTGCTTCCTCTGCCGCAGCTTCGGTGTCGCCATAGGCGATGATGACAGGACCACATTCGGGAATATCCGTGGGCGGAAAACCTGTCGTGAAGGAAACGCTTGTGACGCGACCATTACCCATCAGCTTGCCTTCCGTTTCACCGACAAGCGCATAAAGCGACGATGCCGGTTCGATCAGCGTGCATTGCGCGGTAAGCGGGATGAGATAGTCGAGGCGGCGCATGGCCTTTGCCTGCCGCGTGCCTGATTTTAGCAAGGCAAAAAGATGCTCCGCCGCCCGTGCGCCCGTCTCCGTCATATCGACATGCGGATAGGTGCGATAGGCAATCAGCGCGTCCGCTTCCGCAACCATGCGCTCTGTCACATTCGCATGGAGATCAAGGCTCGCAACAAGCGGCACATCCGGCCCGATCACGGCGCGGACACGGCGAAGGATTTCCCCCTCGCCATCATCGAAATGCTCCGTGACCATGGCGCCATGAAGATCGAGATAGACGGCATCAACCGGGCCGGCCGCGCGCAAATCCTCAAGCATCATGCCCATGATGCGCTCAAAGGCATCTTCCGTGACATGGGCGGAGGGCGTGGCCGAACACCAGACAAGCGGGAGAAGCGTGTTACCTGCTGACGCCCTGTCGATGAATCCTGCAATCGGTACATTCATGCCCGTGAAGGCAGAAAGAAGTGGCTCCCCTCGCTGCAAGGCAGGCCATGAATCTGCCTGCTCAAAGGCCGCGTAGTCTGCCTTGCTAGGCGCAAAAGTGTTTGTCTCGTGCTGAAAACCGCCAACCGCAATGCGCATGGGTAAGAACCTCGAAGGTCACACTGACACCATCTTTATATTTGGTCGGCCGCGACGCAAACTGATCCTCAAATCAGAATGAAACCGACCGGGAGGACCGATGATAAAGCTCACCTTTTGCCTGACGAGACTGCCCAGCCTGACACGAGAGCAGTTTCAGGATTACTGGTGGAACACGCATGCGCCGCTCGTCGCAAGCCACCGCAAGGCGCTGCGCATCGCGCGCTATGTGCAGCTTCATTCCTTCGATCCGTCCCTGTCAGACGGCATCCGCGAGGCAAGAGGCGGCGGACTGGACAATGCCCCGGCAATCTATGACGGCGTCGCCCAGCTCTGGTGGGAGAGCATGGAAGACCTCGCCGCCGCCACCACAAGCCCGGAAGGCATGGCCGCGGGCCGCGAGCTCTATGAAGATGAACGCAAATTCATCGACTTCACCCGCTCCCCTCTCTGGTTCGGCGAGGAAAAGGTGGTGTTTGGCTGAACCCTCAGCTTCCCCCATGCGCGGATATCCAGGCATCCGCCAGTTCGCGCGCCTTGTCTTTTTCGCTGCGCTTCATTCTGCCGTCATATTTTTCACGATAGGCGGATGCTTCGGCGCGCTCCGCATCCGTGCCGAAGCGGTCTGCCAGAAGGAAATAGCTCCAGCCCTCGGCCTGATCCTTCTCGACGCCCTCACCTTCCATGTGAATGCGGCCAAGCTCGGATAGTGCGGGCGCGTAGCGCTTCCTGGCAGAGAGATAGAGCCAGCGCAGGCTCTCTGTGCGGTTAACCGGCGTGCCCCAACCACGGCGATGCATGAGGCCGAGGTAATATTGTGCGTCCGCCCGCGGCGCGAGAGCCGCCGCCTCGAAAGCCGTCAGCGCCGCCTGATAATTGCGCTTGAGGCCGATGGACTCATTCCCCTCAAGATAAATCTTGCCAAGCCGCACCGCCGCTTCCGGCTGCCCGCCGCGCGTTGCCTGCAAATAATATTCATAGGCCTTGGCGTCAGACTGCGGAACGCCGCCCACGCCCTTGTCATACAGATTGCCGAGCAGCCAGGCAGCACCGATATGCCCCTGCTTTGCCGCCTCTTCCCACTCGACCACGGCACCCTGCGCATCGCCCCCGCCATAGGCGGCGACGCCCCTGTCGAAAGCGGCCTGCGCCTGCGGGCCTGGCTCCGCAAAGACCGCCCCGTTCATAGCAACAGTGAGACCAAGCGCGGCAGCAAGGGTCGTCAGGCTTTTCCGAACAGTCATGGGCACTCCCGTCAGAACAAAAAATTCGGGGCCATTCTGACAGAACGGCCCCGAAACGCATACTAGATCGCAAATTGTGGTGAAGCCGTGGCTTCAGATATCCGCATAGACGTGTTTTTCCGCCTTGCCGCCCGGATGGGTCACGGCACCTTTGCGGGCCGGACCGACCTGCTGCGCATATTTCCACAGCGCACCGGAGGCATAGATCGTCTCGCGCGGCTTCCAGGTGGCCCGGCGCTTTTCGAGCACCGCGGCATCCACTTCGAGATCAATGGTGCCGTTTTCCGCATCAATCGAGATGATGTCACCATCCTCGACCAGGGCGATCGGACCACCTACCGCCGCTTCCGGCCCCACATGGCCGATGCAGAACCCGCGCGTCGCGCCCGAGAAACGTCCATCGGTGATGAGCGCCACCTTGTCGCCCATGCCCTGCCCGTAAAGGGCTGCCGTGGTGGAGAGCATTTCGCGCATGCCGGGCCCGCCCTTCGGGCCTTCATAGCGGATGACGAGAACCTCGCCCTCCTTGTAATTGCCCTTCTCGACCGCCTCGAAGGCTTCTTCCTCGCTGTCGAAGCAGCGCGCCGGACCACGGAACTTCAGATGGTCCTTCTCCATGCCCGCTACCTTCACAATGGCGCCATCGGGCGCAAGCGTGCCCTGCAGACCGACAACGCCGCCTGTCGGCGTGATCGGATTGCTCACGGGGCGCACGATCTTCTGCTCCGTGTTGAACTTCACATCCTTCAGATTGTCGGCAATCGACTGGCCCGTAACCGTCAGGCAGTCGCCATGAATGAAGCCGCCATCAAGCAGCGTCTTCAGCACGAGCGACACACCGCCAACTTCGAAGAGATCCTTCGCGACATAGTTACCGCCGGGCTTGAGGTCGGCGATATAGGGTGTCTTCTTAAAGATTTCGGCGATCTCGAGCAGGTCGAAATCAATGCCCACTTCATGTGCAATGGCCGGCAGGTGAAGCGCACCATTGGTGGAGCCGCCCGTCGCCGCCACAACAACCGCCGCATTCTCCAGCGCCTTGCGGGTCACGATATCGCGCGGGCGGATATTGTTGGCGAGAAGCTGCATGACAGCGCGGCCAGAAGCCTCCGCATATTCGTCGCGGCTTTCATAAGGCGCAGGTGCACCGGCCGAACCCGGCAGCGCAAGACCGATTGCCTCGGAAACGCAAGCCATGGTGTTCGCCGTGTACTGGCCACCGCAGGCACCGGCGGAGGGACAGGCAACACATTCAAGCGCGTGCAGCTCTTCATCCGGCAGATTGCCCGCCGAATGTTGACCGACCGCCTCGAACACGTCCTGAACCGTCACGTCCTTGCCCTTGTAGCGACCGGGAAGGATCGATCCGCCATACATGAAGACCGACGGCACATTGAGGCGAACCATCGCCATCATCATGCCCGGAAGCGACTTGTCGCAACCCGCAAGGCCGACCAGCGCGTCATAGCAATGGCCGCGCATGGTGAGCTCAACCGAATCGGCAATGAGATCCCGGCTCGCAAGCGACGCCTTCATGCCCTGATGGCCCATCGCGATACCGTCCGTCACCGTGATGGTGCAGAACTCGCGCGGGGTGCCGCCTGTCTCATGGACACCCTTCTTCACCGATTGCGCTTGCCGCATCAGCGCGATGTTGCAGGGCGCAGCCTCGTTCCAGCAGGTCGCCACGCCTACGAAAGGCTGGTTGATCTGCTCTTCGGTGAGGCCCATCGCGTAATAATACGACCGATGGGGTGCGCGCTCCGGCCCGACCGAAACGTGGCGGCTCGGCAGTTTCGACTTGTCGAATGTCTTGGCGTCCATATGTCCGCGCTCCCGATAAAGGGAAACGCCTCCGGCTTTTCGTGATGAAAGTCGGGCGGATAGTAGGGGGAACCCCGCCCCGGATAAAGCCCCAGTTTGTCGCGGCACAATCGCAAGCCCGTTTTCGCTCTCGTCCCGCTTGTGCGTGTTGACCGAAGGGCAGCGACGGGAGAACATCACCCAAAACCGGAACCAGAATCCCAGAAATCCGGAACACAGGGAGAAAATCCATGAAAGCAGCCGTATTGCGCGAGGTGGGCAAGCCGCTTGCCATCGAGAATGTCCAGATCAACAAGCCCGGCCCGCATGAAGTGCTGATCCGCACGGCGGCTGCCGGTGTGTGCCATTCCGACCTTCATTTCGTGGAAGGCTCCTACCCCTATCCGCTCCCTGCCGTGCTCGGCCATGAAAGCGCGGGCATCGTGGAGCAGGTCGGCTCCGAAGTGCGCACGGTGAAACCGGGCGACCATGTCATCACCTGCCTGTCCGCCTTTTGCGGCCATTGCGAGCATTGCCTCACGGGCCATATGTCGCGCTGCGTGAGCCCGGAAACCAAGCGCGGCAACGATGAAGAGCCTCGTCTTGGCGCGGCCCCCGGCGCGATGAACCAGTTCCTCAACCTCTCCTCCTTCGCGGAGCAGATGCTGATCCACGAACATGCCTGCGTGGCAATCCGCAAGGACATGCCGCTCGACCGTGCCGCGCTGATCGGCTGCTCGGTAACAACGGGCGTGGGCGCCGTGATCCATACCTCAAACGTCCGCCCCGGCGAGACCGTGGCCGTGATTGGCTGCGGCGGTGTCGGCCTTGCCGCCATCAATGGTGCCGCCATCGCGGGCGCAGGCCGCATCATCGCCATCGACATGCAGGGCTCCAAGCTCAACCTCGCCAAGCAGTTCGGCGCAACGGATGTTGTGGATGCAAAGGCGGGCGACCCGGTGGCGCAGGTGATGGAACTCACCAATGGCCGCGGCGTACATCATTCCTTCGAAGCAATCGGCCTCAAGGTCACGACCGAACAGGCTTTCCGCATGCTCGGGCGCGGCGGCACGGCAAACGTGATCGGCATGATCCCCGTCGGCGTGAACATCGAACTTCACGGCGCGGACTTCCTCGGCGAAAAGCGCATTCAAGGCTCGATTATGGGTTCGAACCGCTTCCCGGTGGATATGCCCCGCTTCGTGGATTTCTACATGTCCGGCAAGCTGAAGCTCGACGAGATGATCTCGCGCCGCATCAAGCTTGAGCAGGTGAACGAAGCCTTCGACGAACTGAAGCGCGGCGAACTCGCCCGCTCGGTGATCGTGTTCGACGCCTGAGCCTTTCAGACGGCACATGAGAAAGGCGGTCTTTCACGACCGCCTTTTTTGTTTCAGAAGAGGATTATGGAACCCGGCCTGTTCCTGCGCGTTCACAGGCGACGAACCCGAAAGTGTTTCACGAGGGTTTCCATGACTGAAACGACCTTCTTCGCCGATCCGCTCAGCTTCATCATTCTGCTGATCTTGTTGATCGTGCTCCTGCCCGTTGTGCTCTGGCTCGGCATTACCCTGCTCTGGGTCGGTGCCGGATTGCTCGCAGGCGCTTTCGTCTATTTCTTCGTGCTCTATCTCTTCGGCATACCGCTTCTCGCGACAGCGGCAGGCATTGCCGTCGCCATCCTCATCTGGGCATCGCTGCTTCGGTGAGCGGCAGAAGAACCTAGCCTGCTTCCTCAAGCCGCTTCAGCGCATCGGCCAGTTTGACGATCGTCGCCTCTGCATCCGCCTTGCGTTCGCGCTGTTCTTCCACGACATGCTCCGGCGCACCGGCGAGAAACTTCTCATTGCCAAGCTTGGCATTGATCTTCTTCACCTCGTCCTCAAGCTTGCCAAGCTCCTTGCGAAGCCGTGCCGTTTCGGCCTTGAGGTCGATCACATCTGCAAGCGGCAGGATCAGTGTTGCTTCATCCAGCACGATCTGGACCGCGCCCTGCGGCACAGTGTTCGCCACTTCAACGCTCTCAAGGCGCGCAAGCCGCATGATGAGGCTCTTATGACGGTCAAGCCGGGCGAGACTTTCAGCACCTGCATCCTTTATCAGAAGCGCAATCTTCGCACCGGCGGGGACATTCATCTCGGCACGGACGGAGCGCACTTCCGAGATGAAACGGATCACCCAATCCATCTCCGCATCCGCGCCTGCATTGGCAAGCCCTTCATGGGAAGGCCATGCAGCGGTCACCAGCAAACTGTCACGCGCCGGCCCCTTGCTCGCCGTATGTTGCCAGAGTTCTTCGGTGATGAACGGCATGAAGGGATGTAGCATGAGAAGGATCTGATCGAGCACCCATGCCGCCGTTGCGCGGGTTTCTGCCTTCGCAGCCTCATCCTCGCCCATCAGAAGCGGCTTGATGAACTCCAGATACCAGTCGCAGAAAACATTCCAGACAAAGCGATAGGCCGCATTCGCCGCGTCGTTAAAGCGATAGGCTTCAAGCGCCGCCGTGATTTCGGAAGCAGTGCGCGCCACTTCGCCAGCAATCCACTGATTGACCGTCTGCTGGACGGCGGCGGGATCGAACCCTTCCACCCGCGCACATTCGTTCATCTCGCAGAAGCGGGCAGCATTCCAGAGCTTGGTGCCGAAATTGCGATAGCCTTCAACGCGCGAAGTCGCGAGCTTTATGTCGCGGCCCTGCGCGGCCATGGCGGTCAGCGTGAAGCGCAGCGCATCCGCGCCATATTCGTCAATGAGCTTCAGGGGATCGATCACATTCCCCTTTGTCTTCGACATTTTCTGGCCCTTCTCATCGCGGACCAGCGCATGGATATAGACCGTGTGGAACGGCACTTCCTTCATGAAGTGCAGCCCCATCATCATCATACGGGCAACCCAGAAGAAGATGATGTCGAAGCCGGTGACGAGCACATCGGTCTTGTAGTAGCGCTTCAGTTCCGGCGTCTCATCCGGCCAGCCAAGCGTCGAGAAAGGCCATAGCCCCGACGAGAACCATGTGTCGAGCACATCTTCGTCGCGCCTAAGCTCCACCGCCTTGCCGTAATGCTTTTCAGCCTCCGCTGCCGCTTCCTCGTCGCTATAGGCGACAAAGACATGCCCGTCCGGCCCATACCACGCCGGAATCCGATGGCCCCACCAAAGCTGGCGCGAGATGCACCAGGGCTGGATGTTGCGCATCCATTCGAAATAGGTCTTTTCCCAGTTCTTCGGCACAAAGACAGTTTCGCCGCGCTCCACCGCCTCGATGGCAGGCTTCGCAAGCGTCGCCGCATCGACATACCACTGGTCGGTGAGGAAGGGTTCGATCACCACCATCTTGGTTTTCTCGTCATGGGGCACCATGACGATCTTGTCTTCAATACGATCAAGGAGGCCGAGCGCCTCGATATCCGCAACCACCTTCTTGCGCGCCTCGAAGCGATCGAGGCCGCGATAGGCTTCCGGCACTTCATCATTCAGCGTGCCGTCGGTATTGAGAATATTGATCTGCTCAAGCCCGCACCGCTTGCCGACTTCGAAGTCGTTGAAGTCATGCGCAGGCGTAATCTTCACCGCGCCGGAGCCCTGTGTCGGGTCGGCATGTTCGTCGCCGACAATCGGAATGCGGCGGCCGACAAGCGGCAGGATCACATGCTTGCCGATCAGCGCCTTGTAGCGCTCATCTTCCGGATTCACGGCAACGCCGGTATCGCCCAGCATGGTCTCAGGGCGCGTCGTGGCGACGACGATATAGTCGCGCGCCTCCGTGCCCGTCTGGTTGCCCTCTTCATCGAAGAGCGGCCATTCATAGGTCACGCCATCGGCAAGCGGGTAGCGGAAATGCCAGAAATGGCCCTTAACCTCGATGTTTTCGACCTCGAGATCCGACACCGCCGTCTGGAGCTTCGGGTCCCAGTTCACGAGCCGCTTGTCGCGATAGATGAGCCCTTTCCGGTACAGCTCCACGAAAACCTTGAGCACCGCCTTTGAAAGACCTTCATCCAGCGTGAAGCGTTCGCGGCTCCAGTCGCAGGAAGCGCCGAGGCGACGAAGCTGGCCGATGATCGTGCCGCCGCTTTCGCCCTTCCACTTCCAGACGCGCTCGATAAAGGCCTCGCGGCCCAGATCGCGGCGGCGGATATTGCCTTCCGCCTCAAGCTGCCGCTCGACGATCATCTGCGTTGCAATGCCCGCATGGTCGAGCCCCGGCTGCCAAAGCACATCCTTGCCCCGCATCCGCTCAAAACGGATCAGCACATCCTGCAATGTGTTGTTGAGCGCATGGCCCATATGCAGGCTGCCCGTCACATTGGGCGGCGGTATGACGATGCAAAAGGACTCGGCGCCCGCCTCTACCCGGCCGCCTGCGCCAGCGCGAAACGCGCCGCTTTCTTCCCAAAGGTCATAAAGCCGGGCTTCGGCTTCCTGCGGGTTGAAGGTCTTTTCGAGCATGGGAGGTCACATCCGTAGGAAAAAGGCGCAAAAAAGGGCGGCGCGAGCCTGTGTTACACAGGCAGCGCCACCCTATCAAGCATCGGTGCACAAGGGCGGGCCAAACAGGCCCGCAAAAGCCGTCTTAGCCGCGGCGGCGGGCGATCCGCTCGATTTCTTCCGCTACAAGCCGCTCCACCAGCGAGGGGAGATTGTCGTCCAGCCACTCTTTCAGCATCGGGCGGAGCATATCCACCACGATATCCTCAAGCGTCCGGCCGCTATTGGACGAGGCAAGCGAGGTTTGCAGCATACCGAAAGCAGCAGAAGCTGCCGCCTCAGCTTCGCGGGAAATCAGAGCAGGCGAAGGCTGTGCCGGTTCGGTGGGCATGACAGGCTCCTCAATCGCAGGCTGAACCGGCGTCACAGGCTCGGGCGCTACAGGGGTGGGTTCCACCCGCGCAACCACGGGCTCGGGTTCCGGCGTATAGACGGGTTCTGGCTCATAGACCGGCTCAGGCTCCGGCTCGGCCACAGGTTCGGGTTCAGGAGCAGGCTCCGGTTCGGCAAACTGCACATCATCCACAAGCGCGCTCGAAGGCGGCTCGAACGAGGCCGGTTCCTGATAAGGCGGCTCTTCGGGCAGCGCCTCCGTCAGTTCGAGAATGTCTTCCTCGATGTCGTAAGCCTCATCCTCCGGCGCAGGCGGCGGTGCCGCTTCCGCAGCGCGGGGGCTGTCATCTGGCCCGCTATCCTCAGAAATAATCCGCCGGATGGAGGCAAGGATTTCCTCCATCGTCGGTTCCTGTGCCTGGCCCTGATTGCTCATACGATCGTCCCGCCCGGTCCGTTTAAAAGGTGATCTTGATATCTGAATAACAAGAAAACCTTAGGAGAAGTTGAACCACTTTGCCAACGTCCCCTTAATATATTCTGAAACGGCCAATGGCTGCGCGGATTACTCGTCGCTCGCCGTGCCGAAGCCGATCCACTTGTTGCGAACCTCGCCATAATTGGCAGCCGGATCGTAATACTCGACCGGCAATTCGAGGTTGCGCGCCGTCAGAAGCCCCATCGCCGCGAGAAGCCCGTATTCGGCCACGGCAAGGTCACGCTCGGCGCTGACAAGCGAAACGCGGGTGTTGAGATATTCCTGCTCGGCATTCAGCACATCAAGCGTGGTGCGCGCACCAACTTCCGATTCCTGCTTCACGCCTTCAAGCGCAATCTCGCTCGCCCGCACGGCTTCGCGGGTGGAGACAATGCCGGCACGGGAGGCCCGCAGCACTTCCCAGGCATTGCGCACCGCCTCATGCACTTCGCGCTGCGCCGCCATCACCTGCATGCGGCTCTCATTATTGAGTTCCTTCGCCTGACGGACCTGCGAATATTCGACGCCGCTCTGGTAAAGCGGCACGGTCAGCACGCCAAGGATCGAGCTTTCTTCCACATCGCGGATGGTGCTCGCAGGGTCGCGGCCATAGCGATATTGGGCCTGCACATCGAAAGTCGGCAGCAGCGCACCCTTGGCGACGTTGATTGCCTCGCGGCTCGCCGCTTCGGCATGGCGGGCAGCTCGCAATGTCGGATTGTTCATCTCGGCAATCTGGCGCGCGGCTTCTTCACTTTCGGGAAGGTCGGTCAGGCTTGCAGGCCGCTCCAGCGTGCCCGGCATCTGTCCCACCACCCGCTCATAGAAAGAGCGGCTTGCCGTGAGCTGTGCTTCAGCCGCAATGAGGTTCGCACGCGAAAGAGACAGCCGCGCTTCGGCCTGCGCCGTATCCGTGCGCGTCAGCTCGCCCACGCGGAAGCGATCCGTGGTCGCTTCAAGTTGGCGGCGCAGCACTTCGACGTTGTTCTTGTTGAGTTCGACGACACTCTGGTCGCGGATCACATCCATATACGCGCGCACCGCATTGAGCAGCGTCGCCTGCTCCACGCTTTCAAGGTTCGCGCGGCCCGCCATCACCACGGCCTCCGCCTGATCCGTGGCGCTGACCGTGCGGCCACCGGCAAAAAGATTCTGGCTCAGGGTGACAGCGCCATTGAGCGGACGCAGATCATCCCGCGAGGTGACGCCCGCATTGAGCGTCGTCTTGGTGTCCACCGCACCATAAGAGCCTTGCGCCTGCACGGAAGGACGCCAGCCGGACAGCGCCTGCGGCACCCGTTCGTCCGTGGCGCGCTGCTGTGCGCGCTGGGCCTGCAGCACAGGATTGGTCTGATAGGCTGCCGCCATCGCATCCACCAGCGTATCGGCCGAGGCCGTCGCAAGCGGCGAAAGGGCGACCAGCGCGGTCGTTCCCAGTATGATGGCGATGGACCGGAGAGAGGTTTTTTTGTCAGGGGACGTAATTCTGGACTTCTTCATTCTCGTTACTTCTCAGCTAACGGCGGCCTCGTCCCTCAACGCTTCCGCGAAATGAATTTCGTCCGGCAGGCTAAATGCAGGCGCGACGAAATGCTATTCCCCTATGGCACAGTATTTCGCTGGAATAGATGCAACCTGCTAGTAACTGTCAAAAAACAAAGGTCTCGACAGGTTCAAAACCGGGCAGGAAGGGAATATTGGCGTCAAAGGCGTCGCGCCCGCTGAAGCTGCCGGCGGAGCGAATATAGAGCCTCGCCCTGCCCGTCACCCCGTCGCCCACCACGACAACCAGCCGCCCCTCCTCACGGAGCTGATTCTCCAGCGCCTGGGGAACCGCGCTCACCATGCCATTGACGAAAATCACGTCATAGGGTGCCTGCGCGGCATGGCCCTGTTCCAGAGCGCCGTTGACGACCACCGCATTGTCAGCGCCAATCTCGCCGAGCAGCGCACCCGCCTGGGCCGCCAGCGCCGCGTCGCTCTCAAGGCCGATCACCGTACCGGCAAGCCGGGCAAGCACCGCCGTCGAATAGCCGGTGCCGCAGCCAATATCGAGAACGAGATCCTTCGAGGTGATTTTTGCAAGCTGGGCAAGCTTCCCGAACACGCGCGGCTCGATCAGATAGCGCGCGGGGCTTTCATCCGTCAGGCGAACACATTCGTCCATATAGGCGAGGCTCTGCCGGGCAGCCGGGACGAACCGTTCGCGCGGGACAGAGTTCATGGCGGCGAGGACTCGTTCATCCGTGACCCCGTTCACGCGAACCTGGCTTTCGACCATGTTGAGACGGGCAGCAGCGAAATCGGTCATATCTGGTCCTGATGACTATCCGGGCATCCGGGAAAGACGCTGAGAGGGTTGCCGCGTTTATAAAGCGCCCGAATGGCAAACTCAATTCGCTGAATGGGAGAACCCTTCCGAACCGCCCGCAAGGCTCTTTCGAGCGCCGGTCTGACCCCGGTTAACACCTCTTTGGGGCAGATGCGCAATGATGATTGTACCCGGGCGATGGAATTTGCTATACCCCGCCCGCCTTGCTGATGACGGACCTGTCCGGCGAAAGCAGGCGAAGGCCACGTGGCGGAGTGGTGACGCAGCGGACTGCAAATCCGTATACCCCGGTTCGATTCCGGGCGTGGCCTCCAATATTTCTCGGAAAATCAGCGTTTAGACGCCCAAACGGGCGCCTCAGGCCCGGAAACCGTCCGCCGGGGCAAGGCGGAATGTATCCGGCTGGTTGTTGCCCGCAAGAATCGGTCTGACAGCGCCCTTGCGCGCCTCGATTGCAAGGACCGCCCCCCAGAGCAGCCCGAGCAGCAGATAGAGGTGCCGCCAGTTGTTGATGTCGATGATGACGGCTTCCGCAAAATGCCCGACCAGAGCCGAGAAGATGACAACGAGTATCCCCGTCTCCGGTTCTCCCCGATAGGCCGCCCGCCAGCCGCGCACCAGAGAAAGCATCACGAAACCGATAAAGGCAAAACCGGAAAGGAAGCCGCCCGCCACCAGCACATGCAGATAGACATTATGGGTGTCGAGGTCGTTGATTATCGCCCATTGCGCAGGGCCAAGGCCGAGCGGCTTTTCCAGCACCATGCGGAAGGCCCGCTCCTGGCTCTCGAATCGGCCATGCTCCGGGTCGGTGTCGTAATTCTGCGTCAGCGAGGCGCGTTCGCTAAAAAGTGCTGAAACCTTCGGATCGGCAAGCGCAACCATAATGACAATGGCGCCCACAAGAACGGCGAGACCGGCAAAGACGATAAGCCGCATCGCCTGCTTTGCCGATTGCGAGGTCGCAAGCGTCATCACGAAGAAGAC